>Ga0247778_1000478_pt1 | contig 49404 bp, 35 predicted proteins | sample UWRJL049202B5_FD_179939 | JGI IMG/M metagenome (GOLD analysis project Ga0247778, IMG submission 179939) | Plant litter microbial communities from Arlington Agricultural Research Station in Wisconsin, United States - UWRJ-L049-202B-5 | ecosystem: Environmental > Terrestrial > Plant litter >... | reverse complement strand
GAGTTTTGCCCGCATTGTGCGAGCCGAGGATGCGTCCATGACCACTCAACAATTGTCTCCCACCATGAACGATTCCAAGCGTGATTCCGACCGTGCGAGCGCGACCCTGCCCCTCAGCAAGGCCGGCGCGGATCCGGGCGTGGTCATGGATTGCCGCATCAAAACCCTGCACTACGGCAATTTCCTGGCTGTGCGCGACACCGATATCCCGATCGTACCGAACGAGATCACGGCGTTCATCGGGCCCTCGGGCTGCGGCAAGAGCACCGTGCTGCGCAGCTTGAATCGTATGAACGATTTCGTGAACGGCTTTCGCTTCACGGGTTCGGTGCACTACCGCGGTCAGGACATCTACGCTCCGGAGGTCGACCCGGTGGCCGTGCGCCGCTCGATCGGCATGGTCTTCCAGCAGCCGAACCCGTTTGCCATGAGCATCTACAAGAACGTGGCCTTCGGCTTGAAGCTCAACAACTTCAAGGGTGACTACGATGCGTGCGTCGAGAAGGCGCTCCGCGGCGCAGCGCTGTGGGACGAAGTGAAGGACAAGCTGCACACCAGCGGTCTCTCGCTGTCCGGCGGCCAACAGCAGCGTCTGTGCATCGCGCGCGCGATCGCGGTCGAACCCGAGCTCTTGCTGATGGACGAGCCATGTTCGGCACTCGACCCGATCGCCACGCGCCGCGTGGAAGATCTGATGCTCGAGCTGAAAGAGAAGTACACGATCGCGATCGTGACTCACAACTTGCAACAAGCTCAGCGCGTCGCGGACCGCACCGCGTTCCTGTTCGTCGACACCAGCGCCGGCGGTCGCACCGGTTACCTGATCGAATATCGACCCTCCGCGGAATTATTTTCGGATCCGCGAGAAGAGCGCACCAAAGCCTACATTCGCGGCGAGTTCAGCTGACGCCGAGCGCGTTTCCCGACGGCGGGAATGTTTCCGGGAGCGCAACGGGGCGCTAGGGGTACTACACTCGTTCCACTCCATGAGTGGTCGCGTCTTTTTCGGCTGGTCCCGCAACGTCAGCACACTCTCCCTCGTCGTCGCCTGTGTCGGACTCTGTTCCGCATCAGCGCAGGGCCAAGGCGTTGCCGACACGCCCCAGGCGCCCATCGCTCCCGCCGAGCCGCCGGTGGCTCCGCCCGCGCCCGATCCGCCCGCGCCCACACCCAGCGAACCCGCGCCGCCCAACCAAGCGCCACCGATCACCGAGCCGACGCCTGCGCCTACGCTCGCGCCCGAACAGACGCCCGCGCGCCCATCCGAAGGCGCGCCGAAATCGGAGTCACCCGCCAGCGCGGCTTTCGCACCGCTGCCAGGGATGACGCGTGAAGTGGCAAAGCCCCAACCGATGCCCGCAGCGTCGCCGTCCGCGCAAGCCGGCGTGGCCACGCCCGCCTCCCCGCCCGCCCCTCCGCCCGCGGAGCCGAGGCCCAAGGACGATGAGGACTTCACCGGACTCTTGGGCCCATTTCGCATCGGCGTCCTCGTCGGCACGGGGCTACCCGAGGTCTTGAATTTCGGCGCTCAGCTGAAGCTGACGCGCTACTTCGGCGCGGGCGTGAACGTCGGCCTGATCCCGACCGTGCGCATCAATTACTACGGCGAAGCCTCGCAAAAATATCAGGAATACGACGCCTATGGGCACATCTACCCATTCGGTGGCTCGTTCTTCTTGGGCGCAGGCGTCGGCTACGCGCAAATCGACGGCACGCTCGTCACGCGCTTCAACTTGGCTGACATCCCGCAAGCCGCCCAAGCGGGACTCTCCGGATCCGTGAGCGCGACCAGCGACGCCAGCGTGCGGACGCTCGTGCTGACCCCACAACTCGGCTTTCTAAAAATCTTCGAGGTCGGCTTCGCGATTGGCTTCGATGTCGGCGCCCAAATTCCGATCGCACCGAGCGAAGTCCGCTTCAGCACCGTTGCCCCAACCATCCCCGGAGTCGCCGCCGACACGATCCAAACCAAATACATCAATCCGAACGACGAGAAAGTGCGCAGCACATTGAATACGCTCGGCCGCACGCCCCTACCGACCTTCAATTTCAAAATCGGTTGGTTCCTATGAATGCCGGGGGCAGAAGGGGCGATCGCTGGCCAGCAGCGCACCTCACTGGAACAAGTTGTTTCTGCGCGCAGTTCAGCGCCGCGCGAGCGATGACGTCGCATGCACGCGGTGCGCGCTGCGCCCCCGCCTCGCGCCCGAAGTCTGATGGTTCGTGCACGAATGATGACGTCGCTTCCGCGAGGCGCGCGCCCGCTCGCAGTTGCGCCGGTAGTTCGTGCACGAATCAATGCCGATCGGTGAGCAGTTCAAGGGATCGAAATCGTTTGGGAAAGCAGGCGGCTCTTTTTGTTGGCGCCGAGAATCGCTCACACTCACATTTGGCGTGGGGGGTAGACTCGCAAAAAATCGAGTTCGAATTCGAACTCGATTCTCTAGCGGTGAAGGTGCACTCCGCGCAAAATTAGGCGCGAAAGCTCTTAACTGAACGGCCTTGGTTCGAATTCGAACTCGTTTTCTCTAGCCGTGAAGGTGGACTCCGCGCAAAATTGGGCGCGAAGGCTCTTAACTGAACGGCCTTGGTTCGAATTCGAACTCGATTCTTTAGCCGTGAAGGTGCACTCCGCGCAAAATTGGGCGCGAAAGCTCTTAACTGAACGGCCTTGGTTCGAATTCGAACTCGATTTTCTAGCCATGAAGGTGCACTCCGCGCAAATTGGCGCGAAAGCCCTCAACTGAACGGCATTGGTGCACGAATGATGCCTTCGTTTCCGCGAGGCACGCGTTCCCGCGTGGCTGGGTGCGGAGGGTGCGCAGCTTTCCGTCTTCGTCGATGGTCGTTCGTGCGAGCGAGCTGCTGGGCGGGGCGTCGTGAGCGGGAATGGGGCGCGCTGAGAGGTGCGTGGCAGGAACGCGAGCGCCCACTCTTTGCCTGGGAGACGGAGTCAGTCGATCACGAGTTCTTCGTTGAGCAGGCGGTGCTTCACGCTGACCATGCGCGCGATGTCTTCGGAGAAGAGCTCGGGGCGTTTGGTGTAGATCAGGTGCCGGCTGCGGTGCACGAGGTCGACCAGCACGTTGGTCAGCTCTTCGCGGCTCACGCGGCCGTCGCTTTGCACTTCGACGTTGCCGAATGGCCAAGCTTCGATCAGGCCCGCGCGGAGCCGGTCTTCGCTCTCGATCAGCCCTTCCCACGGCACGTTACGGCCGCGATTGGCGACGGGTGCGCTGAACAAGAGCAAGATCACCGATACGGCGAGGAACATGAAGTCCGTCACTTTGTCTTTGGGTGAGTGCGCGGGGGCGTACGAGTCGAGATCGATGCCCTTGAGTTGGCCGCGTCTGCTCATCATCAAATTGCCGTTCTTCAAATCGTTGATCGCGTAGCCCACGGCGTGCACGCCTTCCATCCAGAGCAGCACGCTGGTGAGTAAATCCATGACCATGGCGGGCGAGAGCGCGTGCGTGAAGGGCAGGGCCATTCGCTGCCGCCGCCACAGTTCGCCGCTGCGCAAGCTGACGGCGCGATCGAACTCGGCTTTGGCCTCGCCCTCGGAGGCGCGCGCGCTGGGCGGACGACTGACGCTGGCATGCTCGGTGCCGGTCACGCCGACTAGGTTGTCGAGCGTGTCGCCGTTGATCAGTTGCAGCACGTGGTAGGTGAAGCGTTGGCCCTTGAGCTTGCCGGTGTCGTACAAGCGCATCAGGTGCGGGGAGCGAGCCAACGCGCGCCCCACGGACATCGCTTCTTCAGCCTCTAAAATGGCGTTTTTCTTTTTGCCGACGATGCGATCGACTTTGAGCGCGACGCGCCCCGGGTAGTTGGGGCTGTTGTCGTTCAGGGCTTCGTATACGCGACCGAATTCGCCCATGCCCAACTGGCGCAGCAGCGTGAAGCCCAGATCGGCGAACGAGTCGGCGACCATTTTCCAGGCTTCCAGATCTTCGTTGTCGATGATACCGAAGGAGCCGATCTGCGGCACGGCGGTGCGGACTTTGCGACCTATGCGTGCGAAATCCATGGGCGCCATCGCGGGTGCCACCTCCGGCATGGCCCCTGCCAAGCTGAGCCGCAAGTAAACCGTGTCGAGGTATTCACAGGCGGCGACGCGGACCTCCTCGGCATCGCCGCCGAAGCCGTGCCCGCGCAGCAAGAACCCGAGCTTGTTCAGCATTCGGAAGTACGGGTGGCGGTCCATCAATTCGGCGCGCGGGATACCGCTCGATTCACTGACCATGTCTTCGTACATGCTGCCCATGGTCGAGGGGATCAGGTGCCCCGATTTTCGCGACTCATACAGCACGTTGATGGAGACGAAGGTGATCCGCGAAAAAACCTCGATTTTTTCGGCGAAGCGGTCGCGGGGCCACTCCGGATAGGCAAGCTGTGACACGAAACGCGAGACCAATGGCCAGCACAGGCCGAGCACCTCATCCGGTGTGCGCGCCTGCGCCAGCAGCGCTTCGTGAATGTAGCGCGCCAAGCGCGAGTGCAGCACGACGCGCGTTTCTCCGTGACCGCTCATGCCGTCGCGCGGGACCTCGCGCGTGCCGTCACTCGGTACGTCGGGGCTCAAGCGCACGCTGACCGTTCGGTCGCCGCGGCGCGCGTTGCCGAACAGCAAGTCTTCGAAGACTTGCAAGACCTTCGGCTTGTCCTCCAAGCGCTTGCGCGCCCTACGAAGGCCGAGCGCCAGGAGATCGGCGAGCCAGCGCGAATCGTCGTTTTCGGCTTCGAACGCGACCATCTTGAAGTCTGCTTGGAAATGCACGCGCACGCGTAAATCGGCCTCGAAGCGCGCGCTGGCGGGTAAGCTCAAGTAGCGCAGCCACTCCTTCGCCTCGCCGCTGAATACTGTCGTCGAGAACTCGGTGCGCAAGCTTGGTTCGTCGACCGCTTCCGAGGGATGTCCGGCAACGTGCGGGCTCGGTGGCCGCCAGTTCCACGAATCGAGCGCGGCTTGCAGCGCCTGGTGAACCGCGTCTTGCTTCTTCATTGCGACGTAGCCGTCATCTTACTCAAAATCCGCGGTCGTGCCGGCCTGAAGGCGACACGCGTCTGTCACATTGGCAGGGTCCGGATTTTGGTATCTGCTCCGGGCATGGTCCTTCGATCCCCTGTGCCGACCGCGGCCCAACGAATGCGCACGCGCTGTTCCGCCGGTATCTCGTGCCTGGCCTGGGTCAGCGCCGCCGCCTGCGCGCCGTTGCGTTCGAGCAGCGAAGCGGGCTCGGGAGCGCGTCCGCTCGCGCCGCCCACTGCCACGGCGAGCGCCGCGCCAAGCGCAGTGGCGAGCGCTGCGAAGCCCATCAAGGCCCGAGTGATCGTCTGTGTTTGGGACGGTTTACGCCCAGATTCGATCAGCCAACAGGTGACCCCCAACCTGGCCCGGCTTCGCGATCACGAAGGCGTGAATTTCAGCGACCATCACTCGGTCTATCCCACTTTCACGATGATGAACGCGGCGGCGTTGGCGACCGGCGCTTACCCCGCCCAGCACGGTTTCTACGGCAATACCGAGTACCAACCGGGGCCCGTCGGGCAAAACGCAGACGGCAAGGCAAGCGATTTTTCGCAGCCCGTGTTCACCGAAGACAATGGCGTGCTGCAGGCGCTCGAGAACTTTTACCGGGCTCGTGGCGCGCGTGGCCTGTTTGCGGTTGAAACGCTGTTCGAAGCAGCCCACGCCGCCGGCTTGCGTACCGCCACCGTCGGCAAGATCGGCCCTGCGTTTTTACAGGATCTCCGTCCGCACGACACGCTGAGCGTGGTGCTCGACGAGAACATCGCATTGCCGTTTGGTTTTGCGCGAGCGCTGCAGGCCGCGAAGTTCGCGTTGCCCGTAAACGCCGTGCGCTACCCGTTTCCGGCGGGCCAAACGCTGACCTTGGGCGAGAGCAACGGCAAGCCCACGGCAGCCATCGCCGAACGGCAAATCCGGCTTGCGGACGGCATCACCCCCGACCCGCGTGCCAGCGCGGGCTCCGCGCACAATGCGGCCAACGGCTACCTGATGGGCGCCTTTCTCGATGATATTTTGCCGAAATTTCAGCCTGATTTGTCGGTCGTTTGGCTGCGCAATCCCGATTCCACCGAACACCAATTTGGTCCTGGCTCGAGCAACTATCAAGACGCGTTGCGCGACCAAGACCAGTTGCTCGGCAAGCTGCAGTCGAAGCTGACGGAGCTCGGCCTGCGCGAGGATACCGATCTGATCGTGGTCTCGGACCACGGTCACAGCACCGTGGCGGGTGACCCGGCGATCTTCCCGTTGCGGGCGCTCGACGGCGCCGCCGATGGTCACGGCACGGTGGGTGAAGTCGTCGCCGGTGGCTACGCGGTTTCGGGGGAGATCCGCAGCGCCGACCTGCTCACGCGCGCTGGCTTCAAGCACGTTTACGATGGGGGTGCTTGTTTGTTCGACCCAGTCTTGTCTGGGATCCGCAAGGACGGCTCGCTCGTGTACCCAACGCGTGCCGACCGCACGGGAATTTGTTCGGTGCTGCCGGCGGTCACGCCCACGGGCAAGAAGCAGGCACCCTCGACGCAGTATTCGCTGCCGCCATTTCGCGTGCCCGAGCCCGCTCCCAGTGATGCCATCGTGATCGCGGCCAATGGCGGATCCGAATATTACTACGTGCTGGATCATTCGCTGAAGACCGTCGAAGCGCTAGTGCAGGCGCTCCAGGAACGCCGCGCCTACGGTGCGATCTTCGTGCGCAGTCGTTACGAGCCGATCCCGGGTACCCTGCCGATGGCCGCGATCAACGCGGAAGGTTTACAGGATTCACCGCCAACGCCCGATCTGATCGTGAGCTTCGACTGGGATGATGCGGGCATTGCGAGCGGCAACGACGCGGTGCCGGGCACCGAATACGCCAGCGCCCAGCGCTACCGCGGCATGCACGGATCTTTCAGCCCGCGCGATGTGCACAACGTCCTCATCGCTCGCGGCCCGCACTTCAAAGTGGGGTTGGAGGATCGCTTGCCGAGCGGCAATGTCGACGTTGCTCCGACGGTCGCCGCGCTGCTCGCGCTGCCGTTCAAAGCCGCGGCGGGGCGCGTGTTGAGCGAAGCGTTGGCCGGCGTTACGGCCGACAATCGAGTCGAAACCACCACCTTGAGCCCTGCGCCGATCACGCTCGAGCGGACGTGTAGCCCGGACGATCCCGGTTGCGCGCGACCGCTGGGGCCCGTCACTTACAGAGTTACGTTGGTCAAGAAGATTCTGACCGTGGCGAGCACGAATCAAAGCTATTCGTACTTCGATCGCGCGACAGTGACTCGCGATGCCGCGACGCCTCGCGCGCATTGACGCCGCCGATCAACGCCAGGCGTAAGCGGCCAGCACCCAACCGAACGAGATCGGTTTGGTGACTGCGTTCTTCGCGCCGGCGCGCGCCAAGAGCGACAGTAGGCTCGGTGCATCGAGCTTGCTCGGGTGCAGATCTTTACGGCTGAAGCCCTGCACGCGCGCGACGGCTTCTAGCGCGGTATTTTCGATCGCGCGCAACGAGTACGACGCGTAGTTCGGCGTGGTCAGAAACAGTAAGCCACCCGGCTTGAGCACGCGCAGCGCATCTTGCAACCACGGCAATGGATCGACCAGGTGCTCGACGACGTCCATCGATACCACGGCGTCGAAGTGCGCGGTGGGGTAGGGCAGTGGCGCCCCGGGCGTCAACACGTCCGTGCCGGCGAGGGCGGCGCCGTGGAGCTCGCGCGCGACCGTGAGCGCACGTGGGTCGATGTCGCAGAGCGTGAAACGCTTGTGCAACGCGGGCAACGCCGGCAGCTCGAAGAACGGGCCCGAGCCGAGATTGAGCACTTCGGTCCCCACCGACGCGGACAGGGCGCTCGCGAGCTCACGCACGATCGGCTGATGATACAAGCGCCAGGGAAAACGCAGCTTGAATCGGTGGTTCGAGAAGTAATCGACGGCTTCGCCCATCATTGCTCCGGGCGCCGGGCGACCACCAGGTACTCCGCCGTGGGCGAGGCATCGGAGCGGTCCATGATCGAGCGAATCAGCTCGTATACGGGCCGTGCAAACAGCTTGCGAGCGTTCGGAAAGTTGGTCCAGCGCGTGGTCAGGCGCTTGTTCAAAAGGCCCGCCAAAGACGGCAACAAGAAGGCTTCGAAGGCGACGGTGGTGGCCGTCGAGAGCACGGGTTCGAGCTCCACGACCTCCAGCCCCGATTGCTCCACTACCCGCCGCCAACCCTGCGCGTCATACAGATGATGGTGCTTGAAGATGTGATCGATCGAGCTCTCGATGCGTGTGCCGAGCGCGGCCGCACCCAACTCGGTCAACACTCGGGAACTCGTCAGGTGACTCGCCCAGCCTGCGCTAGGCACGAATAAATAGGCGAGGCCTCCGGGACGGAGCGAGCGCAAGATGTTCTTCAGCGCGAGATCGATGCGCGGCACGTGCTCGAGCGAGCAATTGGCGACGCACGTCGCAAAAAATGTCTCGGGTAGGGTCACTTGCGTGACATCCCCGAGGATCACCTGCGTGTAGGCCTTGCTGGCGGCGGCCCAACGGCCCTCGGCGGCGTCGATGTCGATGCCCCACACGTCCACGTCGTCGAAGGCCATGCGCGCGAACAAGCCGTCGCCACAGCCGACGTCGAGCACTGGCCCTGGGCAAGGGTAGCGGCGCATCACCGACAGGCGCGCGCACTCCTTGATGCACAACGCGGCCGGCGTGTGCGGGAAGTAACGCTTGAAATCCTCGAGCGTGACTTCAGGCAAAGCTTTGGCCTTTTGCCGAGTGTTTGGTGCGATTTCTGTCAACCGATTGTCCACGCTGTTCCTTCTTGGGATTGGTGCCGCTCGCGCAGTTCAGCGCCAAGCGTAGGCCCACCAGCCTTGCTCATGAAATACCAAACGTAATTGATCGATTCGAGTGTCGAACAGCTCGGCCGAGCGATCGAGCGCGCTGTGCACCAAAAAGCATTGATAGCCACCGAGCTCGCTTTCCGACGAAAACCATTCCGGGTGCCACTCGGCTCCCTTGTCCATGGTCGGCACGATATCCGGGTGGTAGCGGACCACGCTGGTCGGGTACATCGCAAACGAGTACCCCTGGTAGCCGCCCTTTTCGGGCACGTAGTAGGCGGACAGGTGGAGCATGGCGGGCAGGCCCGGGAAGGCCTCGCTGCCGCGATCGAAGATCAACGGCCGAATGCGCAGACCCCCCGGCATGCGAGCGACGAAGTCGGCGATCGGCCGTGTTTCTTCAGCAAACTGTCGCAAGCGGATCGCAAATAAGCAAAACCAGACCGCGGTCGCGAGCGCGATCACGCCGCTGAGGTAGGGCGAACGTGCGCTCGCTCTCGGCTGGAAGGCGAGCAGCACGCTCGGCACGAGGAATGCTGCGAAGCGCGGATGCAGCGGCGTGAAGCCCCCCAGGCTGAGCGGGAACAGGCAATAGCCGAGCAGCATCACGAGCAGCGGCAGAAAGCGCTCCGGCTCGCGACTCGGGCGACCGAGCGAGAGCGCGACGATGCCGAGAAAGATCACTCCGAGTGCGCTGGCGGCGTGGTCCGCGCCTGACGAGGCGAGCAGCAGCCCCGGCACCTGAGTGAGCTCCCAGAAGCGCGGATCCCAGATCGTGAGCCCGATGCTGCGCGCCGACGAACCGGGCACGAGCCAGATCAGCATCAGCAACGCGGGCGCGAGCAAGGGCGAACCGCGCAGGACCAACGAACCGCCCCCGCGCAGCAGCAGCGGTGCGACCAGCAGGATCGTCAGGCCGAGCGCGAAGCCATGCGTGGCCAACGTGGCACACAGTGCAGCCGCCAACCAAAGTCCGGACGACAATGAGGGGTGCGCGCGATGGCGCAACGCCAGGCAGGTCGCGCTGAGACCGAAGGGCAGCGCGCCGAGGAAGCTGATGAACCCGTAGTAAAAGCCGTAGCCCATGCCGAGAGGCAAGCCCAGCAAGCCGAGCCAGCGCGAGTGCCCGAGCGAACGCACGAGCCAATCGAACGCCGCCCAATGCCCGACGACCGACAGCCAAACCACCAGCTTCAACGCCGGGACGACGCCGACCAGGCTCGCGAGCCCGCGCGCCAGCGCGTAAGCGCCGAGATACGGCGTGCGCAGGTTCAGCTCGAACAGCTGGAACTCACTCCACTTGGGATCGTTCAAGTGCAGCCAAATGCTGATCTGAGCTGCGTGCTGCGGCAGGTCGACCATGGGCAAGTAGGGCACCACGAAGAAGGCCGCGAGCAACGAGAGGCTGAACGCAAACGCGCTTACCCGAGGCGCGTCAGCGCCAAACGTCCAAGCCATGCCGAGTTGGGGACTGTGCCTGCTCATCGGGGGGCGCAGTGTTACATGCCCGCGACTTTTCGGCGACGGTTCAGCGCGCAGACGGGAGAGGAGGGGGCGATCGTGATCCAGCAACGCACCTCGGAGAGCGCCCACCGGCCGCGCGCCTCGTGTTCCTTACGGTGTCACGAGTTCGAAACGCGAAAGTCGCCTGCCGGCGATAGGTGGAGAAACTTTGCGAGGATCTCCCGACATGACCACTCTCCCCGAAGTCGCTGAAACTGCCGCTGCTCCTTCGGGGCTCGAGCGGACCCTTGGCCAGCTCTTCGAGCTCGAGCGCGCGTTACTCGAGCTCGAATTGGAAATGAGTTCGGCGATCGAAGCCGTGCCCGCCTCGCATCGCGAGAGCGCCAAGAACTTGGTGCATTACGTGGCGCTGCGTCAACGCGATCTGCGGGCGCTGCAGGCGGAGCTCGCTCAGCGCGGTCTATCATCGCTCGGCCGCTCGGAGAGTTGCGTCCTCGGCGGCTTGCTCCAGGTCTCTACGCGCGCGCAGGAGTCACTCCTGGTTCACGAGCAGGGCGATCGAGCCGCACTCGAACGGCTCAGCGAACGCTGTCGCGCTTCCTTCTCGTGGGACGTCGCCCAAGAGCTCTTGTCTAGGCACACGGTCGAGCTGTTTGGACCCCAGCCCAAGGACCGACACGTTTACGTGATGGTCACCGCGCCCTCAGCGGAACAGGCCGATCGCGAATGGATGGTGCGTCTGCTGGAAGCGGGGATGAACGTGCTGCGCGTCAATTGCGCGCACGAGACGGAAACCGAGTGGGCGCGGGTCATCGATGCTTTGGCGCGAGCGCGGGAAGTGACCGGCAAGCCTTGCCGCGTGCTAATGGATCTCGCGGGCCCGAAGATTCGCACCGGCGCGATCCAGAGCAAGCGTCGCGTCGCCACGTGGAAGCCACAACGTGACGACATCGGTAAGGCGACCGCGCCCGCTCGGATCGTGATTCGCCGCGCCTTGGCCGCCCCAATCGAAGGCGAGCCGGCGACGCTGTTGATCGGCGACAAGGATTTCTCGAAGTTGCGCGTGACCGACGAGCTGCGCTTTCGCGACGCACGCGACAAGTCTCGCACGCTGATCGTCGAAGAACTCGATGCTGACCAGGCGATCGCTTCCGCGCTCGAGCGCGCCTACATTTTGGGTGAAGTCGAGGCCCAGGTTCGCCGCAACAAGAAGCACAAAGAGGACGTGACGCTGGCCGTCGGCGAAGCGTCAGACATCGCGATCGACGTCCGCGCAGGAGACAGCTTGCTGTTGTCCAAGAGAGACGTCGCGGGCACCGCGCCCGAGCGAGATCACAAGGGACGAGTCGAGACCCCCGGTGTGGTGGCTTGCTCATTGCCCGAGGCGCTGGAACACTTGGAGGTCGGCCACCGCGTTTTGTTCGACGACGGGAAGATCCACGCGGTGGTCGAACGCGTGAAAAACTCGGGGGATTTCTCGCTGCGTGTGGTGCGCACGGATCGACCGCTCAGCAAACTGCGCGCCGAGAAAGGCATCAACCTGCCCGACACGCGAATCACGGTGCCTGGGCTTTCGGCAGAAGATCGCCGCGCGCTGGGGTTCGTAGTGACCCGAGCCGATGCCGTCGGCCTGTCGTTCGTGCGCTCCGTCGAGGACGTTCGTGTCTTGCACGAAGAGTTGGCCCGGCTGGGTGCGAGCCCCGCCTTGGGCGTGGTGCTCAAAATCGAGACCCGTGCGGGTTTCGACAACCTAGCCAGCCTGCTGCTGGAGGGCCTGCGCCGACCGCCGCTGGGCGTGATGATCGCCAGAGGCGATCTGGCCGTCGAAGTCGGCTTCGAGCGCTTGGCAGAGCTGCAGGACGAGATCCTCTGGTTGTGTGAGGCGGCCCATGTGCCTGCAATTTGGGCGACGCAAGTGTTGGATACGCTGGCCCGCACCGGTGTTCCCTCGCGCGCCGAAGTGACGGATGCTTCGGCGAGCGTGGCCGCAGAGTGCGTGATGCTCAACAAAGGCAGCTTCGTTCACGAAGCGGTCTCGGTTTTGTCCGGGATCTTGCGACGCATGGAGAATCATCGTCACAAGAAGCGCAGCCTCTTTCGAAAACTGGAAGTGTCCACGTTCGAACATCGGTAGGGCCACCCGCCGATTGCTCAGCTAAACTCGCCCTGAATGTGCGCCTGCGTGCGTTTTTCTTTGGGGTATTCGAAGAGCGACTGAGTATCCCCATATTCGACCAGGTACCCCGTGCGATCGCCCTGCCTTTCGCTGTCCACGTATAAGAACGCGGTTTTATCGGCCACGCGTTTGGCCTGTCGTAGATTGTGGGTCACGATCGCGATCGTGTACTTCCCCTTCAGCTCTTGCATGAGCTCCTCGATCTTGCGCGTTGCCAACGGATCGATTGCAGAGCAGGGCTCGTCCATCAAGAGCACGTCCGGTTCGGTGGCTATCGAACGAGCAATGCACGAGCGTTGCTGCTGACCGCCCGACAACTCCAGCGCGCTTTCGTGGAGTTCGTCTTTTACTTCGTCTCCAAGGGCCGCGCCGCGCAGTGCCTGTTCCGCCATTTCGTCCCGGTTGCCCTTGTAGCCGTTCAGCTTCAGCCCATATGCCACATTGCGATATACGGTCATGGCGAAGGGGTTGGGTTTTTGAAAAACCATGCCGATCGCCTCGCCCTGGGTGGCGTCCATGCCGATGGCCGCCTCACGCGTCTCTTCCCCGACGGAACGAATGGACTCTTCGGTCGTCAGGGTGATGGTCGGGAGCATCAGCAAGGCGAGCGCGACCGCACCCGCGACGGGCGAGAAGCGCCCCGTCAAGAGCACGACGGTCGAATAGGAGCGTGCGGGGCGGCTTGAGTGAACGCTCGAACCGTTGTAGGGCGACCTGCTCACTCACGGGAGCGCTGACGAAGCTAGAGCTGAGCTCGGTCATCGCGCAGCTCCGGGGTGCGCGCGCACGCCTTCGGCGCTCGAGCGGTGGTTCATGACCATTTCGCCCGCAACCTTGACCAGCAGCGTCAGGGCGAGCAGCACCCCTAGGTCGAGCGGCGAGGCGGCCTCGGGAAATTTGTTGGCGAGCAACGCGGCCAGTGTGTCGGCGGGTGAAAACAAGGAGGGGCTGATCTTGTTCGCGCTACCGACAAACATCGCGAGCGCCATGGTTTCCCCCAGGGCGCGACCCAAACCGAGCACGATCGCATCCCGAGAACTGGCGGTTAGCCCGCCCTCATGCCCAACCCTACAAGCACGAGCCATACCGGATCACGTTCGTGTAACTTCTTCCGTGCAATCGCCGCCAACGCATCGCCGGCGTTCGACACTGTGGCGTTCGATCGCGCGCCACGAGAGTCGTTCTTGCAGGTCGACTAGACTAGTCCCCTGCGATCTGCGCACAGAGTCGTCTCGTGCGCGTCACCGAATCATCATCATATGATCGGCTCAGTCCCGCGAGCGACGGGCGCTACTGTCTTACGTGGTCGACAGGTTCGTGCGACCAAAACGCGACGCCATCGACACACCGGTCAGGGGCAAAAAGGGGCGATTTACCCGCTGTTTCGTGGCATTTGCTCACAAACAGACACTTGTTCTCCGCAAGCGCGTCACCGAACCTCGGCACTGTGCGGCCCCATGATGAAGCTTCGCCAGATTCCGAACTTCTTGTGGGTGGTCGTCCCGGCGCTGACTTGGTTGCCCGCGTGCGGCAGTGACGACGACAGCGCGGGCTCAGGTGCCGGCGCAGGTGGTGCCAGCGCGGGTCACGTTGGTTCAGCCGGTTCCTCTGCTGCTGGTAAAGGCGGCACGAGCGGCACTGCGGGCGGCGCGGGCGAGCCAATCGAACCGACGGCTGGCGCACCACCTGCGGGCGAGGGCGGCGAGGGTGGAGACGACGGCTCGGCCGGCGAAGGGGGGAGCGCCGGCGCAGTGGAGCTCGTCGATCCGCTGCAGACGAGCGTCGATACGATCGTGGTCATTTACGCGGAGAATCGCAGCTTCGACAACCTGTACGGGAACTTCCCGGGCGCGCACAATTTGAGCGAAGTGGTGGATGCGCAAGGCAACCCCACGGCGGCCTACGTTCCGCAGAAGGATCGCGACGGCACGACCGTGCTCACGAAGTTGCCGATGACTTGGGGCGGCGCGACAGTGACCGGCAATCCGACCGTGGTTCCCGTGGAGCTGACCGACAACCTGCCGAACAAGCCGTTTTCGATCGAGACCGGATTTGCGGCGGTAAACGTCGGCGCTCCGCTCTTGACCACGGCCGATGTAACGCGCGACATGGCTCACCGCTTCTTCGAAAATATCATGGAGATCAACGGCGGCACGAACGACATGTTCGGTGCTTGGGTCGACGGCGGCGGGCTGACCATGGGTCACTTCGATTACAGCAACTCGGGTATGTACAAGCTGGCCCAGCAGTACGTCTTGGCCGATAACTTCTTCGAGGGTGCTTTCGGAGGTTCGTTCCTCAACCATCAATACCTGGTCTGCGCTTGTGCTCCGAGCCTGCCCGCGTCTTTCGTGGCCAGCAATCTGCCCACCATCAACGTGCTTGGTCCGAACAACGAAAAGGGCGTGCCGCAGTTGGCACAAGCTTCTAACTCACCGGCCTCCGCCCTGGACGGCGCGCCGGTATTTCAGACGGGCAACGTCGCGCCGCTCGATTACTTCGGACCGGGCGATGGCTACCGTGCCGTCAACACCATGCAGGCTCCCTATCAGCCGAGCGGCAATACGCCGGTCGCCAACGCGATCGATCTGCGTTACGCCAACGCGGCGGCCGCGACCACCGTGCCGCCACAAACGCAGGCCACGGTCGGCGAACTGCTCTCGGCGAAGAACGTCAGCTGGGCCTGGTATGCCACTTCTTGGGATGCGGCGACCGCCGACGGCAGGCAAGCCAGCACCGTGGCGCGCAGCGTGATTTACACGCCATCCGGGCCCAGGGGCAATCCGGACTTTCAACCGCACCACCACCCGTACAACTACTACTCGCAATTCGACCCCGCCGTACACGCGGACGCCCGCACCGAGCACCTGCGCGACTACACCAAGTTGCTGACCGACATCGAAGCCGGCACTTTGCCGCACGTCGTCTATTACAAGCCGACCGGCAACGTGAATCAGCACCCCGGCTACGCGAACGCAGACGATGGTGACGCGCACATCACGGATCTCGTGACCAAGCTCAAAGCTGGCGCGCAGTGGCAACACATGGTGATCGTGATCACCTACGATGAATTCGGCGGACAGTGGGATCACGTGGCGCCGCCCAAGGGCGACAAGTACGGTCCGGGTACGCGCATTCCGGCGATCATCGTCTCGCCCTACGCTAAAGCGGGCACGGTCGACCACACCCAATACGACACCGGTTCGATTTCGCGGCTCGTCACCCGCCGCTTCGGCATCAGCACGCTGCCGGGCCTGGCCGCTCGCGATCAGGCGCTGGTCGCCAACGGTGGCACGAAGATGGGCGATCTCACGAACGCGCTCGTTCTGCCTTGAGCCGTGTCGGCGATGCGGCGCCTCCCGCGATGGCGGCGCCGCGTCGGGCTCGGACTAGTTCTGTGGCGGTGCGCTCTGCCGTAGATCTTCGTCCGTCAGCGTGTTCAGGAACGCGATCAGGTCGCCGATCTCGGCTTCGCTGAACATCGGCGTTTGGCCGGGTTTACGCCCGAAGGGCGGCTCGTGATTGACGTTGCCCCGGAGCTCGGGTGGCAGATCATCGAAAGCGTTCGGCTTGCCACTTTCCCTCGGATACCACTTGCCCGGATTCGTGTCGCGCTGGGCGTAGAATTGCAGGGTTTGTTCGAGGCTGTGGAACACCCCGTTGTGGAAGAAGGAGCGCCGCAGTGCCACGTTGCGTAAGCTCGGGGCGCGGAACAACCCGCAATATTCGCGATGGCTCGTCAGATCTCGGCGCAACGGCCCGCACAGTCCGAGATCGAAGAACGCGCGATCCTGGTTTTGGCTCAGGTTCGCGTTGCGCGGCACCCCGAGCGCCGCGAAGCCGAAATCCGTGAACTGCGGAAACCCGCTCTTGCGCGTCTGGCTCACGTGGCAGTGCGCACAATTGGCTTTGTTCTGGTCGTTGAACAGCGACAGCCCTCGCTGCTCGCGCGCGTTCAGCTGAACCTGTTTGCGCAGGTAAGCGTCGTACCGGCTGCTATACGGGTAAAATTCCTTCGGGTTCTGCTGGAACACTTCCAAGCTGAGTAACACCGCGCTCTTGGCCCGCACGGGGTCGGCGAACACGTCATCGCCGAAGATGGCGCGAAAGCGCGGCGCGTAGGCGGCGTGCTCGACCTTGGCCACCACGCTCTCGACGTTGTCGTTGGCCATTTCGAGCGCCGAAGTCAGCGGCAACAAGGCTTGTTCATGCAGGGTGTCGGCGCGGCCGTCCCAGGTGTGACCACCGGTCGGGCCTTGGTCTGCGCTCTCGTCGCCCGATTCGTCGAAATAGTGCTCGGAAAACCGGGGTACGATCTGCAAGTAGCGCAGCGAGGGAGCCGCCCGTAACCCGCTGCTCTTCTGCTCTCCGCCGCCGAGCTGAGTCGAGCGGTCATTGGGCGGACCGTAGGCGAACTTCGGATCGTGGCAACTCGCGCAGGATAACTGCTGAGATTTCGACAGCAGCGGGTCGAAGAACAGAGTTCGCCCGAGCTCGGTGACCTCCAGCATGTTGGGCTTTTTGCGGTAGCGATCGGCGTAGAACGCCTTGGCCGTCGCCGAGGAGGGCGAAGGGGCGGGGGTGCTCGCTACCGCCGGTGCCGCGCTCGGCGCAGGCAAAGCCGCGTTTTGATCGCGACACGCGACCGTCAGAACGACGTTACACGACAGTAACAACGCGCGAGATCGAGTAGTCAGCGCACTGAACTTAATCGCGGCAGAGCAAAGTGTCCAGCGTGTCGAGCCACGCAGAGGATGCTCAGCTCGAAAGGACCTCTCGCACTCGACGCAGCAGCGAAAGCGGCGTGATCGGCTTTGCCAAGAATGCGATGCCCGCGTCTAGCACGCCGTGATGCACGATCGAGTTCTCGGTGTACCCCGATACATACAACACTTTCATCTCTGGCCGCATCGGGCCAATGCGTTCGGCCAATTCCCGGCCGCTCATGCGCGGCATCACGACGTCCGTGAGCAGCAGCTGGATCTTGGCCGTGAACTTCTCGCTCAAGAGGAACGCTTCTCCGCCATTTTGTGCGTCCAGAACGGTGTAGCCGTTACGCCGCAGAATGGCGCAGTTCACCGCTCGAACTTGTTCGTCGTCCTCGACGAGCAAGATCGTTTCCGTGCCTTGCAAACCCACGTGCAGGGGCGGGAGCGAATGCTGAACCGCGGCTAGGCGATCGGTGCACGGGAGGTAGATTCTGAATGTCGTGCCCACTCCCGGCTCGCTATAGACGTAGATGTGTCCGCGGCTTTGCTTCACGATCCCGAACACCGTCGCGAGCCCGAGCCCAGTCCCTTTGCCCGTTTCTTTGGTGGTGAAGAACGGTTCGAAAATGCGCTCGCGCGTCGCCGTGTCCATGCCGCTTCCGGTGTCGGTCACGGCCAGCATCACGTGCGCGCCAGGCACGACGCCCGGGTGATTCGCGGCGTAGCTTTCGTCGAACTCGCAATTGCCCGTCTCCAGCGTCAGCTTGCCGCCCAGTGGCATCGCGTCCCGAGCGTTGACGGCCAAATTCATCACGATCTGACCCAACTGCCCGAGATCGGCGTGCACGTTGTCGACCGCGCGCGCCGTGAGTAATGACAGCTCGATGTCCTCACCGAGCAAGCGCCGCAGCATCTTTTCCATGTCCGACAGGACGTGGTTCAGGTTCAGCACCTGGGGCTGCAGGACCTGTTGCCGGCTGAAAGCGAGCAGCTGTTGCGTGAGCTCGGTGGCTCGCTCGCCGGCCCTGCGAACCTGCAAGATGTCGTCGCGAATCCGCGCACCGGGCTCGAGCTCGTCGAGCACGAGCGTGGTGTAGCTCAGGATTACGGTCAGCAGATTGTTGAAATCATGCGCGATGCCGCCCGCGAGCCGACCAACCGCTTCCATCTTCTGAGCATGCCGGAGCTGTTCTTCGGTGCTGCGCAGCCGTTCGGCGACCGCCTCGCGCGCCGTGATGTCTTGCTGCAGTGCTCGATTGCTCTCCTCCAGCTGGAGGCTCTTTTCCTCCAGTTTGCGGATCAGGGTCTGGCTGTACTCCTGGAGCAGCCCTTCCTGGTTGCCGTCCGGAGCCGGGCTGGGGGTCGGAAGCGCGGCGGCGTTGGCTCGAACCGCATCGAGGCGCTCCAGAAATTCATCTGGCTCGGTGGGCTTGAGGATGAACGCATCGGCACCAAGGCTGAGCGCGAGCCGCTCGTCTTCCGGTTCGGTGTAGGTGGCCGTGTACACGATGAATGGCTTCGACTTGAGGCGCGCGTCGGCCTTCCAGTGACGGAGCAGCGTGTAGCCGTCCATCACGGGCATCAAAAGATCCGAGATCACGATGTCTGGCGGCGATTGCCGAGCCAAGATCAACGCCTCGGCGCCGTGGCGCGCGGAACTGACCTCACAGCCGTGGGCGCCGAGTAGAGCGCGTAAGTAGTAGAGATTCTCCTCCTTGTCGTCCACGATCAGGACGTGCGTCATCGGGCCTCCGTGGAGCGCACCGCGGACAAGGCGCGCTCCACCTCGGCCACGAACGTCTCGGGGTTGATTGGCTTCTCGATGTACCCGGTGCAACCGGCCTCCAAGGCTTTCTCTCGATCGCCCGGCATCGCGTAGGACGTCACGGCGATGATCGGAGTGTCTCGCAACGCTTGGTTCTGGCGCAGGGCGCGGGCTACCGTGTAACCGTCCATCGTCGGCAGCTGGATGTCGAGCAAAACGAGCGCTGGGGTCATGCTCCGCGCGGCCTCGATGCCGCGCACACCATCGGTGCAGGCTCGGACCGTGAAGCCGCTGCGCTCCAAGAGGAACGTCACCAGGTAGCGGTTCTGTTCGTTGTCCTCGATCAAAAGTACGGATCGGCTCATGACTCCCGGCGTCTTTCCAGGGGCAGAACCGCGCTGAACGAGCTGCCCTGCCCAAGCGTGCTTTCGGCGACAATCGTACCGCCGAGCAAGCCCGTGAGACGCCGACAGATGGCGAGCCCGAGCCCCGTGCCCTCGTGCTGACGCTGCAAACCGGAGTCGATCTGGCGGAAGGGTTGAAATAGCGACGATAAGTCCTCCTGCCGCATGCCGATCCCCGTGTCCGACACGCGCAGGCGCACCGCGCGCTCCGCCGTGCCATTGGCGTCGAAGGCGTCGAGCAGTTCGACCGTCAGCGTTACTCCCCCGCGCTCGGTGAACTTGATGGCATTGTTCAATAAATTCAAAAGGATCTGTTCGATGCGGCGTTGGTCACTCAGCATCGGCGGGAGCGAAGGCGGTTCGACGACGTCCAGCGAAAGGCCCTTCTTCTCGGCCAGAGGCAGGACCGAGCCGCTGATGCGCGCGATCGAGGCGTGCAAATCGAAGGAAACACAGCGGATCTCCAGTTGGCCGGCCTCGATCTTCGAAATGTCCAGAACGTCGTTGATCAGATCGAGCAGATGACGCGCGCTGCCTTGCACCATGCCTAGTTGCTTGGACTGTTCCGGAGTGAGCGGGCCCGCCATGCCTTTCAAGACAATGCCGGTGAAGCCGAGGATCGAGTTCAGCGGCGTGCGCAGCTCGTGCGACATCGTCGCGAGAAAAGCCGACTTCACTCGGTCGGCTGCCTCAGCACGCTCTTTCGCCGCGTCGAGATCGTGCGTTCGCTCGCGCACCTTGCGCTCGAGATTTTCGTTCAGCTCTCGCAGCGCAAGCTCCGCTTTTCTGCGCTCACTGATATCGACGGAAAGCACGAAGATCCCCTCGGGGACGGGCTGAGCCCTCACGTCGAAGCAACCTTTGTGTCCGTCCTCGAACTCGAATTCGGTCTCCGCGTGTACGCCGATGCGTTCCTCCATACAACGGAGCAGCATCGCAAACACATTGCTGGCTTCGATGCCGGGCCAAGCTTCAGGCATCGTGCGACCCAGGAGCTCTGCGTTCGGCCTGCGGTTCTGAATGGCGGCGGCTGGATTCAGATACAAATAGCGCCAATCGAAGCCGATCAACTGGCAGCCCTCTAAGATGGTGTCGAGCGTCGAGCGGTAGCGCTCTTCGGTTTTTCGCAGGGCGTCCTCGGCGCGCTTGCGCTCACTGATGTCGACGCCCACGCCAACGAGGCACAACACTCCGTCGATCTCGACGCGCTTGCCGGTGAAGTAGTAGGGCGTGAGGCTACCTCGTTTGCACACGAGCGAGGCTTCGATGGTCGCTTCCCCCTTCGTGAAGACTTCGCCGATTCGCTCGGTGAGCAACTGTTTCTCTTGCCCGCCGAAGAAATCGAGCGGATGCATGAGCGCAATCTCCTCAGCCGAGTAGCCAGACACCTGCTCGAAGTTCCGATTCCAACGCAGGAAGCGCCCTCGCTCGTCGTACAAGTAGAAGATGCCCGGCATCGCCTCGACGAGTCCGTCGGCAAAGCCCTGCTCGGCGTTCGCTTCCAATCCCTGCACCCTCGACATTCACGCCGCAGTTTGCCAGCTTCCGGCCCAGGATCGGCCAGGATTGTGGGCTTTACGCTAAAAGGTGCGCAACACCCGGACAAAAATCGCGCCTCTACCCGAGTTCGAGCTGGCGATTCAGACAGCGGCGGGTCAATTGCATCCCTTCGCAGCTTTGCTGCGGTGCGAAATCCGACAGGCCAATTTGGCGGATGAACGACTCGGCGCGGTAAAGGGGAGCGCCAGAAGCGATCGCGACGGGCCGATCACACCGAAGGGTAGTCATTGTTTGTCATTTATCCGGAGCTCGAGTGAGCTTCGGCACTTCCCTGTTCATCTCGAGCTGTCACAATAGTCGTGTTTGATGGTTAAGCCGCAGTCGACAATGAAGCGAACAATGGCGTGGAGTGCACGCTCGCTCTTGGTCTCGTTGGCGCTCGTCGCTCTGGCTGCTTGCCAAGGCGGCAGCGAGGGCACCCTGGGTGCCCCGCGCCAAGGGCTTGCGGAGACGAAGCTCGCATTGTCGGGGCCGTCCGGTCAGTGGCAGAGTTTTGCTACCGAAGCGCGCTCACTCTATGCCGGGGTAGAGCTGGGTGATGGCAGTGCTTTGGTGTGTGGCGGGTGGGACGGTTCGATTGCACAGAACAGCGTCCTGACCTGTAGTCGGTTCAGCTTCGACGGGGACTTGCAAAAGCAAACCTTTCCGCTTCCGGAAGCCCGCCGCCACGCGACGCTCACTTTAGTTCCGCCGAATCGCGTCTTACTCGCCGGGGGCATGGACTCGAACGGGAACGCGCTGACGGCGCGCTTGTCATCGCCCTTGCCCTGGGCCGACAATCAAACGATTTGGGGCGCGCCCGAAGGGAACGCTGATTCGCCTTCTCCACGCAGCGCTCACACCGCGACGCGTCTCGACTCGAGCATCGTTCTGATTGGCGGGGAAGCGGGGATAGCACAGGTCTCAACCATCGACGTACGCTCCGACGCCGGTACATGGACGAAGGTCGAGCCGAGTAGCGGCCTTGCGACTCGCGTCGAACACAGCGCAACGCTGCTCAAAAGCCAGCCAGGCAACGCCGCGCGCGTCCTGATTCTGGGAGGCGTCAGCCAGTCGCAGGGCGGCTATTTGAGTTCTGGTTTCGTCTTTTCCCTCCCTAACCAGATCACACCGATCCCGGACATGCCCGCTGCGCGCGCGGGCCACACTGCCACGCTGCTCGATGATGGCTCGGTGCTCGTGGCAGGTGGCCGAGGAATTGGCGAAGCGCTCCAAGCTGCGGCCTGGCGCTACTTCCCTGATGCCAAACATTGGGAGAGCGCGGGCTCGATTGTTCCGCGAAAGTACCACGCCGCCTCGCGGCTCGGTACGGATGTCCTCGTCGCCGGCGGCGTGGCGAACGTCGGCGTGAACAACGCCTTTGCTACGCTGGGGGGACTGAATGACGCGCCGAGCAACGCGGATACGGTACAGCGGTATTCGTTTGCGAAGAACGCTTGGTTCGCCGCGCCCAATTTGATTCGCGGACGCCGTGACTTCCAGCTCCTCTCGCTCGATGCAACACACCTACTGGCGGCGGGCGGTGGAATCGACTTGGGAGCACTTTTCAACTCCGAGGTGTTCAGCGCGGGTACGCTCGGCGAGGCCGCAACGAATCCTCTCTCCTGCGCGTCTGGGTTCATTGCCGATGGCGTCTGTTGCGACACCGCCTGTGAGGGCAGTTGCCGTTGGTGCAACGACCCGACCGCGCCAGGGACCTGTAAGCTGGTCAACGGGCCCGCCCCCAACCAAAACGGCTGCGGCGATAGCCATCTGCAATGCACCGCGGGCGCGTGTGCGTTGCACTGCGCGGGAAACAACTCGTGTGAGGTCGGTTATTTTTGCGGAAGCGACGCGAACTGCCACGAGTTGAAACCGATCGGCAAGGAGTGCAGCGCGAAGAGTGAATGCGCAAATGGCGCTCCGTGTGTGGATGGTGTGTGCTGTGAGTCGGCCTGCTCTGGTTCCTGCGAAGCGTGCAACCAGCCGGATCGACCGGGCCTCTGTCGCCCGCTCGCCAAGGGTGACATGCCGCAGGATGGCCACCCATCGTGCGCCTCCGCCGGCGACGATGAGTGCGCAGCGAGCTGCGATGGCCGCACTAGGGATCGCTGCGTTTTCCCTGCGGCTGGTTCGTCCTGTGGAGACTCGGCAACGTGTACGGCTGATGGCTTCCAGCCGCCGCAGGAGTGCGATGGGCATGGCACGTGCAAGGCGACACTCGTCAGTTGCTCGCCCTATGTTTGCGGCCAAAAGAGCGGTCAAATCGGTTGCTTGAACTCGTGTATCGGCGATTCGCAATGCGCCGAGGCCGAGGGCTACCATTGCAATAACGGCGCGTGCACTCATTGTGACGTGGCCGAATGCCGTGCCCAGGGTTACACCTGTTCGGATGCGGGCGAGTGTCGAAATCGCTGTGAGGTGAGTGAGCGGGATTGCGCGGGCGGATACTATTGTCACCCGCTGCAACACCTGTGCGTGAAGGCCGTTGCGTTTCCGGCCGCGTCACTTCCGGGGTGCGGCATCGGGCACGAGCCCTCGCGGTCTCCCACCTCGATGCTGGCTCTGATGTCACTCTTGTGTGCGGCGACAGCTCGTTACACGCGGCGCGCGAACCGCCGCCGCGTGAATTGACGAGCCCTTTGCTGCTCGGTTCGCTCAGCTCGTGCGTGAGCGCCGAACCAAGCCGTTCACGTCCTGGTGAAGATGCAGTCCCACGATTGTTCCGGCTCGCAGCAGCCGCTCGCCTCGGAAACAGCGCTGGTTCGCACGAGTTCGCGTCGGAATGCGCGTTCATGCAGGAGGGACTGCCCCGTTGCGATGAAGTGAGCGGTGTAAAAACCCGGTCGGAAACTGCGTAGGCTCGCTTGGAAGCGCCCGCGCGCGCCTGGCGTGCTCTGAAGCTCGAGTGTCTGCGAGAAACCGTCCGGGTGGGACAACTCGACGCGCACCCTCGTGTTCACCGAATGTAGCGCCTGTCCGTATTCGCTAAGCACTGCCGAGAACAGCAGCTCGGACCCGACCGTTGTTCCAGAGCGAGTGACCTGAGCATCGAACTTCAGGTCCGACTTTGCGGCCACGATCAGATTGTAGCGAACCAGGGTACCGCAGTGCGATGCTTTCCGAGAGCGTGAGATGACGACCTTCGGATTGAAGGGTCGTTCCTTCTCCGGCAGCTCTGGCACCGACAAGCGCGTGATCACGTACCGCTTGTCACGGTCCACGCGGGGCTTCTCTGGCTGATGCGCGGCAACGTGGGAATGCGGCTCTGGATGATGAGGCGGGCTCGGTACTTTCAGTCCCTCGAAATGGACCTCGATCGCATCTGCGTCGTCCGAAAGCACAATCACCTCGAGCTCACGGTCGGCTTCGGTAAGCTGCAGCGGAAAGCTGATTTCCCCTCCCGCTTCGAGCGATCCTTCAGGATCACTGATGATCGAGCCGCCGCCGATGCCGACGAGGATCTGGGCGAGCAACTTTTCGATCGCAAAGCTCCCGAGTGGTGCCGAAGCGAACGCATACTCGCCGGTGGTAGACACCAAAATGTTGTAGTTGGGTTGCGGCGGTACGGCCGAAGTGATGAGCAAGGCCGACGTAGGCAGGAGGGGCTTGACGAGCTTGTGCCCGGGGGTGTTGTTGTTTTCGCCGTCGGTGACCAGCACCACGGTCGCGGTCTGGCTCATGGCGCGAGCTCTCTCGAGCCCCACTTGGATCGGCTTTTGGGGAGGAAACGAGTCATCCACTTGCAGCAAGCGCGCGAAATCGTTTGCTAAGCCTTTTTGGGTCGAGGATGCCAGAGCCAGAGCGACCGGCACGTCTGGCGTGCAATTCAAGTTGCCGAAGCCCACGACACCGACGCTATCTTCCGGGCGAAGCAGCGCGGTTCCAGCCGGAAAAGCCGCTTGCAGTCGGGCAAGGCGCGTCACGCCGGGCGAGTCAGGGGTGCCCATCGAGCCTCCGTGGTCGAGCGCGAAAATGACACTCATGGGTTGAGTGGCGGTCGCGCTTCCCAAGAGCTGCACCGGCCTGGAGTCGATGACGTTTCTTTGCGGGGAATCGTCCGTTACCTCAACGCGGTACGTTGCGGTGTAGGCATCGGGTGCCGTGAGGTCATTGGGATCGAAGAAGGACCCGAAAGCGATGAAATCACAGGTCGTCCCGACCGGATTGAAAGAGCTGAACGACTCTACGCCGGTCTCGCCCGCCGGATTGGTCACGCGGGTCCACAGCCCCGTGATGTCTTGAATCGAAAAAACTGGCTTCGAGCTAGTCACGAACCAGACGCGCACGAAACACAGTGCGCCAGTTGGGAATCCGGATCCCCCCGCTGTCTGGATGTGTACCGGGGCAAACTGCTTGCGTCCCTTTTGTCCGATGAACGGGGTGGCTGAACAACTCAACTGAATCGATGACATGATTCACTCCTGTAGCGCGACCGAGGTGCACGGTTCCAGCTCCGGACTCGGTCGTCAATTGGGCAAGGATAGCGCGTTGAAATGACTACCGGATCCCTTCGATTTGGCCGGCTTGCGCATTCCCCCGTAACCAGCTGGATGAAATGAGTATAGTAACCGCCAGCATGCTCGATTCGAAGAGGAGATTTTCCATGGGCACGTCTGCGCGCGCTGGCTCGAAATATTTCAGTGGCGTGGCTTTGGGCGCGCTGCTCGCAAGTAGCCTATTGGCCAGTTGCTCCGACAACGATCATCCTCTCGAAGTGGGAGGGAGTGCGGGCACGTCGCGTAGCGGTGCTGCAGGCGAGGCGGGCAGCAGTGAAGAGGCCGGGTCGCCGAGCCACGCGGGGCGTCCGGCGACCAACGGCGGAGCTGGGGCCAAAGCCGGCGCGCCTGGTAATTCTGCCGGTTCAGGCGGAGATCCGGCTAGCGGTCAGAGCGGGACTGGCGGTGCGGGCGCAAGCAATTCTGGCGGTGCCGGTGTCGGTGCCGGTGCCGGTGCCGGTGCCGGCGGAAGCAGCGGCAAAGGCGGAGCTGGCGGAGCCGGTGGCGGCAGCGGGGTGGGCGGCGGCGCGAGTGGGCACGGAGGCGCGAGCGGAACTGCCGGAAGCAGCGGAGGAGCAGGCGGGAGCACGAGCGGCGGGAGTGGCACGAACTCGGGCGGAGCGAGCACGGGCGGAGGGGTCGGAAGCAGCGGCAACCCTGGCATCAGTGGCGCGAGTGGCGTCGGTGGCACGGGCGGAAACAGCGGCATCGCCGGCGTCGGTGGCACGAGCGGCGGAAGCACGAGCAACGGTGGCTCGAGTGGCTTTGGTGCCACGGGCGTCGGTGGTGCGAGCACTGCCGGAGCGAGCGGATTGAGCGGCACGAACGCCGGTGGCACGAACAGCGGTGGCACGAACAGCGGTGGCGCGAATGCCGGTGGCACGAGCAGCGGTGGTACGAACGCGAGTGGGACGACGAGCAGCGGTGGCGCGAATGCCGGTGGCACGAACGGCAATTGTCCAAACACGCTGTGCTCGACACCCTATTCAACGGAAAACTGCGGACCGACCTGCAATCCGATCACTTCGCAGCAGTGCCTCGCGTGCGAAGCCGAAAACGAAGAGGATGCGCAATGCAGTACGTACGCGTGTTCGGCACTGACCACCAACGCTCAAGGCGGCAGCGCCCAAGGAACGCCGCGCGCAGCGCTCTGCAACGAGATGTTGAGTTGTTTGCGCACCACCAGCTGTGCCCTCGGCGCGACAAACACTCAGGCCGTGGTAGCCGCCTGCTACTGCGGTTCTGGTGGCTACGAAGACTGTCAGTCGAGTAGCGCGAACGGGCCTTGTAAAGCTGCCTTCGAACGCACGTTGGAAACCAGCGATAAGGCCGATATGAAAACGCGCCTTTCCAGCGCGGTGTATGGGGGAGGGCAGGCGTACTACCGGATGGGCTGCGACATTTTGTGGTGCCCCGACGCCGGCTGCTTTACCTCCGCGCCATAAGCGAGACGCCTCCCGCTCTTCAGAACTGATAACGCGCCGATAGAGAGGGCAGCACGATCAAGGCTGCCCCGAGCGCGCTCTCGATTCCGAGCCGGACCGGATCTCCGGCACCGTCTGCGTGCAAGGCCCAGCGTTCCTCGGGCGGCGTCCCGTTCACCATGCTCGCGGTGCGCGCGTATCCTGGGGCCCAGAGCAACCAGGCGGCGAGCCCGACGTCCGCCACCCAGTTGGGCGCAAAGCGGTAGCCGATGCGTACTTCCGGCGTGAAGAACGGTATCCAGAGTGTGCGGGTGTCCTCGATCATGTTGATTGCGAATGGGCTCGGATTCGCGACTGATTCAGCCATGAAAGAACCGCTCAGTGCCGTGCGCACGGTGGCTCGACCAATGCCTGTTGTGAGGCGCAGCAAGAGAGGGGTGCGTTGGAAGAACTCGCGGCTGGCGCCAATCCCTGCGAACGGCATCGAAACGCGAGTTTGGTCTAGCGCCCAGGAGCTCGAGTCGGGAGACTGCACGCTGTCGTAAGCTTGCCCGTTCGCGTCGGATACGCGCAACCGGCGCGGGAGATCGTGCCAGAGCCTCAAATAGCCCGCTGTCACTTCGAGCGCGACCCGTGGCTGAACCCGGTAGCCCAGGCGCGCACTGATCAAGAACCCGAGTGATAGGAAATTGCGTCCAGGGCACGAAGACTGAGCCGCCCCAGCGACGATGACGTCGCTACTGCAGCTTGCGTCGGCTCCGCCACCCAGGGAATGGTAAAGCGCGGGGCCCGCTTGGAGTTCGAGCAGTAGGCGCCGAGGAGCGTGTGGACGAGGCTTTGCAACTATTTCGCGCGATACTGGGCTGGCTTGTTGCGGCCTTTCACCAAATTTGACTAGTTGTGGTTTCCACTCCGTAGTCTGCGTCGCAGCGATGGTGAGCGAAACTTTTAGCGGTTCATAGCCTTCCTTCAGGATGCGCACGACGTGCAGGCCCGGATCGAGCAGCAGATCGCCGACCGGGGTTTTGCCACGCGCTTCGTCGTCGATGAGCACGAGTGCGTCGTCGATGTCACAACTCAACGCGAGGTGCCCGATACGGAGCTCGAGCTCGGCGATGGAAGCGCGAACGCTGGCGCGCTCCTGATCGACGAGCGCGCCGTCGAAATCGCGCACGACGATTCGGTACAACGCGAGCGCATCGGCGTTTCGGCCGAGCTGCTGCAGGCAATAGGCGGCGTTCATCGACGCGGCGCTGGTCGGGCGGAGTGCGAGAGAGGCGTTGAACTCAGCCAGTGCATTGGCCCACGAATGAGCCCGGGCGAACTCGATCCCACGCAGATAGTGATCTTTGGCGCCACGCGTGGCGGGTTGGTCCGCGGGCGTGGCGGGTTGGACCGCGGGCGTGGCGGGTTGGTCCGCGGGTGTGGCTCTGGCCTCGGCGCTAGCGGCCGTGCCGCATAGACCGCTGCTCAGAAACGCCAACGCGCGGAGCGCGCGCGTGTGTGCGGCGCGCGTCAAGCGCAATGCTGGCTCCTCGGCCTGTGGCGCCGAAGGCTGGTCTCTCGTCGATCGAGCCGGGTTCGCGCGGGGTGCCGGGGGGCTCGCCGTCGTGTAGCATTGAGGCTGGTGCTTCCCGCCCCCGCCCTCCAGCTCGTCGCCCGCAAATACCAGCTCGTCCGCATCGTGCGGGCAGGTGGCATGGGCGCGGTGTACGAGGCGATCAATGTGGATACGCGGGGGCGCTGCGCGCTCAAGCTGCTGCGCCCGGAGGTCGCCGACAACGAGGACTTCAAGGAGCGCTTTTTCCGCGAGGCCCGCGCGTGCAGCGTCGTTTCGAGCGACCACATCGTCAAAGTGTTCGACTCCGGTACCGATGACGAGACGGGCTCACCGTACTTGGCGATGGAATACTTGGACGGGGAAGACGTCGAGGCGACGAAGGCCCGCTTGGGCGCCATGAATCCGAGCGCATGCCTCAAGATAGTACTCCAAGCGGCGCTCGGATTGGCGAAGGCCCATGCAGCCGGCATCATTCATCGCGATATCAAGCCGGCCAACCTATTTCTGACCACGAACGACGCGGGCGACCTGGTGGTGAAGATCCTCGATTTCGGGATTGCCAAGATCACGGTCGACCGATTGCTGGAGACCTCGACCAGCATCACGCGCAGCCAGGTTTTGCTCGGCACGCCGCTCTATATGTCGCCGGAGCAGTGCAAGGGGGCCGCCAAAATCGATGCGCGCACGGACGTGTGGTCGCTCGGCGTGGTGCTCTGGGAACTGCTTTCCGGTGTGTCGCCATTTCCGCAGCCCCGTTCGCTGGGCGCTTTGATGGCCAGCATCATCACCGAAGACTTGCCGCTGATCCAAGATTTGGCGCCGTGGGTGAGCTCGCAAGTGGCGGAGGTCGTTCATCGGGCGATGTCTCGGGACATCGAGCAGCGCTACGCGAGCGCGGCGGAGCTGCGCGATGCGCTGTTGCAAGTGACGGCGGGAGGGCCCCACCTTCGCAGCGCGATGCTCGAGCGGGTCAGCCTCGACGAGCGCGCGACGCTGGCGCCTCGATACGAGTTGCTCGACAAGGGCCTGCTCTCTCCCTCGCGGCTCGAGTTAGCGGCGACTGTCGTCTTGCAGCCCGAGGCCCGAGGTCCGAAGCGGCTCAGAGTCTTCGCTCTGGCGATTGCGCTGGGCGTACTGGCTGCGATCGGCCTGGCTCTGTTTGCGCAGCGCAAGCCCGCCGATTCCGTCAGTTCCTCGTCGCTCGCCGCGGCGCGCGCAGCGCCGACGGCCGCCGTGACCAGCGCGCCAGCGCCCGGAACCGAACCACGAACGCCGCCCTCGGCAACGAGCCCCGCCGCTTCTGCGTCGAACGCGAACCATGGCGTGAGTGGTGGCCCGGCGGGGAAGCCAACGCGACGGATTGTCCCTGCAGCAGCGTCGGCTACGAGCCCTAGCGTCGCGCCGAGCAGTACGCCCCCGGTTCCGCCCATCCGCACGGACACGCGCGAATTCCCCGAGTGACCCGCGGCTGCGCCATGAGCGAACGTCATTGCAACGACGCTCCGGGGACATCGCCCAATGCGCGCGAATCGAGGAGCAGCCGCTGCGCCAGCTCATTCCTGCTCGACACGCCCACGCGCTGGAAGACCGAGGCCACTTGGTTGGCGATGGTGCGCGCCGATGTTTGGCGAGCCAGCGCAATCTCCGCGTAGCTCCTGCCGTCGAGCAAGCGCTGTGCGACGGCGAACTCGGCGCGCGAAAAGGCGGCCGCAAACTTGAGTTCGGGGCGTACTGCGCGGATCAGTTCGAAGTGGGGAGCCAGCAGCCAGCGTTCGGCAGTGATACTCGTACGCCTCGGCGCGTCGTTGGCCTGCGCGGCGGCACCGGCGGCGATGATCAGTAGCGGTGGCGCGCTGCACGGCGTGCAGCTCAGCCCCATCGATTCGAGGCAGTGCTTCGACAGGGTGGCGATGCTGGAGGCTGACAGCGCGAGCTCGAGTGCGAGCTGCTTGCGGGAGGGCGTGAGCAATACCTGGTTCAGGACACGGAAGTTGCGCGTGCGGATGCCGCGCCGCACACGGCTTGGCTTCACTGCCCGCGTGAGCAGCAGAAAGTAGTGGTCGTCCGAAGAGGCGCTGTCAGCAACCTGCCGTCGCCCGCTGGCCAGCTCCTGCCAACACTGGGCAAGGTCGATGGTTTCGACCGGCGGTGAGGTGCCCCACGCTTGACCGAGGGCCCATTGCTCGGGCGGGGCCAGGTGGCGGGCGCACGCTCGCGGAAAGCCCAACGGGCCTGCGGTCGAAGCGAACGGGTCGACGTATGGACTCAGGTTGAGAGCAGCCGTCATGGCTCTCTAGATGGACTGTCGCGCACGAACTGTCGATTGCAGGGCTTAGCAAAGGCCCTTCCGAGGCCCACCGCGTCGTGGTCTACTCAGCCGGTTGAATGGCGCAACTGCGAGAAATGAATGGCGTCCGCGCGGCCGTCTTGCAGCCGGAGCACTTGGTGGGGCGGAGCCCCCAGTGCACCTTGCAACTCAGCCCCGGGTACGTCTCCGCGCAGCACGCCCTGATCCGCTGGAACGGCAATAGTTGGCGCCTCCTGGACCGCGGCAGCCGTAATGGAACCCACCTGAATGGGAAGCTGGTCGAGCCGGGGCGAGATATGGCCCTCGAACAGGGCGCGGTGATCGCGTTTGGCCATCCCAACGAGCGCTGGGCTCTGGTGGATGTCAGTGCCCCTCAGCCCGGCGTGATCCGCGTCGACACGGGAGAATATCTGGCATCCGTGGACGGCGTGATCGGCTTACCTTCAGCCGAAAGCCCGCTCTGTGTGCTGTTCCAGGGCGTGGACGGTTCTTGGCAACTCGAGCTGCCCAATCAGTCGTCGCGTCCCATTCACGACGAGCAGACGTTTCAGTTTGCCAATGCAGAGTGGCGGTTCTGCTGCCCGCAAGCGCTCAGCAGCACCTCGGCCGCCAACTTCGAATCGGACTTGCTCGACTCGAGCTTGCTCTTTCGAGTGTCGAGCGATGAAGAGTTCGTCGAACTTTCGCTGCAGTACGCCAATCGCCAATTGATGCTCGGCACGCGCCAACACAACTTCTTGCTGCTCACCCTCGCTCGCACACGGCTCGCAGACGCGGAAAGTAAGCTCCCCGAAGTGGACTGCGGCTGGGTGTACAAGGAACAACTCGCCTCGGGCCTGCTCATGACCTCGCAGCAGGTGGATGGTGAGGTGTTCCGAATCCGGCGTCATTTCGGTCACCATGGCGTGCCGCAAGCGGCTACGATCATCGAGCGGCGGCCGGGCACGACTCAGCTGCGCATCGGGATGGCGCGGCTAAAGATCATCAAGGGCTGACGTCCCGCAGGCGGGAACTGCCCGCGTTGCGAGGTGCGATGCGGGGACGCGAGCGCCCCTCACCAGCCTTCATCGGCTACGCCTAGGCGTGGATGTCGGCTAGTCTGCGCGACGGCGGAACTCGCGTTGAATCGCAGGTCGTATCGAGCCTTACCTCGCGGCGCACCCGACCGTACGACGTTATCGGCTGCCCTACAAAACGGCGCTGGTCTCGACTTTCGTAGTTGGTCCCGCGGCGCGCTCGTTGGACTCTTGGAGATCACGCCATGCGCAATATTTTCGTCCGCTCGTCGAACCGCTTCCTGCATCTGCCGTCCGTTGCCTACGTCCTCTTGGGCATCGTGCTCTCGGTTGCTTGCTCCGGAGTTCCTCAGGTGTCTTCGACCGGCGGTGGTGTCGGTGCGTCGGGCGGAAATGGCGGAACCGCAGGCACGTTCAACGGCGGCGGTGGTCGCGACACCATCGATGTCTCGCCCACCGGCGATGCGGGTAGCTCGAACATGGACTCCGCGGGTGGCCCCGGCAACACCGACGACGAGCCGGTGTGCGGCGATTCAGTGGTGGACTCGAATGAGGGCTGTGACGACGGCAATGCCATGACCGGCGATGGTTGCGATGGCACGTGCAAGGTGGAGCACGGCTACTCGTGCAGCAAGCCCGGAGAAAAGTGCACGTTCACATTGGTCTGTGGTGACGGTGAGGCGGGACCCAATGAAGCCTGCGATGACGGTAACACCAAGTCAAGCGACGGTTGCTCGGCGACGTGCGAGGTCGAGAGCGGCTTCGCTTGCCCGACATTTGGCTCCGCCTGCACGCCCACCAGCGCGCCGGTCGTTTGTGGGAACGGCGTCACCGAGTTCGGTGAGACGTGCGACGACGGTAACAAGACGGCTGACGACGGCTGCTCGAAGACCTGCCAGACCGAACCTGGGTACACTTGTAGCGGCGCGACTTGCACGCCGAACGCCGCCTGCGGTGACGGCACCCTGAACAGCGGTGAACAGTGCGACGACGGCAACAAAGTGCCAGGCGATTGCTGTAACGGCGCGTGCGGTTTGGAGTCGAACTGCAAATGCAGCACTCCTTCGAGTGGGGTTGGCCCGCAAGTCTGCGTTTCGACGCTGATCTGCGGCGACGGCGCGGTCACGGGCGACGAGGCCTGCGACGACGGCAACACCAAGGCCGCTGACGGCTGTAGCGCGGACTGCTCGACCGTCGAGGGCGGCTTCACTTGTCCGGCTGCGGGCGGCTCGTGCAGCCCCGCGATCGTGACCTGCCCGAACGCGAAGATCGACGCGGGCGAAGAATGTGACGACGGCAACTCGGTCGGCAACGACGGCTGCTCGTCGAATTGCAAGGTCGAAGCCGGCTACACCTGCCCGGTTGCGGGTCAAACTTGTTCGCTCAAGGAATTCTGCGGCAACGGCAAAGTCAGCTACACCAGCGGTGAGACCTGCGACGACGGCAACACGACGGCAAACGACGGTTGTTCGCCCACCTGCAAGATCGAGAGCGGGGCCACCTGCAACAACGCGGTCTCGCCATCGGTCTGCGTCAAGGAAGTGTGCGGCAATAAGAAGATCGCGGCCGGTGAAACGTGTGATGACGGCAACACCACCGCCAACGACGGCTGCTCGGCGACCTGCAAGCTGGAGGCCGGCTACACCTGCCCCGTGCTCGGCGCGCCCTGCCGCACGGTCTGCGGCGACAAGAGTACCGTCGTCGGCGTCGAACAATGTGATGACGGCAACAAGGCGGATGGCGACGGCTGCAATTCGCGTTGTCAGCTCGAGCCGGGTTACGTGTGTGACGCGGCGGGCGCCTGCAAGAAGACGGTCTGCGGCGACAAGAAGCCGGAAGGCACCGAGCAGTGTGACGATACCGCGACGGGCGCGGTCGATCTGCCGTTCGACGGCTGTTACAAGTGCTTGGTCGAGCCGGATTGTTCGGCGGGCGCGTGTAAATCCTCCTGTGGCGACGGTCAGCGGTTTTCCGACGAGCAGTGTGACGACGGCAATACCTTCAATGGTGACGGCTGTTCGTCGAAGTGTCTGATTGAAAACGGCTTCACTTGTGCGGATTCTGCCGTCGGTACGCTGCCCGCCACCAAGACACTACCGGTGGTCGTCCGCGATTTCGTGGGGCTAGGCCGTCAGAAGAATTCCTCGAGCAGCGACGGCAACTACCACCCGGACTTCAATCGCCATGGCGCCGACGGCATCTTCAAGATGGTGAAGCCGACGCTGTCAGCCAGCGGAAAGCCAGAATGGCGCTGGTTGCCCTACGACTCCGGCGACGTAACCGCTGCGGTGCAAGGCAAGGCCTACACGCCGCTGGACCCGACGAATTGTACTTGTGACGAAAGCGCGCCGCTCGCGTCTTGGGTAACGACAACCGAGACCTGGACGGGCGGCAGCGAGGGTAGCTCCAAGAGCCTCACGCTCGTGCGACCGCCGTGCTCATGCACGACCATGCCCGCGGCCGGCTGCACCTGCGACAACACCGGACACATGTACAACGACGGCAGCGTCAACGGCTCGAATCGCAGGAACCTCTCCACGCCTGCGAATTTGTCGCAGTGGTACACGAACGTGCCGCTGACGAACCTGACCGTGCCGTACCTGCTCAACCTGACGCTCAAAGACGCGGCCACTGCGACCTACTCCAACGTCGGCTCCGGCGTCTCGACTGCGTTCGATCCTTTGGCTGGCGCGGGCTGGTTGTTGACGCAGCCGGGAGACATGCAGCCCAAAGAGACGGGATCTGGTTGCTCGAGCACGAGCGGCGCGACCAACGTCTCTTTCACCACCGAGACCCACTTCTGGTTCGAGTACCAAGGTGGTGAGCGCTTCGACTTCACCGGTGACGACGACACTTGGGTGTTCGTGAACAAAAAGCTAGCCGTCGATCTGGGTGGTCTCCACGTCCCGGAGGACGGTTACTTCACTCTGGATGCCGACACCGACGGGGCTGGCGCCGATACCGCTGACGGCACCGCGACCTCCTATGGCCATCTCAAGTACTACGACGGTGCGAACTACACGAGCGCGCTGGGCGCGAAGCTGCAGCTCGGCCTCGTCGTGGGCAAGGTCTACGAAGTGGTGATGTTTCAAGCCGAACGCAATCAGTGCGGTTCGAACTTCGGCGTCACGCTCAAGAACTTCGGCAAGCCGAAGTCGATTTGCACCTCGAAGTGCGGTGATCCGACGGTGGCCGCAGACGAGGCCTGCGATCTGGGCGCGGGCCTGAACACGGGCGTCTACGGGGGCTGCAACGCCAACTGCACGCTCGCTCCATACTGCGGCGACAAGACCATCAACGGTCCCGAGCAGTGCGACGACGGCGTGAACTCCAACGTCTACGGCAGCATGACCAGCGGTTGCGCGCCGGGCTGCAAGGTTGCGCCCTACTGCGGCGACAGCACGGTGGACGTGGCCTACGGTGAGACCTGCGACAAGGGCAGCGCCAACTCAGCCACTGCTTATGGACCTGGCGGCTGCACCGCGCAATGTCAGCCCGCTCCGTACTGCGGCGATGGCGTCGTGAACGGCAGCGAGAGCTGCGACGAAGGTCAAAACAACGGCGGTCCAACGGCCAAGTGTGACACCAGCTGCAAGGTAAAGTGCGGCAACGGAGTGCTCGACCCGGGTGAACAATGCGATAAAGGCACGGCCGGCAACACCGGCGCTTACGGTGGTTGCAAGTCCACCTGCGTGCTCGCGCCCTACTGCGGTGATGGTGTCAAGCAAGCCAACGAAGGCTGCGACGACGGCAAAAATGATGGCAGCTACGGCACCTGCACGGCGACCTGCCAGCTCGGCGCCTATTGCGGCGATGGCAAGCTCGACGCCGCCGCGGGGGAACAATGCGATCTCGGGACGCTGAATCAGGCCAATCCGTACGGCAAGGACAAGTGTGCGACCACTTGCAAGCTCGCGCCGTACTGCGGCGACCACGCCGTCAATACCTCCTCCAACGAAATCTGCGACGACGGCGCGCTCAATAGCAACAGTGCGGCGGGGGTGTGCAAGCTCGATTGTTCTGGCTATAACCCGCCGCCTTCGAGCTGCGGCAACTCCAAGATCGATGCGGGCGAGCAGTGCGACCCTCCTGGCGGCTCGTGCGACGCGCGTTGTCGCTTCAAGTGCGGCAACGGCCTCAAGGATGGCGGTGAAGGCTGCGACAACGGCGTGAACGACGGCTCCTATGGCACCTGCAAGAACGACTGTACACCGGCCGATTTCTGCGGCGACGGCACCAAGAATGGCAGCGAGCAATGCGACCTTGGCGCCGGCAACAGCGCGACCGCCTATGGCACCGGTAAGTGCACCAACGCCTGCAAAGTCGCGCCCTACTGCGGTGATCACCGCACCAACGGCAACGAAGAGTGCGACGGCCAGGTCGGCTGCAACTCGAGCTGCGCGTGGGATTCGATCAAGTGACAGCCCAATCGGCGGGAGCGCACTCCTGCCGGTTCAATTTCGCTGCATCAAGACTTGGATCGGTGGCTCTGCGAACCAATCCCACTGCCCCACCACGGCGTCGAGACTACCGTCGCCGTTGAGATCGCCGAGCCGGACGTGCTGAAAGTTGTTCCCGCCGAGCTGTCCGTTGGGCGTGAACACTCCGTGTCCGTCGTTGCGCAAGAGCACGCTGGGCGCTCCGGGAGTCACCGAGTATGGATCGTGATTGCCGGCCACCGCGTCGAGATCGCCGTCACCATCTAGATCGCCCAGCACGATCTCTACGCTGCCGGCGAGCGGGCTACTGCCGAGCGAGAACTGCGCGTGACCGTCGTTGAACCAAACTTGATCGGCCGGGTTTCGTGCGCCCGCTGCACCCCAACTGCCGACGAACAAATCCAGATCCCCGTCGCCATCGAGATCGCCCAGCGCGAGCGAGCGTGACGCGTCGACGCCAAAGTTGCTCACTTCCTCGAACAAGCCCTGGCCGTTGTTCAGCAACACCGCTCCTCGTTCCTTCACGGGCGACCCTTGCCAGACGATCGCGACCAGATCCAAAGTTCCGTCGTTATCGAGATCACCGGCTTGAATGTCGGGACAGTAAGCCGCTGCGAAGGGGACACTCGTGAAATGCGCTTGCCCGTCGTTGATGCGTAGTGCGCACGGTCCATCCGCTGTGTTCACACCGGTGATCACGTCCTGGTCGCCGTCGCCGTCGAAGTCACCCGTCGCAAACGGCTCGCCCAAGGCGTCTGCGGGGGTGAAGACGAAGCCCCCCTGATTGAGGAAGACCGAAGACGATGCGATATCCAACATGCCGTCGCCATCGAGATCGACCAGCTGTGAACGAGCGTCCGCTGGCAGCGTGCCACGACGAGTAAAACGGCCCGTGCCGTCGTTTTGCCAAAGCACGCTCGGCGCGCCACCGAATCGGGTCGAGCTGATCGCGTCGAGATCGCCGTCGTGGTCGAGGTCGCCGAGTGCGAGCTCCCGTCCGCTATCGAGCGCTTGCCCGCTGTCCTCGAATTGCCCGGTCGAGCCGACCCGCACCGCAGCGCGGTATTGCCAGAGGAATGGCCCGCCCAGCGCGGCGCCTATCCAGCCCGTGACGAGCTCACCGGGAAAGTAGGGCTCACGACCCGACGCATCCGGCGCAAGTGGCAGCAGGGTCAAGAGATTGGCTTGTGTCTGGCTGGGAAACGTCAGACCAAGAGGGCCCGTGAACGCGCCGGAGAGCGTCACCGCGCTGTCGCTCTGGAAGTTCGGTGCGCAGGAAAGGCCCACCCGCACGGGTGTGCTCGGTGCCACGTTGTTCGTTGCGTTGGGAGGAGACACGAACCAAAGTCTGGGATCGCTGCAAGCACCGGCGGCCCCTGCTTCTCCTGCCGCACCTGCCATCAATCCCCCCGCTGCTCCGCCGGGTGCGCCCATACCACCGTGCCCCGCTAGCCCGGCAAAGCCAGCAGAGCCCCCCGCACCACCCACTACGGGCGCACCGCCTTGCGCGCGCGCGCCCGCGTTCGGAATGCCAGCTTGCCCCGTGCTCTGCCCGCCGCTCGTTGCCGATCCACCCACAGCTGGTTCGGAGTTGACGCTCAACTCGGTGCGTGCGCCGCAAGCGATAGCTACACCGGCCAAGAGCCAGAAGAGATCCCGCGCTTGCCTCTGCCCCATGCGACCCGGGCTGCTACTAGCAGTTCGACTGGCCCGCTTCAACCGGCCGAGCCCGCGGGCGACGACTTGCATTCTCCCAAGATCCGCCCTAACTCCCGAGTCCTTTTTGTCGGGATGAAATGAAAAACGAAAACGCGCTGGTTCGGGTCGGGCTCGTGTCTGTCTTGCTCGGAGGGCTCCTGGCATCCGCTTGCGGCGGTCCGTCGACTCAGTTCGTTAGCTCGTGGCGATCCCCCAAGGCCGAACCGATTCATTTCCGTGGCGAGCCGGTGGTCGCGGTGGTGATGGTGGAAAACGAAATCACTCGACGCAGCGCCGAAGACGCGCTGGCGCGCGAGATCACTCACTACGGTGCCAAGGGCATCCCGATGTACACCCTCATGGCGGGTGATCCAGAATCGAACGAGCCGGCTGCGCGCAAGGCAATCGAGGGGGCTGGCGTGAAGGGCGTGGTCGTGATGCGCCCGAAGGGCAAGCGGACGAAGACCGAGACCCACGAGTCGTACGCCTATTCCGACGCGATGTACGGCAGCTACTGGGGCGGCTACTACGGGTACGGCTGGGGTCAGCCCTGGTCCTACGCGCGTGGCGGTCTGCCGACCACAGGACCCATGCCGCCCTATGGTTACGCGACTGGCTATTCGACGCCCGCCGTCGCCACCACGACGACCACGACGACGGAGGTCGTGGTGGTGGAAGTGCTGGTCTATTCGCTGAAGCAAAACATGCTCGTTTGGGCCGGCGAGAGCGAATCGACGCCGCCCGACAAGGTGGACGAATTCGTCGCGCAGCTGGCGGCGCAGACGGCTCGCGAGCTCGGCGAAAAGGGTTTGCTGTCGTCGCAGTGAGCCAACCGAGCGTCGACGCAAGAGATCGCAACGGCGCCTCTGTTTGTGGGCAAAGCTGTGGCAAATCTGCGCATGGCCAAGTCATTTCGTTTGGGTTGAGATCGTGATTCTCTGCCCGTGATGGGTACTGCCGAAGCGTCCGACGCCTCTTTCATCATCGGCGGCGGCGAGACGGGCGCGCTCATGCGCAGCATGGATTGGCAGCAGTTGCCGCTGGGTGCGCCGCGCTCTTGGCCGCAGAGTTTGCGCACGGCGATCGATGTCTGTTTGAACTCACGCTTCCCGATCGCGCTGTATTGGGGGCCAGATTACTTGATGCTGTACAACGACGACCTCTTACCGATGGTCGGCGCGAACAAGCACCCGTGGGCTTTGGGGCGGCCCGCTCGCGAGGTGCTGGCGGAAATTTGGAGCATCATCGGGCCGTTGCTCGACCGGGTGGTGGCGACGGATGCGGCCATTTGGTCGGAAAATTTGATGCTCCCGCTGTTGCGCTCGCGCACGCAGGAGGAGTCCTATTTCACGTTTACCTACAGCCCCGTGCACAACGAGGCGGGCCAAGTGGGCGGCGTCTTGTGCGCGGTGCTGGAAACGACCGACAAGGTGATCGAGGAGCGGCGCCTGCGGCTGCTCAATGCCTTGGCTAGTGCGACGATCGCCAAGACCAAAAACGAGGCGTGCCTGCTCGCGGCTAAGGAAATGGCACAGGCGCCGAACGATCTGCCGTTTTCCTTGCTCTACCTGCTCGATCCCAACGCACAGGTGGCTACTCTCGTCGCCAGCGCCCAGCTCGATCCAGGAACGGTACACTCGCCTGCCAGCATTCGTCTCGGAGAGAGCGCCTGCTGGCCGTTGGCGGCGGCGCTTCACGCTCACGAGCCCATCCTCGTGCCGTTGAATGACGGGTCAAGCGCGGCTAGAGGCGCGGTGGTGTTGCGCATCGAGCGCTCGGGCGGGGGCACCCCGTTCGGTTTCGTCGTTTTAGGGCTGAGCCCGCTGCTCGCGAGCGGTGAGTCGTATACGCGCTTCCACAAGTTGCTCGCGGCCAGCGTTTCTCAGAGCGTGAGTGGCGCGGCCGCCTATGAAGAAGAGAAAAAACGCGCCGAGTCGCTGGCCGAGCTGGATCGCGCCAAGACCGCCTTCTTCGCCAACGTCAGCCACGAATTTCGCACGCCGCTGACGTTGATGCTCGCGCCGCTCGAAGAGCTCGGCGCGGGCTCGGACAGCGTGCATGTCGAGCGCTCTACCATCGAGTTACTCCATCGCAATGCGCTTCGCTTGCAAAAGTTGGTCAATACCTTGCTGGAGTTCTCGCGCATCGAAGCGGGGCGGGTGGAAGCCACGTACGAACCGGTCGAGCTCGGGGCATTGACGACCGAACTCGCCAGCAGCTTTCGCGACCTCATCGAGCGCGCCGGTCTAATCCTCGATGTCGACTGCCCAGCGCTCCCTGAGCCGATCTACGTCGACCGCGACATGTGGGAAAAGATCGTGCTCAATTTGCTCTCGAATGCCTTCAAGTTCACCTTCGAAGGCAAGATCAGCGTCCGCCTTCGGCTCGAAGAGCAAAGCGTTTGCCTGACGGTCACGGACACCGGGACGGGCATCGAGGAGCATGAGTTGCCGCTCATGTTCGAGCGTTTTCATCGAATCGAGGGCGTCCGTTCCCGCAGTCACGAAGGCTCGGGCATTGGCCTCGCGCTGCTGAAAGAGCTGGTTCGCCTGCACGGCGGGCACGTCGGCGCGGCCAGCGAAGAGGGCGCAGGCAGCTCTTTCTGCGTGCGGATCCCGCGGGGCGCTGCGCACCTGCCGCCGGATCGCGTTCATGCGGCCGCGCTGCTCCCGACCAAGGTGCCTCGCAGCCTGCCGTTCGTCAACGAGGCCCAACGCTGGTCGGCTCCCGCGGAACGGGAGTCGATGTCAGCACACGGCGCGCTGCCCAGCGCGCGCGAACGCATCGTATTCGCGGACGACAACGCAGACATGCGCGACTACGTCACGCGTCTGCTCGGCGTGCGCTGGCAGGTCGAGGCCGTCCCCGACGGGGTCACGGCACTGGCGCGGATTCGCGCGGAGCCACCCGCGCTCGCGCTGCTCGACGTAATGATGCCGGGTCTCGACGGGACGACGTTGGTGCGGGTGCTGCGCGATCAACCCAGCTTGCGGACGCTCCCCATCATGCTGCTCTCCGCGCGCGCCGGAGACGAAGCGACTGAGAGTGGGCTCGCCAGCGGAGCCGATGATTATTTGGCGAAGCCCTTCTCGGCGCGCGAGCTGGTGGCGAGGGTCGCGACCCAGATCGCACTGGGCCAAGCGCGCCGATCCGAGCGGGACGCACAAGAGCGGCTGCAAGCCATCTTTCGCCAAGCGCCGGTCGCCGTGTCGGTCGTACGCGGTCCGACGTTCGTTTATGAGCTGGCAAACAGCCGCTACGAGTCCCTAGTTGGTCGTCACGCCCTCGTCGGTCGACCGATTCGCGAAGTGTTCCAGGAGCTTCACCCCGAGGCCCCCGTATTCCAAATGCTGGAGCGCGTGCGCCGTACGGGCGAGCCGTTTACGGCCACCGAATACACGGTTGCCATCGACCGCCATGGAACGGGCAGGCCGGAGGACGTGATTTTTCATTTCTCGTGCCAGCCAGTGCGGGAGCCGGATGGCAGCGTCGATACCATCCTCACGGTAGCGATCGACGTGACCGAACAGGTCTCGAGTCGGCGCAACGTCGAAGGGCTGGCCCGGCGCGAAGAAGCGGCACGAAGGGTCGCCGAAGAGGCCAGCCGCGCCAAAGACGAATTCCTCAGCACGCTCAGTCACGAGCTGCGCACGCCGCTCAACGCAGTCGTCGGCTGGTCCCACTTGTTGCGTACCGGTGGCGTACCGGCAGATCAGCGCGAACGCGCGTTCGAGACCATCGAACGCAACGCGCGGGCGCAAGCCAAGCTGATCGAAGACATGCTGGACCTGTCGCGGATCGCACAGGGAAAGCTCGTGCTCGCGGTCGGACCGGTGGAGATGGTGCGGGTCGTCGAGGCGGCGCTCGATTCCGTTCGTCTGGCCGCTGAGGCCAAGAACGTGCGCTTGCAGCCGGTGCTCGATTCGCACGCAACGATCGTCGGTGATGCCGATCGTTTGCAACAGGTGGTGTGGAACCTGCTTTCGAACGCGATCAAGTTCACCCCCAAGAACGGCCGCGTGCAGGTGCGCGTCAGTCGTCAGGAGTCTTATGTCGAAGTAGCCGTCGCCGACAACGGGCAGGGGATTGCCCCGGAGTTCTTGCCCCACGTCTTTGACCGCTTTCGGCAAGCCGACGGCGCGATTAACCGGCAAGCGGGCGGCCTCGGCTTGGGCCTCGCCATCGTGCGCAGCTTGGTCGAATTGCATGGCGGCTTGGTCAGCGCGGCGAGCGATGGGCTCGGTCGCGGCGCGACCTTCACGGTGCGCTTACCCATGGCTCCGCTGCGTCGCGATTCGAGCCCTTCGTCGTTGGCCGAACCAGGAGTGCCGACGGCGCAGACCTTCGAATGTCCACCCGCTCCGCAACCTGCGCGCTTTGGTCGTCGACGACGAAAAAGATACGCGCGAGCTGCTTTCGTTCGTGCTCGGTCAGTGTGAAATGCAGGTCACCTTGGCGGCCAGCGCCAGCGAAGCGCTGGCCGCGCTGGCCGTCGAGCGCTTCGACGTGCTCATTTCCGACGTGGGTATGCCCGGCGAAGATGGCCTGGCTCTGATGCGCAAGTTACGCCGGCTGCCGCCTTCACTGGGCGGCAACATCCCCGCCTTGGCCTTGACCGCCTATGCGCGCAGCGAGGACCGCATCGCCGCGCTCAAGGCCGGCTTTCAGATGCACTCGACCAAACCGATAGAACCCACGGATCTGCTCGTGACGATCGCGACTCTGGTGGGCGGCTACAGTTCGGGCGCGTGCTGATTCGAGCGCGATGACCGTCGAGGATTTGCCAGCTCACATTGCGAGATGTTTCCAAGGCGCATGCCCGGTTGCGGGCACGCCCGAAACCGATCGATGCTGGGCACGGAGAAATACCATGCGCTCATCGAATCGACCCAACGCTCACTCTCTGATCTTGCCCCTGATTGCGGGGTTATCACTCGCGGCCTGTGCTGGCGCTGAGCCGCCGCCGCCCGCGGTCGCTCCCCCGGCCCCCCCGCCCGTGGCATCGAGCGCTGCACCAGTGCCCGCACCCGCACCCGCGCCCGCGCCCGCGCCCAGCGCGGCTGTCGAAGCGCCGCCCGCGCCCAAGCCAAAGTTCAATCATCACCACCCAGCCGTGGCGCTGTTCCTGGCGAGCCTGGACTCATTGGAGCTGACCGCGCAGCAGAAGACCAGCGTCGACGGCATCAAAGCCGATTTGGTCAAACACACCGAAGCTGCCAAAGAACCGCGTGAAAAACTACAGGCAGATGTGGCAGCCGGTGTCAGCGCGGGCAAGCTCGATCAAGCCAAGATCGACGCGGACATTCGCGCCATGAGCGCCGCCGTGGCCGCGACGCAAGCCGCGACGCAAGACGACATGAACCGCTTGCACCAAACGCTCACTCCCGAACAGCGGAAGAAGCTGATCGAGACCGCGCGCGAAAAGGGCAAGGAGATGCGCGAGCACGGCATGGCCATGCACGAGCACGGCGGCCCCGGCGGTGAGCATGCGCATGGCGGCCCGGGCGCCATGCACGAGCACGGCGGCCCGGGCGCCATGCACGAGCACGGCGGCCCCGGTGGTGAACACGAGCACGGCGGCGCGGGGAAGGGGGAGGGGCCGCTCGCCAAGCTGGCTGAAGAGCTCAGCCTGACGCCCGAGCAAACCACCAAGATCCAAGCCAAGGTCGAGGCCCTGATGAAAGCTCAGCAAGCGAGCATGAAGACCAAAATGGCTGCCATGGAGAAGCACCTGGCGGCCCTGGGCACGGCCTTCGAGAGCGACCAGTTCGACGCAAAGAAAGCGGGCGTCGGTAGCCAAACGCCCGATCTCGTGAGCTCGATCGCGACCGAACGGGTGCAGTTCGTGCAGGCGGTGCTCTCCGTGTTGACGCCCGAGCAACGCCCGAAGTTCCTGGCTCACATTCAGGCTCATTTCGCGGAAATGGACTGAAAGAACGAAGCGCGTCTCGGGCGCTCCCGGGGAGGGGCGCGTTGCGAGGTGCTGGGGTCGACCTGGGATCGCCCCCTCCCGATGTCGTCAAGGGATCGCGATCGCGCTAGCCTTTGCTGGGTGAAGGCGAACAACGTCTGGGGCGTGCTTTTGGTCACGGGGCTCGGGTTCGGCGTAACGAGCGCCGCTTGCCATGACGTTCGTTCGAAGGCAGACGCGCCGAATCAGACGCTGACGGGCGGGGCGATCTCGAGCGGCGATCCACGAGCGGCCGGCGGGGGAGGCGGGGCCACGGCTTTGGAAGCGAATTCGACCAAGAGCGCGAGCGCGGGCGCCACGCTAGAGCCGGTTGCGAGCGCTGAGTTGCCCGAGGGCGTGGCGCGCGCCGGCACCGATCGAGTCCCCCCGAGCGCGTTGAGCGGGGCCGTGAAAGCCAACAACGAGTTCGGAACGGCGCTGTTCGGTGCGTTGCGAGCGGAGTCCGCCAGCAAGAATTTTTTGACCTCGCCGATCAGCGCTTCGCTCGCGCTGGGTATGACGTACGCAGGCGCGCGCGGACAAACCCAAACGGAGCTGGCCCGCGCGTTGCGCTTGGGCGCGCTGTCTGGGGATAAGCTATTTGCGGGGCAAAATGCCTTGAGCCAGTCGCTCTCGACGCGCGGCCCACTCGCCTTCGAGCAGGCGCAGGCTGACGCTCGAGGTTCGGCGACGCCACCTCTGGCCAGTGATTACACGCTCGAGATCGTCAATTCCCTCTGGGGGCAGGCCAGCTACCCGTGGCAAGCGCCATTCTTGCAAACGCTCGCCAACAACTACGGAGCAGGTTTATTCAAGCGCGATTTCGTGCGAAGCGCGCAGCCCACGCGGCTCGAGATCAATCACTGGGTGAGCGCGCACACCAACGACAAGATCAATGATTTGCTGCCCGCGCCGGCTGTCACGCCGGACACGCGGCTGGTCTTGGTCAATGCGCTCCACTTGAAGTTTCCCTGGGACACCGAGTTCAGAAAATCGGCTACCAAAGCCTTGCCGTTCACGCGCACGGATCGCAAACCAGTGACGGTGCAGTTCATGCATCGCCAAGCCCAGCATGCCTATCGCGACGACGGATCGGCTCAAATCGTAGGGCTTCCGCTCAGTTCGCGGCGCCTCTGGCTGATCGTGGCCTTGCCCCATGCCGGCATTTCGCTGACCGACTACGAGCGCTCGTTGCGCGCGGATTCGCCGGCGCTGAGTGTGCCCAGCAAGCAAGAACTGGTCGCGCTGGCGCTCCCGCGGGTCACGTTCACGTCGCCCTCGTTCTCGTTGGCGAGCGCGTTGCAACGCCTAGGCATGACGCAGGCCTTCGATCCCAAGCTCGCGCGCTTCGAAGGCATGGCCCAAGTACCGCCGGGCGAAGCGCCGCTGTTCATCGGCGATGTCGTGCAGAAGACGATGATCGCGATGCAAGAGACCGGCATCGAGGCGGCCGCCGCGACGGCGGTGATGATGATGGCCGGTGCTGCGTTCGCACCCCACAAGGAACCGGTGCCCATCCCCATGCTGGTAAATCGGCCGTATTTGCTGGCCATCGTCGATCAACCAACGGGCGCGCTGTTGATGCTCGGGCACATCGAAGAGCCGCAGGAATAGCCGGCGGTGAGCGGCGAGGAACCAGCGCCACTGCCGGCCATGTCGCCGACCGTGGTGGTGTTCGACTTCGACGGGACATTGGTGTCGCGGGACTCGTTCTTCGATTTCTCGCGGCGCTACTGCTTGGCGCGGCCCGCGCGACTGCTCTTGTTGGCGAGCCTCCTGCCGCTCGCGTCATTGGTCGCGCTGCGCTCGCGCGATCGTGCAGGCTCGATCTTGCTCTGGGCGATGACCGTTGGGGCTTCGACGCGCGCGTTCGTGCTCGAGTTGCGTCGTTACGCGCGGGACACGCTGCCGATTTATGCCAACGAGTTGGTCTTCGCGGAGCTGAGCCAGCAGGTCCAAGCGGGCGCGCGGGTGGTGATCGCTACCGGCTCGCTGCCGCTCTTGGTGCGCGGCCTATTCGACGCCAGAAAATGCGCTCGTTTACCGGTTGCAGGCTCGCGTTTCCGCCGCCGCTTCGGGGGGCTCGTGGCCGAGACGCATTGTATTGGACGAGTGAAGGTGCGTGAGCTACGGCGGAAATTCGGCATTAGCGAGTGGTCGGCGGTGTACACCGACAGCATCGCCGATCGCTCGCTGATGCGCGGCGCACGCGAGATCACTTTGGTTTTGCCCAACCGTCGCAGCGAGCAACTCACTCGGCGCTTGATCGATCGGCAAACGCTGCGCGTTCTCCGCCGGGCGTGACTACGGGCGAGAAGCGTCGCGACCGAGCAATAGGTCACGCATACGCGCGGACGCGCCGTCGTAGAAGCCGGCCTCGCTGGCGAACTCCGCAGGGTTCTGGAAAGTGCCGAAGACGAGATCCCAGAGCCCGAGGTTGCCGTAGTTGTCGCTGTGGAAGCCGCGCCGGTGATGTAGCGAATGACTCTCGGGGCGCTGTAGCAAATAACCGAGCCAGACCGGCGTGCGCACGTTGGTGTGCTGCAGCACGGCCATGAACAAGATGAGCAGGCCAGCCAGAGCGACGGCGCCTTCGGACAAACCCAGGATGGCGACCACCAGTGAGGTGAGCAGCGAACCGATGGCGATGTCGGCGGGGTGAAAGAAGGCAGCGCCGAGCACATCCACCCGCTCGGCCGAGTGGTGCAGCTGATGCGTGAAGCGCCACAACCAAGGGCTTCGGTGCTGCGCGCGGTGCAGCCAATAAGCGACGAAATCCATGCCCAAGACGCCGAGCAGCGCGCCACCCGCGGTGCCGAGCACCTCTGCATGAACCAAAGAGCGGCCGGCAAAGTGATCGGCGACCCAGAGCGGCAACCCCCCGCCGATGGCCATAGTGGGGATGAACATCAGCGAAGCGCGCACGGTCCAGCCCGCAACGCGCGGCAGTGGCCGCGCCGCAAACACGCGCTCGACCACGAACCCGATGCCGTAGAAGAGCACGACGAAGAAAGGCGCCAGGCTAGTCAGGCTCAGCAACCGAACCTCGCTTTCTGTTCACGCCCCCGTTCACGGCAACGAGCTCAGTGATTTCCGACTGGCGCGAACCCGGGCGCCGGGTGAAACTCTCGGCATGCGGGTGTGCCTGTGTGCCTTCTTCTTGGCATTGGTCGTGGGCTCTTTGGCGGAGTATTGGGGCCACCGCTTCATGCACACCTGGTTCAAGCGGTTGAAGCACATGCAGCATCACCAGAGCTCGGTGGGGCAGGGTTTCATGCGCGAATTTTGGGGCTATACGCGCGGCTCTTGGCCGATTTTCTTGGCCGGCTTCGCCTATTCGCCGGCGGCGGGCTCGAGCTTCGCGGTCGGCGGCTTGTTGTTCTCCGCGTTTTCGGCGTACGCCCACGAGCTGCAGCATGCACACCCGGAGTGTTGTTTCTGGCTCAGCCAACCGATTCATCACCTGCACCACACGCAGCGCCTTTGGCAGCACAACTTCGGCATCAGTTCTGACGTCTGGGATCGCGTGTTCGGCACCTACCGCCGTGCCCCCGGTGAGCGCATTGCGTCCGTGGATTGGCATGATTTGCTGCGCATCAAATGGCGCTGAGCTGGGCGCTCGCGCGAGCTCGGCAGAGCTAAGCATTGGCGTTGTCCTGCGCTGGCCCGACGCGCGTCGTCCTTGACCGAGGCTCGTGCACGGGGACCAGGCTCGCTTCGAAGAAGCCGAGCTTACCCACGACTTGCTCCAGATCGCGCGGCGTGTGCTTCGACGGCTCACAGCGCGAATTCAGCCCGTGAGCAGCGTGCCAAGCGCTCGAGACGAGGCCCGAGCAAGTGACGCCGCGCATCCGGTAGGGTACGAATCGCCGCGCGCGCCCCGTGCCGACGATGCGTTCGCACAGCACCAGCACGCCGATCACGAACAGATCCAACCAGGCCTCGCGTTGCCCCAAAAAACGCCGTGCTTCTGCCAGCACAGCGGCCGAACCGCGCACGAAGCGCAGATCGTATTCGTCCCGAAAAAAGCGCCGCAACAGATGACGACGCACGCGCCCGCGCAGCATCCCGAGGATGCGGCCACGGCCCAGGCACACGCACACGTGGGGCAACTCACAGGCCGTCACGCGCCGGATCCAGCGCGAACGCGAGCTGGTGCGATGATAGAAGAACAGCAAGTCGCCAGGGCGCGCGGCGCTCAGGGCAGCGCGTAGCAAGCGCTGTCGCCGTTCTGCACTGAGCGCGACCGACCCGTAGTTCACGGTGCCCCCTTGGCTAGCTTCAGAAACAGAAAGGCTACATCGCGCGACAGCGCGCGCTCATCGAGCAGCGCCGGCAACTCACGCTCCAACAGGGCAAGCCCGCGCCGGCGATAGCGGCGAAGCAAGAAACTCAACAGGCGCACGGGCTGCGGCCCAAGCTCCGCGATGTACGCATCGATCGCGCGCACCGAAGGTAGCACCCGGCGCTCGAGCAAGCGCCGCCCAATGCGCAACGTAGGCGCCACGTTGGCCGTGAAGTCATGCTCTTCGTGCACGCGCCACATGGAGCGCTCGACGCGCGCGCGAAAGTCGCTGAGCCGGTGCATGTCTCGATACACGGCCGAACGGGCGCCGCGCAAGAACGGCGCCGCGATCACCAACGACCCGCCCGGCTGCGTCAACGCCGCCGAATGGGCGAGCAAATTATCGAGCGCGACGTAGTTGCTCGATTCACTGAATACCACCGCGTCGAAGCGCTCGTCGCCGTGCGCGCGGAAATCCTCGAAGCGCGAAGCCTGAAAGCGGATGCCGGGATGTGGCGCCCGCCCCAGCCAGCGCCCCTGATTGAGGTCGGGCGAAAGCGTGACCACCGCGGCACCGCGTGCGGCCAACGCCCGCGCCGTCTCACCGCGACCCGTGCCCACATCCAAGACTCGCTGGGCGTCAGCCGGAACCAAGCGCAACACCTGCTGAGTGAAGGCCGCCTGCCCGTCGCGTAGCTCGTCCAAAGAATCACCCACCAGGACCGGCTCCGCGAACCAGCCATAGTGCAGCGCGAGATCCAAGCCCTCGGCCAGGATCGGAAAATGAAGCCCGGGCCCGACGCGCGCCCCCTTCGGCCCCACCATTGCCGGATCAAAGCGCAGCCCGTCCCTCATCAGCGCCGAAGATACACCGCGAGGGTAAGACGGGCCAAGCGCGGCGGCCGCGCCCAACGTATCAGCGAAAACCCCGTTGTTCATCAGCCGCAAAAAGAGCAGGTTGCGTGCCAGCCGAAGCGGGCGCGCGTTTCAGGGCGAGGCTTCAGCGGAAGGGCGACTACCTGTCACTTCCCGACCACACTGGCTCGCGTTTGCCACAAGGGAGGGCGCTCGCGCTCCCGCATCGCACCCCGCGTTTCCGCAGGGTTCCGCAACCTGACGCCGAAGGCTTGGGCGGCCCCGCCGCGATCGTGACCACAAAAAAACCTCGTCCCTCCGCCTGCGAAATTAGCACTACTCAGTCCCTTTTATGGCGGAATGAACAGCCTCACCGCGAGGCCGCAACGTGGGCAAGGCGTAGCGAGATGGAGCAGGAGCTGCCGACGAATCGCCGGTAGCGTTGCTGGGCGGTGACCGTCA
>Ga0247778_1000477_pt1 | contig 49440 bp, 64 predicted proteins | sample UWRJL049202B5_FD_179939 | JGI IMG/M metagenome (GOLD analysis project Ga0247778, IMG submission 179939) | Plant litter microbial communities from Arlington Agricultural Research Station in Wisconsin, United States - UWRJ-L049-202B-5 | ecosystem: Environmental > Terrestrial > Plant litter >... | reverse complement strand
AATATTTTTGTTTTTTTTTGTTGGTGGGGGGGGGGGGGGGGTGTCCTCTTCCTCGATCTTTACTATACCTGAATACTTCAGCCACCTGAACTAAATTCCCAGCGCAATCCCGAGTACTAAATACCGACTTTGTGTCTCGGCTTGAAGGTTTATATTTTGTTTGATTATTATGAGGTTGTTCCAGAAAAGAAGATTACATCATGCCGCAGGACTTATTTAGGTTGATATCCGCTTCTTTTCTATTCTACGGAAATTGAAATACTGTATCTAATTTATTACTTAAGGACTACTAGACTGATTAATACGATTAGTATAAAGTAAAAGAAGCTCTTGAATTACCAAAGATGACTACTACATTGCTCACGGGACTACCCAATTGCAACTTGGGGATATCATCATATTATCAACCAACTTTGGTACACTAAGAATTGGGGCAACCTAGCTCCCACACAACACTAGCAGAACATCCTTCTCTCAAATCTTCTCGATTCACTTTCAACAGAAGCCAAAAATACCGCCAACCAGCAAGATGGAGCAAAATCAAAAAGTACTGCCTTCAGGTACAAGGAAGTTGTTCCGTCTCCTCAAGATAACTAGACGCCGTGGTATTCAATCACTCGCGAAATCGCCTCTACGAAATGTCCCTCCAGAGCTTCTACCGTTAATCGTGGGATATTTACCCTTGGTCTCCGCCTCTAGTTTTGCTCTCTGTTGCCAACCTCTCGCCGCTATTTTCAGACCACGAGACATGAACGAAGTGAGATTACAGGCAGTAAGGGATGGCTTGGATCAAAGAGCGGTTGTAATCGAGTGGATGACACTACTGGATCGAGATATTCCAGACCACACTGCGTGCTACAGATGCTTAGACTGGCACTCTAATGACGAGGTCTACGAACATGTGCCCTCCAATTGGCATTTCTCGTCTAGGGCCCCTTGCTGGAAAAGAAGGGCTGATAGTCCTTGGTCGGGTGTGAACCACCGCCAACTTTACTTACTACACCACAACTTCAGTATTTCGACCTTTCAAAGAATGATGAGGCACCATCGCGAAGGCTTGGACTGCCGAGATCTCCTGCAAGCTTTAACTTTAAAGACGACAGGTCGAGCTGGACATTTCGTTACGATGCAACACAATTCCCGTCCTCGAATTATCAATGGCTCGTTGGTCCTCCGCACACAAATAGCATTTTTGATGGCCGACCTCATAGGTTCGCAATGCTTCTTCATTATATGTCCACACTCCGGGATAGTGAGGTTTGATACACTCTCTGATACGACAGCCGTCAAGTGGTGCCAGGCCATTGTATGGGAGACCGTGAAATATTACCAATGGAGCTTATTGCATGACAGCGAAAATGCTGAGCACAGGCACACCGCATGGCGTATGGTTGAAGGAATGGAAGTCGATCTGCGATTCGCACCTGGTAGATTGCATCAATGTCGCCATTGCCGAACAGAGTTCCGAATAGACTTCAAGGAGTTTGAGGGATACGGAATCGCGATGTTCATTACCAAATGGCACGACCTTGGCAACGGCGAGGATGAGAAATGGCGAAGTCAGCTGGTCGGCTTGGAAGGTCCGACAGACACACAGGTGTCTTTTCAGGCGGGGTCAATATGTGAGGCGTTCCGAGCGCAAGTCTCGGCAGAAGGAGAGAATGATTTGCGTGATGAGCGGTACTTGACGTATGAGGATAAGAAACTGTTGCTGGAAACATGGCGAAGTAGAGTCGTTTAGCAGTGGTCGCAAAAATGGGTCTGGCTTTGATGTTCGATGTATTCGTGGATCTTGCGGGACTAGTGCTACGGACGTAGGGAAACATGGACGGCAGAAAGAACTATATGCATGCGACAGCCCGACGAGAGAGATATACGCTCCTGGTTGAGAGGTCGAAACTTGGCCAGATGAAAGAAACTGGGAAGTAGCGTGCGTGCTTGCCGCCGTCTCGAAATCTGAAGCGGGTGTTATGGTGCAAGAGAGCAAGAGAGCAAGAGAGCAAGAGAGCAAGAGGAAAGAGGTTGGAAACAGCAGAGAAGGGGTGGTAATGGTATGGCTGAAAAAGGAAGGCCCGAAGATAAATGATGCGCCGATGGCTACGGCTGTGGAGAGGATTACCAGTAGGATGCGTGCTGGGACTACGCATGAAGAGGGCTTTGACACCCCAGAGATCAATGGTGATCGCGATTCTCCGGGCACAAGATTTCTTTCGAGGACAGACTTATGTTAGGAAAGAAATTCATCTTGATACAAGTACCGGAGCCTTCGAATATGGTTTTAGCGGAGGCAAACGAACAGTAAACTCGTACCATGGAAGAAGAATGATGAACTTGTTAATTCCAAATCATGATCGTAAGGAATCTATTTAACGTCCTAATTCGCGCCCCTGTTCGTTTTACGAGATGACTTTCGCTTGATCAGGGGTTGCCTCTCTGAGCCCTCATTCTCTACTTCGGCTGCTCCTTCGTCGTCTGTTTCGACTGAATCTCGCTGGCTCTGAATATAACCTACGATGCATCGGGCGTTTTCTCGCTATTTGAAATTAGTGATTATTCATGCAAGTTTGTGGCTTATTTTGCAACTCACAGAATCTAGATCCATGCCCTTCTTCTCTCTTCTCGCCTGCACCTCAAAGTAGATGCCCATGATCAACAAGCAGCCCTGCAGGCAGCCAGTGACAAGGAAGACACCCCATGTGCTCCATCCTGCCCATCCCAATCTTGCAGCCAGACTCCCAGACCACACAAAGCTTCCAGGAGTTTGAATAAGCATCATGGGGATACTCAGACTCCCAACATGGCCGAGGTTCCAAGTCATCCAGATCTGCGGCAGGTACTGAATGGCTGCTAGGACTGTAGCCATAATTCCAAGCGCATTTGCCCATGCTCCAAGATAATGTGGTCGTGCAAATATCAATCCTACACTAACAAATATGACAACCAGACCATGCAGGAGGCAGACACACGCTACTGAAACAGCAGTCTTCCATGTGTATTGGCTCTCAATATTATTATTCGGAAGTGTCGGGCCTCTTGGGAAAAAGACGAGGAATAGGAGGAGACTTTCGGCAGCATAGATATTAGCGCTTTCCCTCTCCAGCATACCTCAGTGGCGACTTACATTACAGTAAAGCAGAACCACTGTACGCCGACTTGGGCGATGCCCAAAAGGCCAGCAATACACTCGAATGTGCTAACGGTCTTACAGCATGCCACATCTGCTCGGGAGACTGGGAGAGTCAAGATATTTGCGAAGGCGCATGTTCCGGATGTCGTGCCTAGTAGGATGAAATAGGGGGAGATGCCTTCGGAGGTCCCTCTTGTTATGATGCGGTAGTGCTGCGGTAGATATGATACGAGGATTCCGAGAAGAATGAAGCTGTTTCTATGTCAGCCCTGGTAGTTATAAGGGTTTGCCGGACCTACATGGACAATGTAAGGTTGAGGTAGTTCGGTGCCTTGAGCGCTTCGCAACGGCTGGTGGCCAAATCGTCCGCCAGAAGGTGCAAATAGTCCATCTTGACTAAAAAGATAGCTATCTATCTATATCTGCATGGGTATGAGTAGCTTTGGGTGATGCGCTGTGTAGAATATTGTCGTTGTGCAAGTTGATGTGTTGTAGGACGGAGACGCGGGCTGTCAACAAAGTGAAGTCAAGCTCACCATGCATGGCAGGGGTCAGCTCCGTGTGGGGAAGGCGCTAGCCGGCACCTTCCCTTTCATTTCCCCGTCTCATTTTACAAAACAGCTACAATCTTTTCAGAAATACGATTGCTGCAATGTTGCTGTTGTTACAGTCGCTATAAAAGGTGTTCCTTATTCTCAAAATGATACGGTCTTTTACTGATGTCTATGATCTGCCTGGAATCTGAGCGAACTAGTGTTGGCGCGGGGTACTTCTCTGCTTCTCTGCCCGCCAGATCTTTGAAGAATCAAAAAATTTCACATCAAACGAAAATCATGCGACATGAACAGAGATATAAACCAAAGACTAATATCATCATTCATTTAGTAGAACAAGGTTTCCGAAGGTGATCTTCCAAAATTCTGCGTCCAGTCGCCTGCAGCTGTCTGTCAAGTGACTCAAGTCCCTCGTGACAGAAGTCAGGCGGCGACCAACTATTTGATTCCATCACTTACAGGAACCTTCAAAAGAGACTGTCCACCTGCTTAAAGGGCTAAGAATCCTCTGAGCAGTTGTCTCGTACGTGATGGTCTTCCGAAGCATCCTCAATCCAGAGAACAGCGCTGCCCGTCGGGCGATACGTCAGACATTCTTGGAGCTAGTTACTTGGAGAATATTGAACCGCTTTCAGGCCATTAAGGAACCGAAGGCCCTAGAAGAATTCTTTGAGCGGCATGTTCGCACCATCCTTTATCAGCAAAGCAGCTGATGGCTTTCTGCTCCAGATGAGGCCTACAGTTGCAGGGACCAGAAAGTTGCAAATCTTCTCATAAACTTGCTCGTCATATCATGGTCTTGAGGAGGACATCTCTCAATGCCTTGAGAAGGTGTTATTTACGAAACAAACAAAACAGGAAGCTCTTTGCGCACCTTATAGGGAAGGTCTCGTAACGGGATTCGATAAGTCGGCCCCAAGACATGATTTCCAACCCCTTACGAGCACATGTTGGAGCTTACAGCCTCCTGAGTTGGACTTCCCTGCTCAAATTTCGACCTTATCATCGTCATGTTCCTTTACTGGTGTTGAGACGTTTGCTGTAGTTGAAGCAGGGATCCAACTTGTTGTGAAGGACATTTCTTCCAGAGAATTGGATCGCGGGAAGGTGACAATTACGGTGTGTATTACAGGCACTGTCTCCCACACCGTGACACTCGTAGTTGAAGCTCTAGGGTTACATGTCCTGGGGATCCTCATAGTAAGTGTCAACGGAGGAACGATGCAGTCCACTTTTGGTCCATAGATCCTCCCGAGTTGCCACCCAAGAAGGACAATGAGCGCTTTGATTATGATCCTCAGAGCATTGTATCTGATATTAAAATACCATAAGATATCGGAATCGGTTTGCTTGTTTTCCAGGTGTTTTTCTCGGTATAATGCAACGTCAAGCTCGAATCCGCTAGGTAGGACGTCAATGCCCGAGTCTCTGCTACGTCTGATATGGCGCCCGTAAGTGAGAATAAACGGCAGAGTACACGGGATCACGATGGCAGGAATCACCGCACATATCCAAGATGGGAGTGAGCAGTTGAAGGCAGAATTTCGCAGACACAATTACCAAGTATCGATAGAGAAGGCTACCACCCAAATGGCGCTGCGGAGGGGCTTGATCATGATTATAGGATAGTATGGTAAAAATAAGAAACCTTACATACTGTGGGGGAGTTTTGTAATGATGTATCATTTCTAGTAGTCGAGAATTACTAGGTCCTCAAGGCCCGAGGTTTAGCCGTCATCTGCATGCACCCGTATATTGTGAAATAAGGCATATCTCATCAACAAAATCCAATCTGGTCGCTTAGCTCAGTTGGTTAGAGCGTGGTGCTAATATAACAGTAAACTGTTACGCCAAGGTCGCGAGTTCGACCCTCGTAGTGACCACTCAGATTATCCTTTTGAATTTTTTGTGAATATTCCTCAATTTTTTCATTTCCTCCCAGTTCTCGACGAAGCGAAGTCAGGCGAGCCAACCAAAAATGACCGCTAGCCGCTGACCTTAGCCCCTCTATTTTTCGTATTCTCTCAAAGGGGGATTGAAGAAACTGTTATTTCAAAGCTATAAATAAGTAGCCAAAACTTTGATTGGCATTTTATTGACTTGAACGCCTAATTTATTTTTTCGACATTTAGTAACAACCCTGGTTCCGCAGCAATTCAAAAACGGAATCCGCAACGTGCTGTGAAATTTGTCCCAGGCCCAAACCACCAATGCAAGCTCACCAACTTGTAAACTATAGACCATTCACAGCTCTATCAATTACAAAATTTAGTGCAATGTTTTCAGCCCGAGCTTCATTCTAGTTCACCCTCCGAAGTAGCCGACTTGTACTTACCACATTTCAAACCAGCCAAACCTATTTGCTTCCCTAACCACGGCGTACGTATCAAAACATATTATGCTTTTAACAATAATTCAAGACTGTGGGTCAGAATCGACTCCAGTCCACATCCAAAGAATTGCCTTGCCAATAACCCCGGGAGTCAATGCGCCTCCGATGCGAATCGTTGGCAAAAACCGATGCTCGAACCCAGACACGGAAAGTATGGGACAGATCATGACGACCAAGACCTGACCATTCACCAGTCCGTTTCCGTAGCATCCCAAGGCATATCCTCATCCGCAATATTCGAGGAGAGTAGCTCATATCGATAGATTCCCCTTCCTGGTTTCAACCCACTTTGATCCAAAACCAAATTATTCTCGAGCAGGGCATCAACCCGTGCCTTTAAGTCGTCGGCGTCGTCGTCGGATGGGCTAGCCATGCTCTCTGATAAATCTTTCTGGACCAACACGTAGTATTCGGCATTTTGTTCGGGAAATTTGAGTGGAATGAATTCGGGAGGTACCCAGCCGGTTTCAGTTGTCGCGGTGTATAACATGATACTTTGAGAAACAGACATGACGCTCCTACATAATTTGATGTACTTGTCATTGACGAGCGAAGTGAGGATGGGATCACTCGTGATTTCTTGACCCCTCGATGATGCTGGAACTTTTGACGTGTCAACAGAATCGTTCAGGATTTCCGCCCATCTAGCTACACAGTGGATAAGGCATTCTCTAAATAACACAGAATAACGGAGTTTTCGTGCTTCGAATATCAACGACGGAGCCACGGCGTTGAACGGAACATGACCATTTTCATCGGCCTTGGCGACTTTGAACTTGAACATTGGACTTCCCAGCAGCGCCGCAGTAAGTGTCGCAGATACGATTGGAAGCACACAGTAAAAGTCGGCCAGTTGGGTGAGATTACTCAGTTCATCTATGTTCTCATCTCTATAAGGCCGATTATACATCGCACACAGAAATTTCCGAAACAGGTCCGTTTCGTTCTCTAGTGTCCAAGAGAAGCCAAAAATGCATCTCCCACTGAAAGGTTTGTCACTCACAGTAGCCTAAAAATGTCAATAAATACTATGCTTTAGCAAAGCTTTAAGCTTTCATGAATACGAGCCTTGGCAGCAGGCTCTAGAGCCCATGATCCATCGTCATCAACAACGGAGACCTATTCGTACTGAAAATGAGGGGAAGCAGGACCATCGGGCTTGTCTGGCGAATCAAGAAATTTTCGAAAAAAGTTGGAGTGGAGTTTGAGAATCAGAGAGTGCACATGAAAGTCTTGCTTGAAGACCTTTAATCGTGTGTCGGGCTTGAGTCCAGGGGAGACAAAGATGTACGGCGGCGGAGGACTTTTCTCAACAGTACCGCTTTCCGCACGAAGGCGCTTCCTGGTAACAGCTCTACCTAGCATTGCCTCTGATTAACACAGCCGCAGGTGTCTCCAAGATCTCAGCGTCAATCGTGCCTGAGTGATTTCGATTGATGGACATTCAAGAAACAGGGGGAAAGGAGCAGTTCAATAGAGATCCCTTGAGAGTGACGCGACTTCACGTGTACGTGTACAGTAGGCGGTGAGAGGCGGCAATTTCCTCGAATTTTACTTACAGTATCTTATCGTCACCCGTAAATCTTTCCTACAACATATTCACAATGTAATTTAAGCACCCGATATTACATTTCTTTACCCAGCTGGATCTGGGCAAGTATGTCTACTCACGATGAAGATAATGACTCTACATTGGAGTCAAGTTCAAAGATACCCCGGCTCGTAGCCTCAACGGGAGAAACATACTGCTGCTCCATTGCAGAGTCCAGAACGCGACAAAGCAGCCTCCTGAAAGATAGAGCTTCAGATACCGCACTCGTTGGACCGGTCAGTGCCGAAGATGCAGAATCGAATTATTTCAAAAGCGCACAATGGCAAGTTATCCCACCTTCAATCTCAAGAACCCCTCTAATGCCCTCCAGGTCCCCAGACGGAACCAGTCTCCTCACCTCAAGCGCAGACAACAGCATACGCACTTTTATAGTCCCTCCTGACCTCCTTGAGTCCTCATCCTCGCCCAAAACTCTCACACCATACACCACGCACCTCCACCCTTCCTCAATCAACTGCATAGCGCCCTACCCCCACTACAACCTCTCCGACCCCTCCACAACCCTCTACCTGAGCACCCCCACCGCCCTCCCAACCCGCCTCGTCAATTCCATCTCCCCAACCGCAACACCAACCGCAACCTACGCCCTCATCTCCCCCACCACAGAAGCCTACTACACGCCCTCTTCCCTGCTCTGGTCTTCCCCAGGCAACTTCCTAGCCGGCACAGACTGCCTAATCGCTCTCTTCGACGTATCGAGAAGTGGACAAGGTCCGGTTACGAGATTGCCTACGATTCCGAGTAAGAGGCATAAGATGAAAGGTGGGGGAGTGGGAATGAGGGGTATTGTTTCTGCGATGGGGATGCAGAGGGAGGAGGGGGGTATGTTGGCTGCGGGGACTTGGACGAGGTGGGTGGGGTTGTATGATGCTAATGGGATGGGAGGGACGGTTGCGCAGTGGAGTGTTGCGGAGGCTGCGGATGAACATGCCGGAGTGGGAGGTGCGGGGGTTAGTCAGGTTGTTTGGAGTGCGTGTGGGAGATATCTTTGTGTGATTGAAAGGAAGAGTGGAGGAATATTGGTTTACGATGTTAGGGTCTCGGGGAAGGTGGTTGCGTGGCTAGAGGGGAGAGAGGCTTGGACGAATCAAAGGTTAGGAGTTGACATTTTTGAGACTGAGAAAGGTATGGAGGTTTGGGCTGGTGGAATTGATGGTATTGTACGGGTTTGGGAGGGTGTCGGGCAGATTGAAGGACCCATGGAAAAGACGTGGGAATGGAAAGCTCATGATGGTCAGTTTGCCCCTATTCTAGCGAGATGGAATGTGCTAACGAGATCCTGCAGATCCTGTGACTTCAACTGTCGTTCATAGTTCAGGCACAGTCGTTGCCACTTGCTCTGGGCAAAGATCCGAGCCCATATTTGACGACAGTGAGAGCGAAAGCGAAGACAGCGACTCAGACGAAGACTCCGAGGAAAGTAGTTCTGACAATGACTTAGAAGTTGAAAGTAGTACTTCGAGCCAATCTGTCAAAATGAGCTCTAGAACTCCAGATAACAGTATCAAAGTATGGAGTTTATGACATTCATCTCAGCTATATCAGGCAAATGTGACCTCTATCTAGCATAACGTCCAGCATATGACCTTCCAGCACCAATTCAGCAAATATTGACATAGCAACAGATACAGCACGATGTCTCAGCCATCTCATGTCTCAAGTCCATCTCGCATCAACAATAGCACTGACTCTCTCAATAACACCCCTGCCGCAAATGTCCCCAAGCACCGCAATTCTCTGCTCCCTCCCCATTTCCACGAAGGCAGCCAAGCCAAAAAGTCCCGCTTTAGTCGGACTCGTAGCATCAACACCATCCGGTGCCTTCAGTTTCGTAACGACCACCTGAGCCGCAAATGCATTCATACCAGCCCGTCTCAAAAACAATTCCCAATGCGTCTCCTCCTCTAAAAGCTCCGGGCTGTAATCAACACGGTGCTGGGCAACAGTGCTAGCCAGCCATTTAGCCAGCGTCTGATCCCCACCACCGACGAAATAGACCGTAGTCGTTGCCACAAGCCCACAAGAGAAACCTAGGAATTCGCTCAAAGCCAAGGAGTCATGTTCGTCTAATCCGTTCGTCGTCTCATCTTTTCGTCCCTCGCTGACCAACACCACGAGTTTCTCATAGCGAAGACTAACTTTCTCAAGCCGAGCGCGGATTTCGGGCTTGGATTTTGAACCTGGGAGTGGCTTTTGTTTGATCTTTTGGAGGGTCGTGATTACTACACCTGCTGAAGGGGATATAATAAAGTCCGCTTCCGAGTCGAGGGGAGAAGTGACTGGGGAGCGAGTGACCGAGCCGGGCATCCAGGTTGTGGTGTTATGGGCAGCAAAATTACGTTCTACGAGCGTGAGACTTGGAAGAAGCGTCTCGAGATGTTTGATCAATGCTCTATTTCTCATAAGAGTCATGGAGACGATTACACTCTGCAGACCAGTTGGGACGACAACAGGAGCAAGCAATGGAGCTCGCTTCGCAACAGGTGACAATCGAATAGGAAGCTGGAAATTGGCCACTTGTGCAGGCTCAGCTGGCGCTGCATGTCGTGATATAGCGGTTTGATGTTTTGTGACTGGTGGTGGCTTGGAAGGGCGAGACCAGCCAAGTCCAGCACCTCTTGGGCGCTTCTGTGGTTGAATGGGACTCGCCCGACCTTTATTGTGTCCGACACCCAATCCTTCACTATCTGACCATCCCATTCGCCGTACCAATGAAGCGCCCACACCATACTTGTTGTAATCGATATCTGGGCTACCCGTGAGTTTTCGCTTCTTTAACCCTCGAAGTTCCATGAAATTTCCCAGCATGGTTTCTGCAGAAAACCGTCCCCCAAGTAGCATGCCATGCTCTTCTAAATCATCAAGTTGCATTTTTGCTGCTGTTGTAACGAATTCGTTTGACTTTAGAGTGTTTCTACTAAGAGGCTGCTTTGAATTTAGACTGTCTGTCTGAATCGCTCCCTCCCTGCCTAGATCACCTTGATCAAGCTCTAACTTTCGCTTCTTGATCAGGAAAGGCAAATCTCTGGGTTGGTCTCTAGAGAACGTTCCCGTTTCAATCTCATCGTCATCGTCCTCGTCGAACTGCAAGATCCTCAAGCCTGGGGGTTTCCAGGTCATGATTGAACTATCGATGATCTTTTCATCGTTAGAAGTTCTGATGAAGGTTTTCCACGTACTATCGTCAAGCTCAATAGGTTCTTCCATAGCAACTTTGGCCAGGTCATGAGGGAAAGGATTGTACCGAATTTTCTCTTGAATTTGTGGGTAGTTTATGCCAGCCCAAGTCTTCCGATCCTGAGTCTGCGAGTAGAAATAGATCAGTAATTAACGGGAGCTCGAGGGTACAAAAGAGTTTCGGGAGGGTTTCTTTAGCTTACAGGAATAGATCTCAAGACCTCCATCTGCATTTCTAATAATTCAGCTGGAGATTTGCATTGCTGAAATTTCTGCCACGGAGGTTTGGTTACTACAGGCTCCACTATTCGAACCTCCACGCGAGCTGTTGTGTCCGCATCGACCAATATCTCTTGTTCCAGCTGCTGATTTGCCTTTTTGGCTGCCTCGCCAAATGCGTCTTGGAAGAAGGTGTCAATGGGAGGGGAGGTAGCAGGACTTAGGGGGTCGAGATCCATCTCTTCGATGACTTCGCTGAATCGAACACTCTTGGGCACAGTAGGGTTCAGTGGTGTTAGAGGCCCTTCAACCTTAAAGTTATCGCGCTTGAACCTTTGAATTTCGCTGGATGGCGAGGTGACGTTGTCTAAGGACGCTATTGGAGGGTAGATTTCGGAGAGTTTAAGAGTGGTGTCTCTAGTGAGTGTGTTAGGGGCATCGAGAGATTGATTCCGAAGAGGCGTTGGAAGATCTTGCTGGAATACAGCTTTCTCAATGGCGTCCAGATCTTCCTTGATAAGGGATGGAGGGTCTGACAAAACATCAAGTTCGAAGGCGGGATCTGAGTGAGATGGTTCGTATGGATGTGGTGAGAGAGGGGACATTGGGAAGAGTGGTGGCGTGACCGGTTCCAAGGCGGTATTCTAAATGTGTTAGCAATATCTCAATCTGGTCGTGGCTACCACGAGGAGACTCGCCCTCTTGTACTTCGTTTCTGCCTGCCACAACTCCTCGTTATCCTGGCGGCTCCACGTGTTCGTCAAAGCCTTTTGAAGATATGTCATCGTATCTCTGGTGACCTCGAGCCTTTCCTTTTTCAATTCTTCTATTATTCCATCCCCTAATTGCCAATACGACGATGGAAATCCGACGGCTTCGTTCTTCTCTTCGTCTACCACCTCCAGTGGAAATCTTACGTCTCTGAGTTTGATCTCAAAGCTGTCCCTTCGAGCAAAGTTCTTACAATCCGTCTCGTGGTCGCTTCTCAACAAAGGCAGTTCGACCTTCGCATTCTTTACGTCTGAGCTATCGAGCATTGGGAAAATGAGCTTATCGATGGTCTCTTGAGTGTCCTGCTTAGCAACAGCTTGAAGAAGATGTGCCGCATCCTTTGATAACGAGAGACGTTCATCTAATCGCGGTTCGGGGCCAAAATCGAACTCAGGCATTGAATCGTCGTTAAGTTCCTCGAGGCACGTAGCTTGAAGCGCCCGAATGTGTTCAAACGCGAGGGGTTCGGAGAGATGGTTGCGACATAGCCCATGTAGACGAGCATAGTCAAGAGGCGTGAGGTCCTCGTCGTCTCCATCACTGCTCTTCGAAGGCGAGGCTGAGGGCATGGGAATATCTTCATCTCCGTTTGCCGGTTGTGTGTATGTTGTAGCCATTGGTGCAGAGTAGATCTCGTGATAGTCTTCCCTTTCCAAATCATTCGGTAGCAGCCCGGAAGCTGCTACTTGTTCTCTGAAATCCTTAAGAACGTTGCGTAGATCATCGAGTTGAGGATCACTATTTCTCGAGAGCTGCGCATCAACGGAACCCGCAAGTGTAGAGCTTGACATTGTATACTGACAAGGAGTGTAAGGTCTTGGAGAGACTAGGGAGGCAAGCGTATCAGGCATAAGTTGCATTGTAGAAATGTGTTGCAGGTCAAGATGGTAAACGATGAGGGAGGGAGACGCAAGCAATGTAATTTCACGTGACTGTTGGGAATAACATTTTCAAAGTTCGACCATTAAGAACGCGTATCTCTAATGACTGCTAAAAAAAAAAAAATAGTGAATTCCCGGTCTCCTGTGATATATGAGCACCAATTTCGAGTTGGTACATCTGGTTTTTCATGATGTTTTCTCTATTACCGAAGGCGAACACCAGACTGGATTTAGAGCCTTGAGGTTCTCAGCAGGAATGCAGAACTTCCACTCTGAACGATTTATGCAAAGGCTGAGGTCGCGTGGAGCAGAACGTATACAAGCAGAACAATTTGACCACTATAGTTGGATGCACCGTTGAAGCCAAGGGCCAGGTAGATTTCAAATGGCCGGACAGTATGAAAATTCGCACAAGTGTTTGCTGAAAAAGACACGAAAGAGAACAGAAGAAACGGAAGAACATCAAGGCTATTAGACTAACTTACGCGCCCTGAACAAGACATTCAATATAAGGGGGATCCGGGAGACACCGTTTTAAGAGCCGCCGTGTATGAATTGAGAATCGTTTGCTCCTTCCTCCTTCGAATCAGAGTCTCATCAGTATGAAGTTCAACGTACCTGCCTGTTGATAGCTTGTCACCGTTGCATGATCCTGGCTCTACCGGGGGCTCGCGTTGATGGTATCTTTATTTTGGTGCGAAAAATCTCCCGCAATCATCTGTCCGGCTGCTTATGCTGCCAAACTCCAAACGCCATCCTGCAGTTCATAACATTTCATCCTTCCATAATGCCAGAATATACATTAATATACACCACTTCTCTTCCCATTCGTATTTTTTCCATTCGTGCTTGTGGCGAACCCTCCAAGCTGTAAAGTTTGCACCCCTTCTCTCGCGCTTCCAACTTTGCCTGCCACACCAAGTATTCCTTGCTCGAACTCTCGTAGCGCCGCAGCTAATTCTGCGATCGGATCTTCCTGGACGCCAGAGCTTCCCGTTCTCTTCGCAACGAAAGCGTTTATCTGCTGAGCGCTGCTGGCTTCAACGCCTCGTAAGTGCTGTTCGATCAAGGTGAGGTTGTTTTGGTATTTCGTGAGAGTAGCAGCCAGTTCATCCGCAGTTTTCGAAAAGAGCCCGACGAGATCCTCCGCATCATCCTCATCACCACCTTGTGACTGGCTGCCCTGAGTCTTCCCAGACCACATGCCCGAATTGTGGTACTGTGGAGGTAATTTCAGATTATCAATAGCTCTGAAGCTTAATTTTGCGTGTTCGGCATCCGTCTTGATGAATTCTCGTACGAGGGAGATGGCGTTGACGTCTGAGACAGCGGCGCTTTCCACCCCAACCAGCTTTCGATTACAGAAGGCTACATCGTTTGGTACTTGTGCAAGCTGGCTATCATGAGAAGGCATGATGGCCTCACAGTCGTTTTTCAGCTTGATTTGACCTTGGATGATATCATCCATCCGACTGATCTCTTTTTGGAGATCATCGTGCAGGTCGCTGAATCTAGTGGTTCCTCGGAGATTGCTCAGATCTATTCTTACACCAGGGACTGATTGTTGGTTTTGTATGTTATTTTGACCTAGCGACAAGCCGCCACCCAAGAGACTTGATGGTTGAGCTTGCGGCTGGCTTTGACTATTCTGCCCCAGGGCGGAAAACATTGAGGATTGCTGAGGTTGGGACTGTTGTTGATTTTGCGTAGCACCTAAACCGCCACCACTAACAAGAATAAGCTTACTTCTTGTCTTAACAACAGAGAAACTTACAATAATGAGGTTGTTGCTGGCTTATTCTGATTTTGAGTATTGAGACCACCGAAAAGACCGCCAGATTGGGCTGGTTGCGCGGTACTCGATCCAAATAAGCCACCCTGTTGAGGTTGAGATGTGGCAGCTGCTGATCCAAAAAGTCCTCCAGGCTGAGATGAAGCAGTTGTAGATCCAAACAACCCTCCCGTGGCTGGCTGTGTAGTTGTAGTTGTAGATCCAAACAGTCCGCCAGTCTGCGGTTGCGAAGTTGTCGTCGCCGTATTTGTCGATCCAAACAGTCCTCCTGTTCCTCCTGTCTGCGGCTGTGAGGTGCCAGTTGTCGCTCCAAAAAGTCCTCCTTGTGGTTGCGCGGTGGTGGTTGCGGTTCCAAACAAGCCGCCTGTTTGAGGAGCCGTCGTCCCTGTTGTGGACGAGCCAAACAGTCCTCCAGTGGCAGGTTTACTGGCCGCCGTACTCCCGAACATTCCTCCTGCGGGCGTGGTACTTGATCCACTATTCATTGTCGTCAGTCGTGGTCTCAGAATCTTGGAAATGATAGATCTTGACGCGCTTCCAAGGGTACTCACAATAATGAATTAGCAGAGTTTGTATTAATACTTAATCCACCGGGTCCACTGGCAGATCGAGCAAGTGCCATACTCTTCTACCAACAGCTTTGGACGGATCTCAGGTTCTGAACAATTGTAACACCTGCGCTTGAGAATGTGAATGTTCGACCTGCAGAGACGCGCCGAAATTTATTCCGCGATGCGCTAAGCGAGGGAGCTCCAGAGCTTCAACCCCAGAATCTCCAGCCCTTGATAACTTCACAAGGTCAATTATTTTCAAGATGGATGATGACGACTTTTATGCGCCCGAAGGTGGAAATACGGATACTGAGCAGCAACAACCAGAGGCGGCACCTGAGGGCGATCCCAAACCCAAGGAAGAGGACGAGGATCTAGAAGAGGGAGAGGAGGAGGATGAAGTAGAAGAGGACAGCGATTCCGTACGAGCTCAAGAATTTTTGTCAAAACGGTGGCTTACAATGATTTCAGGATATAGACATCATCACTGAGAGAAAAGATGGCAGCAAAGCAGCGCCTGCTACGTACGAAGATCCCCCCAGCGCAAACTAGCAGAATTAATATATGTACAGGCAACCAAGATACAACGAAATTCGAAATATCCCTCAAAGAACTACCTCAAGCGATGCGCCTACCAAGCCTGCCGCCGTAAAGAAAGAATCAAAAGATAAGGGTGAAAAGGGTGAAATCTCAGGTGCAGATCTTCCCGGTGTATCAACCTCCAAAATCGACGTCCACGCGAAACCAATCTACGAGCCTGCAGGAAAGCGCATTACACAAGTAAACATTGACGAAGGTCAGCTATTTGTATCATATATTTGAACTATGCTAATTTCCAACAGATCTGGGTGAAAACGAGAAGCCATGGCGGCGGCCCGGTACCGATGTCAGTGATTACTTCAACTACGGATTCGACGAGTTCACATGGGCGCTCTATGCAAGCAAGCAAGAGTCATTGAGATCAGAGTTCGACCAAGAGAAGATCGCGCAGAACAGCAAGAAGATGTTTGAAGACATGAACATGATGATGGCTATGGGTATGCCAGCCATGCCGGGAATGGCTGCCGGGGCGGGCATGCCAGGAGCGGAGGGCATGTCAGCAGATATGCAAGCGATGATGCAGCAAATGATGGCTTCAGGAATGGATCCAAGTCAAATGGATCCATCGGCTATGTATGCTGCTATGCAGGGTAACCAAGGAGGTACTGGAGGGAGTGGTGGGGCTTCCGGTGGGAACTCGGGTCAAGGCTATGGGGGTCAAGGAGGCTTTGGGCAGGGACAAAATCAGCAGGACTATGGATATGGTCAGGGTCAAGGAGGTAACAGTCGCGGAGGTGGAGGGAATTTTGGGAGAGGAAGAGGTGGCCGGAGAAACTGGTAAGCTTCTCCGGATTAATCGAGCATTAGCGGCGTTTCTCGGCATGAAATGGCGTTGAAGGAGGGAAGGAAGGGATGGGTCTGTTTCGCGTATTCAATTCTATTTTCACTTGATCATCATCCATCATCTTGTGCTCTTCTTCGTCGAATTTTTGCTGCGTTTGCTTGATTTGCTCTTTCACCCCAGCTGTTCTGTTTGACATTGATTGCACGATGAGGGGCGAGCTTCGCGTCAAGGCACACGAGACTGATCTCGCGATTCATGGAGGGATACCCGGATCTTCATCTTGCCCAGCGGCTTAACGTTCAGCACGTGTGTTGCCAGCTTTTTCGCAACGTTCTATTCGCCGCCTTGATATTTAGAATTACAACACTGCTTCAGCCTATCGAGCACAAAGTATACGCTCACTATCGGAGGAGAGTGGGGAATTTGGGTCCCCTCTAAATGTATGAGAAGAAAATGGATGGAGAATCGGAAATGATAGTTCATAAATCGAGGTACCGGGTTATTTTTGTGTTCTGCCACCATGGTCTGAGCCTTTCAAGGGTACGAGTTTGTGACTGGCACCAGTATTCTGCTACACACCTCTAGCAGACCATGGATGTCACGAATGAGTCAGTGGCAACCTCCTTATCAGAAGGTGGTCTCATGGAGCGGCATTCATCTATCAGTGATATCGATCTACTGCAAACTTGCTGCATTGTGAATAAATTTACTACTGGTCTATTGCTCTTCTGCGTGCGTCTTGATACTTAGTTGAACATGTGAAATATGTAACGTGCGACCTCTAAATGCTTGCTGCCTGGTTGAACTTGTAAAACAACTTCGGTGTATCAGTAATTTATGTGAAGATCCAAAAACGGCCGAAAGGCTTCCTCCTGACGAATATTTTCTCCTTGATCAAGAACTTCTTTTGACCTTGACTGCTCTCAGTAGTGACCAAATTCTTGGAAGCATGGCTGCCGATGCTCTTTACTCATTGTTCTGCTAAACGCAGGCACGTCGATCACTGTTCCACAACGAGTTGTCCCAAAGCAGTACTTTAGCCCCTGCAGTAAAGATTTCAAGCTATTTATAAGGGGCCTGGTCCGGCTCCGGCCTGTCTTTTCAATGTCCTATATTTTTTTTTGTTAAGCTTTATAAGTGCATCCTCCTAGATTTCCCTGTTAGAGGTTACTACACTGCAGGTAATAGAACAAGCGTCGAGAGGTAATGGGGTACTCTCGTGGATCGACAAATGGAAGGCCAGGGGTTCTTGCGCTTAGACAACTACAACAAAAATGGTCTAGATATGAAGCAAGGTGGATGACAACGTCCTGCACTTCTCACTCCGTGAATTGAAGAGTCTTCTTGGTTTATAAGCCCATCAAGGAAACTATTCACCGGCATAAAAGGGGAGTCATACGTGAACAAAGTACGTTGGTTATTTACTTTTCAAATATTCCTAGCCATTGAACTATTCCTACATCTCAACACTTGTCCTTTCATTTGCAATCACTCCCCAAGCGTTACCAAAGAACTACAAAGTCAACCCCATTTCTTCTTACTACCATGCACAGATCCGGCATTCCTTTTGTTTCTTTCAAACTCCCATTACGCAATCATCACAGGAGATCATCGCGATTACATGTCCTCTGGAACAATAGCATTGAATTACCTCGATCAGGAGAGGCCTTCAACGACTTGCCTTTCATCGAGTAAGCCCAAAAATTCCCCAACACCAAGGCATGCTGTCCATTTCTAACAATGATGCAGGTTGCGCCTTGCTTCTCCGGCTGCTATATGAGCTTTATAATGGTAAGTTCTATCATTGATACGGGTTGAAGATCCATATACTGACTGACATACTCTTCTAGACTGTCGCTCAAGGCGAGCCTTATACAAGGCCATTTCACTTCAAGATCAGGAAACATGGCTGGAGACAGCGATCAACCTAACTGCCAAATGCAACTGCAAATGCTAGCAAGTCAATCTTGCAGTGCAAGCGCACATTCTCACCCTAGGTTTCTTCATTTACATTGACTTGAAGTGACCAGATTTCTCCGAAGGTCGGCAAGACTAGAAACAATATACTGATCTAGAACAGTTCGGACAAAGGACTCAATGTTGGTTGCTCTGAATACTTGACTGGTGGGTAGTCCCCCTGAGAGAAAAGTAGTCATGACGTCGAGACAGGTGCAAAACTTTACTAGTAAGTCAATTCTCAGCCGTTTCAGGCCCTCGAATCTTTTGACTAACATATGTCAAGCAGCTCGTGTCACTTGCCAAGAATAGACGCAGCAGTGCTTCCTGGCCATCTTTCTTGGCCAATTGATCGGACTTACTGATTCGGGTTCTCAGTCCTGGGCTTTGTGACGTTAAACTGCTCAACGAACCAAATATCATAATTCTGATGCAAGGATATTGTGGATTTCCCAAATGGAAACGGTAAATATCTCCATCGGCTTATCATTTGGAACATTGTTTAAAAAAAAAGTATTGGAGTTCCACTCTTCGTGCCTTTCTCGGCTCACATCCACCCTCTTCTTATAGGATCTCATAACTGTATATATATACTCCAATCCTCGAAGACATCATCACTCCAACTTTGAAATCCGCGATGATAGAAAGTCAACGGTTTGTCCGCATACTTCCACTGTCTCCACTGTCTGAAAATACAGAAACAGTCTGGAAATACGGATCTCATCTCACGAGTAGCAGGACTCGTCCACAGGACCTTCATTCGCCGTTCATTTTCGAACAAGCTTGCTTGGCTATGACAATCTTCAAAATCCACATCATCAATAGGTGCTGGCAATTGGACCCAAGACTTGCTATACAGGGAGCCCAGCTGCCGGTATCTGGGAGGTAACACACCGATAAGGGAGCTGCATCTTTACGCTCAACGACCTAAACATGGACGGCGACACAGCTCGATCATTCTCTGCATCGGCATCATGATGCCCTCCATCGCTACGGGAGTTACCTTCACTAGGTTTCTTCTACTCCCAACAAGATTCGACATCGTCTACTCACTAACCAACCGACGACTGACAGATACCGGAGCACCTATATCCTCATGGAGCTCACCCCTTGACGTCCATTGCTATTACATTATTAAAAATACCAAGACAGCTCTACATTGAAGGCTATCTTGCTCTTCATTGACGTCAGTATGCGCCGACTTCGAGGAGTTGACCGACGACAATTGTCATTCACCAACCAAAATTGACTTTACATCCATCTTAGAGACTTCGTCTGATCTTTTGAAGCACTTTACCACCTTCGTTACCGCATCGACCATCTAAGCGAGTACCCTGGAATTTCCCTAAAAATGCAAGATTCTGACGATAGCATCAACCTCTTTTGCCCACATCGCAAAAATTCTAGTACCTTCAACAGCGCTCTTCCCTTCTGCTCTCCGCATACCCATACTCATCAATTACCTCCCCCTCATCAGCATCACTCAGTTCCGTTTCTTACGACAAGATCCTCCTGGTCTTCCTCGACGAGCTCTCTGCCAGCACGCACAGCAACGAGTTTCGATCTTCCGCGATAGCAATTGGAAAGCTTTGCATTGCACCATAGTCGTATCAACAAAGGTTTTCAACAGGTATGCTTGCTTTTCATTACGCTCTTCAATTGCCCGCACATAGCCTTCGCAACACTTGCATTTTCCTCTAGCTACGCCCGTCACCTATCGCATTACCCAACCTCTTTCCCCTGCTCTTCCACCTGTAGCAAACGACGTCCCCAGAGTATCAATCTAATTTTTCATCTGCAGAGCTATCGAAACCGACAAAAGAGTCTCGACAGGTACGACATCTTTCATCCACTCCTTCCTTTGACTTCTGCCATCTGCTGCGCAAACTCATTACATCACCCAGCGCTGATAGCCACTACACTCAGCAATTCGTCTTGAAGCTCTTTATTACACGGCCAATCTGACATTACTCCAGCAGATCACTTTCGGTCGTTCAACCCTACCATATTCAAAGTCATCAATTGTAAGGCCCTTGCCCTTCCTATCCAGTCTCGAGTCTCCAGCATAGATGCCCTTTCGTTATTTTACTATGGCTGTCCCCATTATAGAGCTTGATTGCGGCCTTCGCAAGAGCCTGAATTTTCTGCCCCCCAAACCCACGTCACCTCACCTTTGACAATTCAATCTGCCCAATTCACATTTTGTGGATTTGACTACATCTGACATCCCTGCTCTCCATTCAATGTTGAGGTGCATGTCAACCTCACCTTTCCATTCACAACCTCAAAGCTCAGCACCTTCCTTGGTAAACATCTTCGAGATCTCGACAGTACTAATAAATTCTCCCGCGCAGGCTTTTCAAAGATTAGACCAAAAGACAAAGTCCCTAAGGTAAGCTCTTTGATTCTTTGAATGTTGAGTCTTTCCATGATTTGGTGCTAACTTCTCCACAGCAAAGAAAGACAGGGTAACATTCAATATGGATCGCCCAAGCCCGTCTCGGTTTCCCAGCGAAGATCATGCAATGGAGCCTAATCAACCTCCCCGCCACACACCTTCTCCAGCCAGCGGTTCTGCTCACGGCTATGGCGCTCCCTACCAGCCTCCCCGTGGCGCACGCCCCAATTTCACTCCTCACTGGCATCATGGTCAAATGGGAGCTTACCCAGATCAGCATGCTGGTCAGGGTGGAAACAGCTTTCGGAGCCCTCAATACTTTGCAGAGCCAGGCGATATGCGTGCCATACCACATGACCCGCGATACACCCCAAATCGTTACTCCCAGCACGCCTACCACGAAGGCTCTTCGATGGGCATTCCACACAGCAACGGCTTCCATCATGGTCTACCCCATCCTGGCTATTACAATCAGAGACCTTTCGGTGGTATGCCTCGCAACCCTAGCTCTCACAATGGCTACGGGGGACCTCATATGGGCTACCATCAGGCTCCTCATGACCTTGATCTCCAGCAAAACGGACAAGATGCTCCTCCGCCTTACGATGACCAAAATCCCCAGCCATATGATGGTGCAGACGAGGGAGAGTCCGACGGTAATTACAATGGCTCCGACCTAGAATGGCAAGCACCTCAAAGCCCCCAGAGCCCCCAGAGTGATGGTGGTTCCGAGTTCATCGCCTCGGGAGAGAATGCTGAGGATGATGATGATGATGATGAGATGGCGGGCGAGGATGAAGAAGGACCCAGCAAGAAGGTCTACGACTTCGACGACTTGCACAAGCACACCACCAAGTATGTGGGTCTCATCAAATCCCATGCCCACTACTTGGAGGAGAAGGACCGACGTCGTAGGGACGAGACCCGTGGTAAGGAAGGAGAAGAGTGGGGTATTCCGAAGACAGAAGAGGAGAAGAGAAAGCACGTCGAGGCGCTTTTCAAGGCTTTCAAGAATTTGAAGGGAATCTATGACCAGCCAACCGCCGGCGGTCATCCTGCGCAGGCTGTTGCGCGTATTTCGAACGGATACTACCCTGATGATTACTTGGAGCTGGTATGCTGGGATATTCTGGTAAGTTTCTCATCACAGCACCGTTAATACCGCAATTTGTTTTACTGACATTTGATTCAGCTAAGTTGCATGGACAGCTCAAAGGACCACCACTTGGTGCGGTCCTTTCACAAGACGAAATACGAGGACAACGAGGTAATTGGAGGCTTCGCGGGAAGAATTGAGCGAGTGAGATCCGCTCTCGAAGTAAGTCCTTACGTGGCAGTTCTGCTGAACAATTCTAACTGCAAGTAGAAATCGAAGGCTGTGTGCAAGCAGGTATTGGATCCATCGTACTTGCACAGACTCTGCGACGCCCCTGCTGCCGAACTTCAAGTAAGTATTCCTTCTCATCAAAATAACTATTACAAATTACTGACTTCTATTTACAGATGAAGGAAGCTAATCGAAAGCTGAACTCGGTCCGTGACAAGCAAAACAAGATTGGCCGCGAGGTGATCAAGAATGGAGGTACCGTTGATGCAAAGGCTCTCGAGGAATTGAAGGACTTGCGGCTGAAGACACCTGGATCCAACAACAAGCGCCGTCTCGCCGCTCCCCGCCCCAAGAGCGCAAAGAAGCCGCAAAATCCCTTGGTCACTCCTCTCAAATCTCCTGCCAAGCGCAAGGTCGCTTCTGGTCGTTCCTCCACAACCAAAGTCAAATACGAATCCGAGGACTCTGACGAGGACGCCTTTAGCGACGACTTTAACACTCCTTCCAAGAGACGAGGAACCGGAAACCGGGGCTCAGCTGTTGCTCGCAGCCGAAACACCACTACTCCTCGCAAGTCTGCTGCTGGAACCACCCCGTCTAAGAGACCTCCTCGTGCTGCTGCCGTTGCCGCTGATGCTAGACGTAAGGCTTTGGTCGAGCTTGACGAGTCTGAGCGCTCTGAACTGTCGCAGACTCCTGCGCCGGCCTTGACCAAGGAGGAGATCGCCATCAAGGCACAGGAGCAGAGAGCCCTGGGATCTGCTGACGACTCAATTGAGGACAAGGAGGCACGATACAAGCTTACCATATGCGATGTCCTCGGTGTTGAAGCTGATTATGCTGATCATCTTAGCCTGCAGGATCTTCGCACCTATGCTCGAGCCTTTAATCATGCCTTTGGAGTAGAGGAGTGGAAGGTCCCAAACACCGAGGGAACCCGCGCCGTCGGCCCCAATATTTTCCCACCAGGCGTCCAAGACCCGGATCCTGAGGGTATACATATTGCTCTCGCCATTCCTCGCTTCCAAGAACTTGCCATCGCCCGCGGAGATCTCCTTGCGGACTTGACTGTCAACCAAGCTGCTGACAGCCAGAAACTTGTCACCAGCCTCGGAAACGTGGAGATCGATCGTGCTCTTGGTGTTATCCAAAACGAGTTCGGCCGTTTCGCTGTTCCCGAAGACCATGAATGAGCGATTCCCTCCTTTACACACGGTCTTAGATTGCATCATCATTTGTCCCCGATGCTTTTACACTCGAGACTCTGATGATCGTCTTATAATCCCCTACCGTTTCTTGGGCATTGCGGTCACGCTGTCCACTATTAATCCCGATTGCTTCTTCCTCTTTGGATTGCGCTGGTTCTGATTTGGGATTCAGACTTCGTTGCCATGCTGCTTGCATATACGCAGCACCCAACCGAGATTACGATTCTTGCCATCAATCCTTGTACAACCATCAAAAGCGACATCTTCCTCTATCTACTGCGTTTCTTATCTTCGACGGCGTTGTCTTTACCATGATACCCCGTTACCTTTACCGCGCGATAATTACATGTACGATACCCGACGCGCAATCTTTTCCTTCCATTCCGTGCGGTTCATCAGAATATGGGATTCCCATGCTTACAGGTCGCGTTCTTTCCTTTCTTCGCGTTGCGAGATTTTCTTTATGACGATAATGGCTGTTGTGGTGGTTGTGGTGAAAAAGGGGCGACGAATGTGGATGATTCGAGGGGCGTTACTGCTGGGTGCTTTTATTTCAGATAGCTTTTGAGACTTCTATTTGAGGAGGACATATATGCCTGAGATTCAGAGCATACAATGAAATACATAAAATCATTGCTGTGTCCTTGCGTGAGCTTGCTTCAATGTGTGAAATTAACTTCTCTTTCCCATTCCCACTTAGCCTTGAAGGCAAATCCGGGCGGCCATAACTTGTATCAAGGCAGAGGAACGGAAGAATGTTGTGTCAGACGTGTAGATAAATGATCCGGGAGCTGTTGGACCAATTCGATTTGCAGAATCCCCTGTAACAGCGCAGGTAGGAGCAAACGACCCCTGGCTCATCTTGCCTTCCATTTGTCCTTTCTCATACCAGGAACTCAAAACTTGTCCTCCGCAAGAAGGAGCTGAAAGCTGTTCTTATACCGATACACCTAGGCATGTAGCTCGTGATATAACAATCAAATCCAAACACCGTCCGCAAAGAAAACCCATCCATACTCTAGTCCACTCCACCTCAAAACATCACCTTTCAACCAACCGCTGTGCCTCCCATTTCGTCATACAAAACTCTCGATCTTCGTACTAAGCCTATAGTACGCACAACCAACGAGCTAGCCAGCCCCTCCGTTAACGAACCGCCAGTTGGCGCTCCCGGACGACTTTACGTCAGCCCAACATCTTCGTTCCCGCAGACCTCTTCGCAATTCTCTCCAACTCTTCACGCAGAGGATTTTATTCCTGACCTGGCATACCTTTGTCGTGGTCGGCTTCGATATTTGTATGTCGATCACGAATTAGCTGCTCCAGGAGGGGTGCGATTTTGGGGTCGCTGGGAGAGGGACTAGAGGGCATCGAAGTCTTGTTTTATCTAGTACTTGTTAGTTAACTTCTCTATAACACGCATGAACTGCAGTAAGCTGATCATATGTGCGAAAAGCATAATGGTTCGGTGCTGCTCAAAATCGACTTTCAGCAATGCCTTGCTTTCGCCGCCGAGACACTTCTCCATTGCAGGATAGACGGTCAGCTTTCATGATTGGAACTGGGTGATGGGCTAGTATCCAGACGAGAATGCTGCGTTGGTTCATATTGTTGTCGCTTCCGGTTACTGCTTTGAGGTCTGGGTAGCAATGGCCCAGATGTTTGTGGTCTCCGCTCCTGACTTCTGAGACGAACACTCGCACGAGAAGAAAATGGTCAGGATCCAAACAAGTCTTAAGGATAATACAGTCGGTGGGGTCAAAAATTGTCTGATTATGCGCACTAAGTTTGCAAAGGAGTGGCTGTAGTGGCTCCGAAAATACAGATGACATTAAACTTTCAGCGCACGAGCAATCGACCCTTAACCTTTGCCCCTCATTCCTCCCGAGTACCCCTTCATCGAATATCTTCAGATGAATAGAAGACTTGAAGAAGTCCTGGAAGTCATTGACGTGGTTCAAGAGTGGATGTTTTATTCGGGAGACAAATCAGAAAATACCTAAGTAGAGCTGCCTCGCCTAAGCCCCTTTTCCTCAAGACCCCTGCACGTTTCGCAACTTTCATTCAAAAACAATCCAGAAACTTTCATAGAACATCCAATCTATTCGATTATACATCAATAAAGCGAAGTATTTGAAGAACCAAGAGTTCATATAAACATTACATTCCCAGCGGCACGAAGATTCCGCGAGAGGCGTGTTTCTTGGCTCTGGGAGTGTCCAAAAAATGCTCGCTTTGCAGATTCCGTAAACCAGGAACTTTTGAGATGTGCAACAAAAAAGCTGCACGCCACATACTGCCTATTTTGGAGATCACCTGACGGCCGGTCATTTTTCTCCCCGCAGACATGACTTCGACCACATCTATCGATATCGGTGTAACATCCAGCATAACCATTGCTTACCAGCCATGGCATCAAACCCTTCGTCTGGGGCCTCAACGCCAAACCCGCGCTTCACTTCGCAGAAAAAGACCGCAGAAGACTTGCTTAGCACACAAACAGTCGGCCTGGTCAACCTCTCAGATTTCCGAAAGCGACGCGCAGAAGCCCTCGAGCAAAAGGAACGCGATGCGCAAGAAGGTCTTCTTACCAGTAGCAGTGGCCGAGCCACGCCTGACGGGTGAGTACTGCAAGCCCTTTCTACATACAATTTGAAGCGGGACTAATGGCCATAGTACAGTGCATCTACACCCAAAGAACCTCCCCTGAAAAAGAAGAAGCGCAAGGTTGGAACACCGAAACTATCATTTGGCATGGATGACGATGAGGAGGGAGATAGCTCTGTTGCGCCGACACCGCTTTCGGGATCTGCTTCTCCGAGAGACGGGACACCTCTTTCGCCGAAGGATACAGCTGCGCCGAAGAAGAAAATGGCTGCCAATTCTAATGTGGCTGTTGCGCCGAAAGCCCTGACGAAATCGGCGTTATTGAGGGAAGCACAGACAAGGGAGAGTTTGAGAAAAGAATTTTTAGCGATCCAGGACGCGGTGAAAGCAACTGAGATTAATATCCCGTTTGTGTTCTACGATGGGACGAATATACCGGGTGGCGTGTGTACAATCAAAAAGGGAGATTATGCTTGGGTGTTCCTGGATAGGAGTAGGAAGGTTGGTGCTGAGCTTGGGGTGGGTGAGAAATCGAATGCTAGGAGAGAATGGGCGAGGATTGGAGTGGATGATTTGATGATGGTTAGGGGGAATATTATCATTCCTCATGTAAGTCTATCCCGGTGTTCGGCGCACGCACAGCTTTACTGATCATTTCATAGCACTACGATTTCTATTACTTCATCATCAACCATACGCTCGGGCCCAATGGCCGTCTCCTCTTCGATTACAGCTCCGAGCCACCAACAGCGACACTACCAGTCTCTGAATCCGAGAACCTCGACAAATACAACCCCTTATCCGTCCCCTCGAAATCCAAACCGAAGGAACCAGAGGAGAAGAAAGACCTCGAAGGTACCACCGACGACCCCACGTACACGAAAGTAGTCGATCGTCGGTGGTATGAACGGAATAAGCATATATTCCCAGCCAGTGTATGGCAGGAATTCGACCCAGAGAAGGACTACCAAAAGGAAGTCAAACGAGATCAAGGCGGAAACGCCTTTTTCTTCTCATAGAAAGAGCATTCAGATCATGTTCGCCATATGGCAGATCTTGCGATGCATTGAATAGAATGTTGGACTACAAATGCGTTAATTAGATACCCAAATACACTAAGTGGCAAGCATACCTTTCAATTTATCTTTTCCCTTTCCTCAGAAAACATTTCAACCACAAACCATCCACATCCCCCAAACACCCCCACCAACAACAATCCACCCCGGCCAAAACACGATCAAGATAACCTGATTCCCACCCCCAAGTATAAACACCGCAAACTCAAAAAACATCTTCTTCCTCAACTTCTCACTCGCTTTCCACAGCTTTCTCGCGCCCTCTTTACTCGCCCAATATCCATTCTTCGCAAGGATAGCCGAAGCGTAGTAGCTCTGTAGAAGGAGTATCTGAGAGACGTAGTATGATTGCTGGAGGAGAATGAGGGAGAGGATGTAAGCGCGAAGAAAGAGGAAGAGTGTTGTTGTGCTGAGGAGCCGTTGGAAGATTGTTGCGAGGTAGAGGGATGAACTGAGGGCGGGGGAGAGGAGGGTGAGAATCGGGCGATTGTTGGGGGTCGTGAGGAGGTTTGAGTGTGCGGTAGTGGGGGAGGTTAGGACTGTCATTTTGAATCTTGTCTTCTGAAGGGATATGCTGTGATATTTCCTTAGTTGATTTCCCCCTCAATTGATTGAGCAAAAGCAAGTCTGAATTCAAAAGAACGACCTCTTGTTATACACACAGAGGTCTCGCAATATATGCAGCCCAATAAAGCCTCAACTGACTCAGTGGGGGATATGCTCGTAGCGGGGCATCTCTTTCCCAAAACGGTATTCCGCACTGATTGCCTCAGCAGTACAATATCCCTCGAATACTATTAAACATCCTATCACAACCCACAATCGTACCTGTGCATACATAGCTCCCGTACTTATCCGCTGCAGCAGCACACACGTGTGGAGCATCTCGCATGCGAAGTCGCAACTAAGAAAATTGAGTTCGGGCGGCAAGCCCGGTAAGAGCAATTGATTGTCAGAGCCTCGTAAAGGAGTGTGAGGTTGATGGTTATGCAAAGTGGAAGGCTGAGAGGCTGTATGAAGGGTTCGTGGGGAGGCACGGTGATGGGATTGGTCGGGCGCTGCTAGCGCGGGGGTGTCAGATCGAGAGGCAATATGCAGAGTCGGGGTCCGGTGCCGAAATAGGAGCGTGGAAAGTTTGAGATGTGAAGAGTGGGATGGCATGGCATTTGATGAGAGAAGGGTATTTGTACATGTGGGGGATTGGAAGAATTGATAGGGTGTTACATAGAGGGGTAATTCGAGGGGAAAGTATTGATTGCCACATGTGATTTTGGTTGAAGCATCAGCTGTTCTCACTTGAGAATTTGTAACTTTAGTAGTAAGCACAGATGCTTAATAGAAAGATCGTGGTTGGTCATGATTAGTTGTTGAATGAGTAGTGGCAATAGCTTGCGGATCCGATAACTCCTATGAACCTCCTTGGTTGAAATTCATGCTATAACCGCCAGTCTTTTCGTCTTTCACCATATTGAAATTATCCGTCGACAATCCAAAGGGTTTCAAGATACTATTGCCCAGCTAATGGTAAAATGATTAGCTTTTGCAACTCATAATGAGATGCAATGACTTACTCCTTTCAATTTGCCCATCATCTCTCCCATCTCCTGCTCCTGGGCAGCTTTCTTTCTGGGTGGGATTTTGACCAATTGCTGTTGAACAATCTTCCTATCTCCAGCATTGAGATTCGGCATCTTAGACAAGATATTATAATCTATCTTCAAATTAGTACCGGACACACCATCAGGAAAAGGAACACCTACCATCCTCAGCACCCTGCAACGTAGACCACCCACCAATCTCACTCCTCGCCCTAGCCCTCCTCATCAAAGCCTTCGCCCGTATCCTCTCAATATCAGCATCCCTCTTCCCCTTCGCACTCGTATCCTCCGCCTTCGTAGCCCCCTCACTAACAATCTCCTCAATCTCCTCATGCTCATCACCATCCCCCTTTACCTCTCCCTCTGCCTCTTTCTCCTCCTTCTCCTGAATTTTATCCAATCCATCCAAAGCAGCAGTAGCAGCCTTAACAGCCTCCTTCCAATCCTCCATCTTCAAATGACACGCCGCAATGTTACTCTTGAGCACCGCGACCTCATAGTCCAAATAATTCGGACAGACAGCTACGGCGGCATCATACGTATCCAGCGCATCTTGAAATTCCGCTTTGCCGAATAATTCGTTCGCTGTAGTCTTTTTCTCGTTGGATTCGTTGAGGAGATTCTGTTTGCAAAGGCAGTATATTAGCTTTGGTCTTCAGAGGGGAAGGCAAGGGAAAGGGCGTACAGCTTCTTCCTCAGGAGAGAACTTAATCACCTCCTCTGACTCCTTGGGTACCTCATCTTTCGCTTTTGACTCTGATGGCTTACGCGCAAATTTCTCACTGCGAGATGCCATGTTGTGGAGTTTGGAAAGCGCGACCTCGGCGCGGAAATCGTCCGCTTGGTGACGACCCCTCAATTTCATCCCACCAAGGCTGAGCTTGAAGTATCATCGTACATCATCAACAACAAGTTCCAATCCAGTCGCCATGGCGCCAAGAACAGAGTAAAGACCCATTTAATGAACGATTTGTATATTTTTTAGAATTATGAGCTGATATTGAAACAGTTTTCCCCCTATTCGGGCCTGTCTTTTCGATATGGATGGACTACTCCTCGATTCCGAAGGTATATCCAATTCCCACCAGCTCTCACCAATTTCCTCATTCTACCTTCCGCGTGTATTTAAACCCCCATTTGAGTGTCTCAACGCTTCCGAGACGTCCAATTTAAGCCTTCGAAACTCGCAACACATCTCGATTCAGCATCACTAACTCCCCAACCCCAGACAAATACACAATCTGCACCAACGCCATCCTCCACCGCTACGGCCGTCCCACGCTCCCCTGGTCCATAAAAGCGCAATTGCAAGGCCGACCCGGCACCTCCGCCGGCCACATCTTCCACAAATGGGCCCAACTGCCCATTTCCCGTGAACAATACCTAGCCGAACAACTCGAGCTGCAACGTGAACACTTCCCTTCTGTAAAAGCTCTACCTGGCGTAGAGAAATTGCTGGAGGATTTGGGAGGGAGTGGTGTGGAGATGGCGCTGGCTACTAGTAGTCATAGACATACTTTTAAATTGAAGACGGGGCATTTGGAGGAGCTGTTTGAGGTTTTTCCGACGCAGAGGAGGGTGTTGGGGGATGATGAGAGAATACCTCCTGGACGGGGGAAACCGGCGCCGGATATTTATTTGCTGGCGCTTAAAACTGTGAATGAGAGTTTGAAAGCTAGGGAAAGGGAAATCAAGCCGGAAGAGTGTTTGGTGTTTGAGGATTCAGTTCCTGGTGTTGAAGCTGGGAGGAGGGCCGGCATGAGGGTTGTGTGGGTGCCACATCCGGAGCTGGCGGAGCAGTATAAGGGGAGGGAGAAGGATGTCCTTGCTGGGACGACGGGGGAAGCGGAGGGGGATTTGCATCAAGTGGGGGAGATTGACGATGGGTGGGCGGAGTATTTGGAAACTTTGGAGGCGTTTCCGTATGAGAGATATGGGATTTGTATAAATTGAGGAAGGTGGTTTGTTTGTAACAATTTGTATCATGGTTACAGTAGATGAGCAAGACTAGACTCATATGAGCCGAATATACAGATAGCATGTTCTCCTATATACAATTTGGCGTGGTATCAATACATACATAAATACATCATAAATGTGCCCTCGCTTGCATAGCCTGTCTCCTTTTCTGCTGTTTCTTCAACAGCATCTTATCCTCCTCCGACATTCCCGCACCAGAAGTCGAATCCGAGTACAAAGCCTGCCCAATCGTATCCGTCAATCTAAGAACTCTAGTTGACACCGTAGCTCCGTCTCTTCTATTCTTTCCTTCTCTTCTGGAGAGCGCAATCTTCTCTGTGAAAGCCCATAGTCTACCCTCAGGAGCCAGCACACCTTGTGGGTTTCGTCCAGATTCCCACTCTGGCGCCAATTTTGCTTTTGGCTGGACTTTTGAGCTTCTGCTTTTTGCGACGAGGATGATGCCTTCTTCTTCGAAGCGTGTCCATGCGTTCTTGAGCGTTTCCTTGTTCACGGCCTCGAAATATGATAAATCGCCCTGGTGGTATAGAGTCTTGCCAAGCTAAAAATGGGGTTAGTTAAGGCATATTTAGAGCGTACGCAAGAACTTACCAATTGAGCACTATCTTGGCACTTCTTGACATCTAACCAACCGTCTCCTTGATATGTCTTAGGAGGCGCAAATCCCATGAGTGCCACAGCACCAAGCCAAAAGGCTTCAACAAAAGGCCAGATCAAGAAGCAGTAGAAATCAAAATTCTCGCGGCCGGCAGCTCGCTCAACATCTGACAAATCGACTGCTATAATCTTGCCCTCCTCGTCTCGGACAAGATCGACAATCTTGTCTGCTTCAAAAGCTCGCAGAGTATTGTCCAAGTTTGCAGCCAGACCCTCTGTTGGGTAGATAAATTCTCCACGGAACAACTGCGACAAGAATAACACCTGAGCACGGAGATCCTCATAGGATATCCTTTGGTTTTCTGGTCCGCCGCCTCGTTTGACGCGAGAATACATACTCGCGCACACCAAAGCCTCTGCAATAAATAGATGGATCGTCATATTTCGGTAAAACGACAGCTGGAATCTGTCCACGGCGTAGTACGTCGGTTCTGGCAAACCTTCGACCAACCCAACAAGGTCTTTGCCTAAGACCTCAAGACCTCTCTCAATCACGACTGAGGTTGGTGCATTACCAAAATGCGCGACTCGTCCACCCTTGGCCCTCACTCGCTCGCTGAGCCATTCAATTCTTCTTATCAACTCAGCCATGCCAACACCTCTGCCTCTTAGAGTAAGAAGGACTGTTCCAATTAAAGCAGTTGGCATCACCACTGAGACGGCATTGATATCCGAGAGAATCTTGTAGCCCATAGTCCGCAGGAGTTTCTGCCTCGTATTTTGATCGTTGACGCTAAACATATCCACGCCTTTGGGGATACCAGTTGTGCGAGATTGCTGCTCCTGGATGAAACCTCTCAAACTCCACGGCTCGTGAAATCTGACGTCAACTCGGCCGAGTTTCAGTGAGAGGATCGACGATGCCGAGAGGAAATCTGCCAGATTCTCTTTCTTTTTTGGTACTCCAAGCAATTCGGTAACGTATCCTTCAGTTTCAATCACTTTGTCGTATTGTGTGCTCACAGGGCAGATGATTGCGTCTTCGACTCGGCCGGACAGAATACTATCCAAAATAAAACTCAAAATGCCGAATTTCGGTGGCAGAAGCTTTCCTGTTCTCGAACGTCCACCTTCGATGAAACATTCAAAATTGAAACCTCCTTGCAGCAGGGTGTCAATGTAAGACTGAACCAAAGTCGTGTAGAGAACATCGTCGCCGAAGCTTCGTCGAATCCACATCGCTCCTTCTAGAATGAGCATTTATATAGTCCAGCGAATAGAAAGACAACGTACCAGCATGCTGTAAAAAGCTTCCCACAACAGGAAAGTTCAAGTTGTCCCCTGCCACCACTGTGGGCAGTGCCAAACCCAATCGATAGCAAATAAGCTGCAACGAGACATAATCGACATGACTCCGATGACAAGGCAAGAAGATAATACTCTGTTTCTTCTTCTCTGCCTCCTCGGCCACAGCTCTCAATCTCAGCACCTCCTCACTCGACACATGAATCCCCTGATGATAAGCTCTGGTCAAAAGCTGCGTAACCAAATAATAGGCACCCCTTATAAACGCCTTACTCTCGAACTTGCAAATCATATCCCCCGTCATCTTCTCACACAATTCATGTAAATTATGCTCGATTACGCTTTTCCTTTGTGATTTCTTCGAGGCATACAACGGGTCGTTCTTTTGCAGCAGCCCCTCTTTCTCTTCAAACGCAATCCTCTTCTCCGCCAGTTCCGTAATCCGTTTCTGCAGTATAGGTGTAGACAGCACAGCCGCCGTCATATTCTCCGAGAAACCAGGGTAAAAGATCGGTTGCCCGATGAAGTTGTCGTAGGCGCGCCATCCTGTTCCTGAGACGTGGAGGGAGACTTCGCGCAGGAACCTGGGACCGAGGTTAGCTTTTACGCATGCAAAAGAGCAGGAGAAGCTTTCGGGGGGAGTGGGACGTACTCTAAAGGACTAGATCGAAATCTCGCCATATTCTCGACCAGATTCCGCTCTTTGTCGCCATCTTGAGGAGGTCGTTGGGGTGGTTCGATGTACCCGCTCGGGTGAAGCGTTACTTGATCGCCGAGGATTTCCAGGTCAGGCGCCGAAGAGCCTCTAGGATCTGCCATCTTGATCAAATCCTATTTGCTATCGGTCGGAGCGGTTCATCATAGAGAAAGAGAAAAATCCATGAAAAAGTCAAGCATGGACAGGACGTCGTCCAAGTGAAGCTTGAGTTGGTGGGTCGCATCGGCAGTTTCCGAGCCCCATCGCCGAGATCTGGGGTCAGATCTGCGCTAAAAACTTTATTTTCAGAGCATGTGAAATCTCCAGCCTCACGCCCAGCCTCCATTTTATCCCATTCTTGATAATTAACTCTACCAAAACAACTCAGCATGGCGCCCAAACCGCCCCAAAGCAAACAAACCATCGCGCAAACACTTCTCAACCGCGCACACTCCCCCGACACAGCAAACACGATCTTCACCGAAAAGATCTCCTCCCGACCCCTCTACCTTAAACCCACCGAAGGCGCCCCCACCGCCCAACAAACCCGTCGCTTTTTACGAAACGCAAAGCTCGCTGCGAAAAAGAAGAAGCATAAACCCGCCCCCTTATCAGCGCGTCAAAAGCGCGCTCTTTGCATCTACGACATCCCCAAGAACAGTCAGAAATACAGTATTTACGAGCCGTTAAACAAGATGTGGGTGGTGTATATACAGGAGGTGTTAGGCGGAGTGCCGGTGACGGGACCGAGTGCCGCGAAGCTTGTTAGTGCTGATTATCATGGGGCGGAGCTGGAGGTTGTGAGGAGTCGGTGTGTGAGTCGGGTGGGGGTGAAGGGGATAGTGGTGCGGGATTTGAGAGGGGTTTTTGAGGTTGTTACGAGAGGGGATAAAATGAAGATTGTGCCGAAGGAGGGGACTGTGTTTAGATTTTGCGTGCCTGTGCCTGGATCTGTTACCGAGGATGCAGAGAAGCAGGTTGAAAGAGGAGGACAGGGGGAGGGGGAGAAAAAAGCGAAGGATTTGGTATTCGAGCTGCACGGCGACCAATTCATGCACAGGGCTGCAGACCGCGCCAACAGGAAATTCAAGTCGCACTTCCTGCCTGATCTCTGAGAGCAGTAGGGGGAGAAGAGAGAGTAGGACATATCACACATCTCGCGCAGCACTTGGCAACGAGCGTGCGACGAGTGGCGGCGACGCGCATGCTACCCGGATTATTGGAAGAAGGGAATTAGCAAGGAAATCTCCGAGCGATGGCACTTAGAGTCGTACTCAGGGGCCGGGCAATTCGCACCGAATCTGGCCGCCATTGCAGAAGAAACGTGACATCGTGTAAGACCTCACGCTTGCACCGGTGACACAGCGTCACGGCAAGGCCGTTTTCGGCGGTATGTACAGTTGGGTTTGTACCACGGTCACACAGACTAGAATGGAACGGTGGATGATGATCGTCAATACATTATCATTCATGGGTAGCAACGTCTCCACTTGTCTGGGAGCAAGAGCAAGAGCAAGAGCAAGAGCAAACTAGAATACAGCCATTTGTTGTATCGGTATCGTACCAAACCGCGCAAGTGATATCCGTAACTCCATGCTGTGCAGATGATTCCCCCGTAAACGCCTACTTGCCATAAATACAGCAAGTCCTCAAAAAACAGAAAAACATATCCCGTATGCGTTAGTCATTTCAAAGTATCTTGCCCACCAACTCCTGAAAGGCAGCCACTACTCCAGATCCTGCCGAATTTTATCTACTGGCTGCCCAGGGTCCGTTTTATGCATGCTGCATCCCTCAACAGAATACATGTGAATGCTATGTACCTTCATTGCTGCAAATTAAACTCGTAATGTAAGGGTCGAAACAAAATTATCCCTCTCATTCAAATTCATGTCATAAGTAGTTGTGGGCGAAATGGTTCTGTACGTGTGAGTTTGGAGGTTGGTAATGTTGTTGGTAAGGGTGATTTGGTAGCGAGAAGTCTGCTCTCTCTAGTGGATTCTGAATGCGACTAAGATTGGGCATCGATGGAGGTGGTGCTGGCGGCAGGCTCACAGACGGAGCTTGTGTCGTAGTCGGGAAAAATTGGGCTAAGGAATTCTGCTGTGCAACCATTTGGTACTGGGTATCTTGCTCTTGTTGCCAACCCCACTTCGTCTTAAGCTCCTTGTGGAGAAAGCCAACTTTCCAACCGGTTTCTGTGCGAATCTTCTCGAAGATCTCAAGGACTTCTTCCTGCTCTCGACGCACAACCAGGCATTCTGCTGCAATAGCGAGGGAACGTAGCGCGACGCTTGCAACACCTCTATCCTTGACATGCGCAACAATGCCGCAAATTTGATGAGCGTGATGTAGATGCAGTTTCGCCATTGACGGGTGGTCCTTACTCATGAAGGGGTGAATTTGTGGCAGGAGACACATTGCTGTATGGTAAAACAACCGTCCGACAATTGTGGCACGTTTGATTAACCTATGTCTGATTAGCATATGTGAAAGGTTTGTGACGGGCATTTTGCTCACCAGACTTCCGGAAATGCGGATTTCGAGCTGTTTTGGCTAGGGTGCAGGTAAGCCATTGGTTGCATCGTGCGAGGTATCTTCGCCTCCCACTTGTCACATAGGCCCTTCAGTCTCGTCCATTCGGCGCATCTGGCTTCACGTCGGGCCTGCTCATCATGTGGCGACGCCTCTTGGAAACGTGGTGTTGAAGCTCGGAAGTTGGCGATCTTCCCCACGAGGCATAGCATCCTATGAACCCAAAGCTCTTCATTTCCAGATTGTGTCTCCTGTTCAAAGTCCATATCTACGCCCCATTGGTCCGGCTCCCAAGCCAATTTCCAGTTGAAATGGAGGCAACTTAGCAACTCCATGCCCACATTTAGCCAGAAGCATGCAGCTCCAATTCCTGTGCTTCTAGCATTCCATCCACACTCCTTGATAAGGGCTCGAGCTCCTGCGATATGATTCATACGTTGCATCGCCTTCTCTGACATGATTTCATAAACATTCAATATGACCGCCGTCGTCGCACAAACGACCGTATCTCTATCCGGATTCTGTAAAGATCGAAGTAATTGGGTGGTTGCGGTGTCGTAGTAGAAAAGCGCCTTGTCCTCGTGATACATAGGGTTGACCAAAGTCAGATGTCGAGCTCCACATGCAAGGAAAGCGTTAAGCAACATTGGCACTCCTAAGGCATGAAACGGCAAGAGCCTGGAAAAGTGCTTATTCGGATCCATGCTGTCCATCCATAGACCAACTTCTTCCACGAATACCTGCATAAACAGAGTCTCCTCCTGCGAAGTCAACATGTCGCGCGACTCGTTTGGCGGGGTCACTGTCTGATCGGTATTACTGTACGTTGCAGAAGAAGGTGCGACCATGTACGATCCATCACTGCCTGCATTGGAAAGATGGCGACTATTCTGTCTTGAATGTGCGCTCTCCTGCTTGACTGTGAGGCTACCATCCGAGTATGCAGTTTGGTGTATTGGAGGCAATGCATTGCTATTGTCCATCTGGAAGGGATCTTGGATCATTGGTCGGGCAGGATATTCAACAGCCGTCTCTCGTGGTGGAGTTATGCTTTGTCGTTCGAGCTTGGCATAGCGAGCCAGACCTCCTTTATATTCGGATGCGATTTCTCGAGATTCGTCTTGGAATTGTACTTGCAGAAATTAGTTAGCAAGTTTAAGTAAAGAACGTATAGAGTTGACTCACCTTTATAATCAGGCCCTGGCGGAATCGTATATTGGCGTTTTGGTGGTTCTGTGGTTTTGTCGATGTTATAGTGCCAATCGAGCCAGTTCAGACGCAGCCCTCTCTTGCATTCTCGGCTCGACTTTCGACAATTCAGACAATTAGGTAGCCCCTCATCGCATTTCAAATGTCGTTCTCTGCATGTCAAGCATCCAGTCCGTACTCGCTTGGCCGGCTTGTTCGCTGCTGCCGCAGACGGTGCTTCTGGAGCATCGGCTGCAGGGTCAGGCGTCGGCATCTGTATGGTACTCCTCGCCCCTCCCTTGACCTGCTTAGTCTGTCCGCCAACCTTCTGCCTCTTGGAAGGTTGAGGGCTTATATCACTGATTTGGTAATTCGGCGGGGTGAATTGCTGGTCGCCAACGAGCGTCAGATCCGATGCAGTCGACGCCGAGTACAACGGCGACGGCTGGTATGGGTAGTCAAGATCAAATCCAGGCGCAAGATAGCCTTGGCTATTGTATGCCGCCACGATGAAGGCTCTGCGATTTCTCGCAGTGAATGCGTTGTTGGAGTGAGGGGAGCGCCACTGACATTGGCGTTCAATGGGCAAGAGAGCGTCGTCCAGCGGAACAAGAGGGAAGAAGGCGTTGCTCAATGAGAGAATGTCGAAAGCCAAGATGGGGTATTTTTTGGGCTGCTATCCGGAGTAGTGGAGTCGAGTACCTAGTAGTAGTGAGCAGAGCTGCGGAGAGTTGACGATCCGAGCTGCTAGGTTCAAGCCTTCAAGGCGAGACTCTCAGAGACTTGAAACTCCAAGCACAGTAATAAGTGCAGGGCCGCGCCGGTGCGGGGAACGGACTGTGAAAATGAAAATAGGAAATAAAAGTATCGCGGTATTGGCAGTAGATAATTGAAGTTTGGGAACCCGCGAAGGTGCGACAGTTAAACTTTGAGAAGTCGTCGAGACTTTTCTCATCAGCTAAATCGGAAGTCGAGGTCGAGAAGTAGTGACGAGTGACGAGTGACGACGAGGTTGCGGATCTCCAGCGCTGGGATCACCGAACAATTGAATGTTCTGAATGTTCTTCGGCTTGTCTTGCACCAGTTGCCAGGGTTGATAGCGGGCCCAGCTAGCCGAGTGTGGATGCGGCCGTGTAACCAAGCCAGAGACAAATGCAACCGTAGAATCTTACTGTGGTACTTTTTGCGGGTAAGAGGGTTAGATGCAAGGACTAAGTAATGAGGAAGGGAAAAAAGAGAGCACAAATGCAATAGTCTTCAAAAGTGTCGAGGTACAAGCACAAGCACAAGTGACTTTGAATTTTTGGTTTGGAAAACAGAACACACGAGTGGGAGGGATCGAATGGTAGGTAAGTGTACACTGTATTGTATCATTCGCGTTGGATAGCAAGGCTGCAAGGGGGGTGGTAAGAAATGCCAGTCGTTCATTCACAGTCACTGTCAGCTCGGGATCTCAGCCAGGGGGAGAGATGTATGATGGATGATGGATGATGATGTTCTATTTTGCTAGGATTATTCCGGGACTGCTGAATCCTCTAGCTTCTGGGATCTCGATCTCGATTTCTTTCGATAGTATCAAATCTGCTTATTATTACTCTTCTGCTCACATCTGTCAATCTGTCAGGGGCAGCGGCTGGAGAGGCGGGCAGAAATAGGGCTCAAATCAAGACCCGAATTGTTCTTTTCCTGGCTGTTGGAGCCCTGGACCCTTGCAAAGTTCGTCAGAGGCGCTCATGTATCAAGCCTCCTGGGCCTCTACCGTCAAGCTCAATTTATCGGCCTGCCTTTTGCAGCCCGCCCGTCTATTGGTTGGCGCAAAAGGCCATGGATCAGATCTCAGTTCTCAGGGATATATATTACACTTCTCCCCGAGTAGTACTGTACCTATACCTACCTACGAAGTAGGACTTAAGATGACCAGCTCTTGGTCCTGCGAGGTCATACAGTATCGTTGGTCGATATGCTGATGATGATTACGACACAGTCAGTCCTTATTAAGACGACTGCACGACAGCTGCACGACAGCTGCTACTGGGCACCACATGTCAGAGACGTTGCAGCAAGTCCCCGGCCTCGAAAGCCTCCAGACTCCTGGGCGTGTCAGGCCCGCTGGATTGGCCTGTGCTAGAAGCTTGGCCCAGGGTCGTCGATCTATTCTGGATGCGATTCCGGCTGCATGTTCCCACCCGCAGGAGCACAGCCACGGCTGCTCAAACAAGGGACCCGTGCAGCCGTGTGAGGCACTTCGGATGAGGTGTTTGCCGTGAGCGCAGGGAGACAAGCAACAAGAGACTTGACACTCGAAGGTGGATACAGGTTTTGCAACGACCAAACTGCGGAAGAATCATCTGTGTGATTTGCCTGCTCTGTGCTATGCGAATCGCACCGCACGCAAAACCGGCTCAGTAGAACTATTTGGAAAGATGAAGCTGATGACGAGTCGGAAACCAAGTTGGATCTTGGGTGTTCGAGCGTGTCCTGATGTCCTGCAGCCCACCCTGCGTCAAAGCCGGCATATCTAGTATAGACATGGGATTATTTCCTAAAACTCCGTGCATCAAACTACCCTATGAAATGGAAAATTCCCGTCGTAGGGTAACATTAAATATAGCAGCACGTGATGACGGGGTTTCAAAATTAGAAGAGGTTTCTTTGGTTCTGGACGCCGCGAAGTTTCATGAACAATTAAAACAAACTTCTTGATACAGAGTGCATCTTAACTCCAACCCGCCTTCAGCTTCTTGCATGTGCATCTGCAATCCAACAGCCCTGCGAATAGCATCGGCAATTTAACCATGCTTCTGATGATTAAAGTTGGCTTCTCCCCGTTATCGTGGAACCCCGAATTGGCTCAACCGCATCCTTAGCGGTCTGGTGGCAGCAGCTCGGCGAGCTTGACAACTCAGCGGCTATCAACATAATCATAGTCATCAAAGCTGCTGCATAAAGACGCTTTGGGAACGACTCAGAGCTTCAAGAATCCTCCGGTAGTTCTCAGCCCAAGTTCGACAATTCTTGCCCGGCCAGAAATGGCGTTGGCGGAGGCTCAGCCTCAGCCCGCATACATCCTGCGTGGGCATTCCACCCAAATACACGCGACTTCATTCATACGATCCAACAGTCGGCTTATCACTGGGGATGCGGAGGGTTGGATAGTTGTTTGGAGTATCGCCATCAAGAGACCAGTGGCGGTATGGAGAGCTCATGAGGGATCTATTCTGGGAGCTATGGCATGGGGGATCGACAAGGTTATCACGTGAGTGTTGCTATATACGTCCTGTCGTCTATATTTTAAGCATAAAATCGAGTTTCAGTGCATCGCGATTGGCTGGTGTTGAGCGTTTGCTATTTTGATAATTGCGAAAGTGGGGAAGTCCCCTCGGTTCTCCTCATCAGGACATATCTCGCAGTGAAGACCAACAACTCCTTTCCAACAGCTATTCTTATCTGCTATTTCTGACTTGCCGCTGCAGGCATGGAAAAGACAACAAGTTGGTAATATGGAAATTGTCGGAGGAAGACGAAGAGTCGATGAGCGTGGTGCTGCCAGTTGACACACCGCCAGAACCACGGAAACAGCCATGGATTCTCTTCTCTCTCGATGTGAATACTATGAACTTCTGTTCGTTTGCCTGGACACCAGCATCGCCAGGACTCTCTTCAGAAAATGAATCATCTGAAGAGATCCTTCTAGCGGTCCCGAACATCATGACCTCGGAGTCCGTAGGTTCCCCCTAATCCCTTAACCGAACCCCACTAACTCGCCCGCAAGGTCGACATCTTCCACCTCCCTTCTTCGAAACGGATCTACAGCGTCCCGAAAGATGCGTCCTTCAAGGGCGGCATGGTCATGGCCGTTTCCATCTTCCATCATCCGCAAACCGCACTTCTAACCGTCATCGCGGGCTACGAAAGCGGCCACTCTGCCGTCTCCCAACTTTCGTCTTCCTCTACCTGGCAAACCCTCTATAACTGCCAATCACACACGCAACCTGTCCTATCCCTTGACATCTCTCCTTCAAAGGACTTCTACATCACATCTTCAGCCGATGCCATCATCGCCAAACACCCCATCCCAATCTCATCCAACAACACAATCGGCTCCATCGACTACAAACCTCAGAAGACAGTCCAAACGAAGCATTCGGGTCAACAAAGTCTCCAACTGCGCAACGACGGCAAGATCTTCGCTACTGCAGGTTGGGACTCTAAAGTTAGAGTCTACTCGACGAAAAGCATGAAAGAGCTAGCAGTGCTTAAGTGGCATAAAGAAGGGTGCTATGCTGTCGCTTTCGCTGATGTTGTTGAGGAGAAAGCAGGCGAAGGAACAGAGGTAGTGAAGAAGATGGGTGTCAAGGAGGAGAGGCTTTGGAAGGCTAAGACTGCGCATTGGATTGCGGTGGGTAGTAAGGATGGCAAGGTTAGTTTGTGGGACATATATTGAGGGGATCTAAAAATACAAATTAACAACGCCTTTCCATTTTGCCATGCTGAAAGTGTTCAGTCCCCGGAGATCTTTTGTCTGCAGCTTCTCAAAATTGGGTTTTTCTTCTACGGTATCTATATCCAGTAGTCCTACTTTTTGAGCCGCCCTACACAACTACACACTGAACACAAAGAAAAGAGTTTGACAATAGCAAGAATCATCCACGTCACTCGCTCCGAATTACTGAGGAAACTTAGCGAGCTCAGCTTCAGTAAAGTCCCAAAGTTTCTTTCCAAGCTCACTGTCTTGAGCATATTTCGACCCCAGCACCTCCTTCGCAACCGGGTCGTAGTATTTCCCCGTTTCTGCATCCTTGGATGTAGCAGCCCAGAGTTGGTTCAGGGTTCCCTGATGGACGTTGAGGGTAAAAACTCCTGTCCACTGTAATAACATTAAGTTAGCACGTTGGAAAGTATAGCAAAGTAAAGTCGGCTGCGATAACTTTCAAGAAAAGAAAAATATCATGTGGGAATACACACTAACCTGCAAGAAATCAATTACTGGACCAACAAAAGGATAAGATTCCTTAATCCCACGACTCAACCCCGTGGCCACAGCGCCAGGATGAACCGCCACACACCTAATCTCCGGGTACCTCCTCGCCAACTCCCCTGAATACAAAAGATTGGCCAGCTTCGACTGCCCATACCTACCCGCCGAAGAAATAGCTTTCTGTTCCGAATGCACAGTCTCCAATTGCAGACCTCCCTTGGGGGACCACTCATGGCCCTTAGAACTCAGTGTGACGATACGCACATCTACATCTTTCCACCTAGCCGTCTCCTGAAGTTTAGGGAGAAGAAGTTTGGTGACTAGGGCGTGGCCCATGTGGTTTGTGCCGAACTGGATTTCGTAGCCATCTTTGGTTAGAGATGGGGGTGGCATCATGATTCCGGCATTGTTGATGAGGATGTCGAGACGGGCGGTGGATGAGTTTACGATTTGGGCGGCTTTAGTGATTGAGGTGAAGGAGGCGAGATCTAGTTCTAGAAAGGTGATGTTGGCTTTTGGGACAACCTCTTTTATTTTTTTTTGATTGCTGCTGAGCCTTTCGAGGCGCTGCGTGCTGTGAGGAATATTTGGCTGGGATTGTGCTTTGCTAGCTGGAGGACGGATTCTTGTCCCAGGCCGGAGTTTCCTGTTGTTTTTGGTTGGCAAGGTATTTGAAATGGTGAGTGGTTTGAGGATTACCTCCTGTGACTAGAATCACTTTCCCTGAAAGATCGGGGATATCTTCATTCGGACGAAATCCATTAGAATCGAATCCGCCAAACATTTTGGTCGGTGACGTTGCTTTCTTTCGTAATCTGTCCTTTCTGCAATGTTTTATGACTTAACGGGACTGAAAAATCAGGATAAAATAAAATGAAAAATAAAAACTTAAAACTTCAAAAGTCGATCTCATGATTCTAATCTATTAGTGATATGTTTCCGGGTGTGGCGTTGATCTGTTCCGGGAGAATGGCATGACTTTAGCCTGATGACAACTGCGATTGACGACATAAGTAACCTTTCGGACCTCCTCAGCGGTACTCGATCTTACGTGCTCAAACTTAAGGCTTCTCATTCTCAAAGTTGTTGATTTGCTGAGCCTGAAAAGGTGTTTCAGTCCAACTAGTCCCGCGGGACAATGGCGCCCAAGCCGATGAAAGCGCTTGCTCTAGGGCACCGATCTATATTCTCCATCCTCTTTAACGCTATCACAGGAAATGGAGTAAGTCATGGGGCTTCAATTACTACCGTACCTATGCCAAGTATTAGTTCTAAAGAACTCCTTGTCCGAGTACATTCAGTCGCCTGCGTAAGTGACCATCTACTAATTGACAGAAAACATCTGACTTCTCGCAGAACCCTACAGATGTAGCTCATATAGACATAGTGGGCCCACCATGCAGCATCATCGGCTGTGACTTTGCTGGAGTCGTAGAAGAAGTCGGCTCCGAAGCTGTGAGCGACTGGAAAGTGGGAGATCGCATTGCTGGCGTTGTTCATGGCGGGCTTTTCCCCGACAAGGGAGCATTTGCTCAATACCTCAAAGTCCCTTCAGATCTGGCCTGGAAGCCTCCTAACGGAATAAGTGATGACCAAGCTGCAACTTACGGCGTTTCGGCCGTCACGGCGATGCAAGGCCTCTTTACCCAGCTTGACGTTCCTTGGCCATTAGCTAGTCAAAAGACACCAGTGCAAAACAGCGACAGCCCGTTTCTGTTTGTATACGCTGGATCTACAACTGCATCTCTATTCGCAATCCAGTTGGCAACTTTGGTAGGGTACAAAGTTGTGACAACCTGCAGCCCCCACAACTTCGACTTGGTCAAATCCTACGGCGCGGTTGCAGCCTACGACTACCATTCCCCCTCCGCACTTTCCGAAATCAAAGCCGCATACCCAAACATCAACCGCGCATTCGACGGCATTTCCCTCCCCGAATCCATGAACTTCTGCTCGAGCGTCGTCGAAAAGGCTCCAGACGGCGGCAAGGTCGTCGTGCTCTTAGATCCACGGAAAGCGGAAACGAAACCGAATGTGGAAATTATTTTGATTATGATGTATACTGTTTTTGGTTTGCCATTTGAGCTTCTTAAACCAGTGGGCCGGTATTTGGGCTTGGCGCGGGGCGAGAAACCCGAGGATCGAGAAGCGCTTGTTAAGTTCTACGCGATGCTGCCTGAGCTTACGAAAACGGTGAAGGCGCCTCCTATTCAGTCTATTAGTGGGGGCTTTGAAGGGCTCTTTGAGGCTCTGGAGCTTTTGAGAAGTAAAAAGGTATCGGGGAAGAAGCTTGTGGTCAACTTGTTGGAATGAAGCTTCAATTCGGGTTGAGTGCCGGGAGGTCCTCAAAAGGCGCTAGTCTAACCTAATATTGAGGTTTTCATGTTCCTGCTGCAGTGCCGTTGAGTAGTACGATGTTTCCCGGTCTTTGGGACGTCGTATCACTCTGCATAGTGGAGATTTGAGCGGGATAAGATCGACCCGCTTACTTCAGGGGCTCGGCTAAAATTGCCCTATTTCCTTCTAGCCAATCTTTGAAAACGTGCGCTAGGTCAAGTGCCTATTGTTTCTAAAATCCGCTAGCTCATTCTTGTGCGTGAAAATAGGAAGGTTTACTTACTTTTCGTCTAAGAAATGAGAGCTAGAAGATGAAGTGTGCTGTAACGGAGGCTGAAACCAGCTGACCTCCCGACCGCGATGATTGGCAGGAGTAATCATGCTTGCAGCTTCAGTTCAATTGAGTTTGCCGCCCTAATCCGACCCGTATATCATATTTTCGGATGTAGATCGTGCCTTCCTTTCACTCCCGATTCCTCAAACTTTTGTCTGGTAGGATGAAGGACACCGATGAAATGCCAAGCAATGCATTATGAACTGTGATAGCAATGGTATATATAACGCAAAATCAAATTACACAGAACCATCATCCCGAGTTCCAATTTTCATTCTGGGTATCCGAACTAGTAACTAACTGATATCTCGTTATATATCCACCTCAGATTTCGAGTAGGAAATCATGCGGGGTATGTCATCCCCCCAGGCTTCCCAGGCTGTGTCATCGTCACGTCTCCTCCGTTCGCCAAATGGTACTCAGCTTCCTTATCCTGTTGAACACTGCAAAGTTTCCAGTCAGTGTGTGCCTCATAATCCAACAATTCCAAAAAAGGATTACTCACAGAGAGCAGCAAAGACAGCAGCAAGTCCGCAAAACATCCTCAACAAGATTTCCTTGCAGCCCAAAACGAGAACGGATCTCATGGCGCTGAAGCAATTGCATGGCAAGATTGATACCGCAGCAGCCGAGAAATGTGAAGCCGAGGCAAGAAACGTTGATGGGAGACCAGTCTTGCATATTTGCGTTCTTGCGGAGGCGGTGATGGGTCTTGCCGAATGTGATGCCAGGGCAGCAGCAGGTGAGCAGTGCTGTTGAAATCAGTAAAGCAGTAACAGAGATATAAATTTTAGGAAAATGTACCTGTATCAACGGGTTCGTAGAACCCAAGCATTCTGTTGTGCCAGGTGCTGGCTTGAGGGGAAGCCGGTGCAGTGACTTTCGTGTGGTCTGCGGCAACAGCCTTAAATCTGTTGACCCAGTCTCCGACATCATCCCCTTCGGGAGCGGTCTTTGCGTGTGGTCCGGAAGCAGCCATGGTAAGGAAGGTATTGGAAATGTTTATAAGGAGTGTAAAGAATTGGTGCAAGTGATTAAAAGGTAAGTAAGAATGTGCGTATCGAGGTATCTCTGATTTCTGAAGACCAGAGAAAAAACAAAACGAGGAAGCCCTCCATATAAATAAAAAATCCACTTATCAACGTGACACAAAAACCCCACGCGTCCACCGTTGACACACGGGACATCATTCCACCCTTTTGTCGCCCGTGGCTTGGGAAACTCCCGACATTATGCATGCCCAACCCAGGATCGACTGCCCCAGATGTGGAAATGAAAGTAAGCTCCATGAAGGAAGAAAGCTTCCACCACAAAACACACCACCTTGACTCGTGCGGCATGCAACTATTCGGATCATGCTGAAGGGCGCCAAGCCAAAATGGCGGCTGGGAAGCATTGCCAAGACTGAGCTGAAAGCGAGCCACCTTGGAGTTTAATTTGACGCGGGAGGCAGCTGAAATTTCTTGCCCAGCTTTGAAACTTTATTCGTGAAGCGAGGCCAATTGTGGGGAGGGGTGGTTGTACCAGCCGCTCATTGAAACGCTATGCTGTGGTCTAAAAAAAGCTCCAATAAAAGAGGCTTATATGTGGATCTGGAAAACTTAGCAAAGCTCGCGATAGGTGGTTCAGCTGACTTATAGGGCTTAGCTTCTGAAATGTAAGAGCTAGCGCTTCTTCATCCAAAGAGACTATATCTACAATGAGATTTTGAACTGACGATCCAAAACTGACGATCCAAATCGGATCGTCTTCAGACCGCTCACGGGCCAACGGCACAGATAAATAATGACTACACGGCAGCAGCTGGAAAAAGTAGCTCGCGTTGGCAGAAGATTTTCAGATTACTTTGAGCCAGTAGACGAGGTTGAAGCTTCTTTTCAAATTCTTGGAGAGTTAAAGACTAGAAATGCCGAGATAGGGGAGCATCAATGTATCCGAGCGACTCTTTATAAGGTCCAAAATAAAACGCGAAACCTGATTCGTTCCATTAACGTAATTAGCAGCGTTAAAGGCGCGCCTTAAAACAATTATTGAGCAAGTTTGACATGCTCAGCACGTGATACGCCCCCCCTTTACGCCTAATTCCCGAGGTCGGCAGTCGAAGGCATTGGGTTGTCTTTCACGCTGATTTACATAACCCAACATGTGTCGCTCTAATCTAGTAGAAGTCTCATACAATCGCCTCTAAAACTGATGATCGACATGTGTAATCAGTCCAATGCCAATCTCTAGATGCCGACTTTCCTTTCTTCAACAAAATCACTCGTAGCCTTCTTCCCCCTCGCCCCCTATTTTCCTCATCAAAAGCAGCTTCACGCTACGAATTAGCCTCATGAAATCTCGCTGTAACCTTATCCCCAAACGCATCTACAATGTCCTCCAGCGTACGACCCAAAATTAAACCTATTTGGGATGAGTTTTCGCATGGTGAGATCAGAAAGACGAAGAGACCTAAACTTCCGATATGTCGCTAATTTTATCATGCAAAGTTCTCTAGAGAAGAAGTAAAGGAAGAGAGGTGGGGGCCTGGGGTCGCATCTTGGTCTGAAATAAAACGCGGGGAAACGAATGCGGGGAACACTGAGGTTGTTGATCCTCCTCGAACCCAAATCCTTCACGTACTTCCTACCGCAACTACTGATCGATTCGACATTATGATGCATTTTTACTGGCGGAACGATATTGCATCGTCATATCTTGCTTTCGCAAGCAGTTTCACCTGAGCTTCGAATCTATACGCGGGGCTGCGGAATGGCTTCGAAGAGAGTATCTGTCTTTTGCTGCCTTGAGGTGTAGGCATGCGTGGGCATAACTGGAGATTTTGTTCTGAGGGCCAAGATCTACTTCAGATGGTATACTAGTATTCCTCAAAGAAATTCATATGATATCTGAAACTTCGACATTACTTATTCGCCACTTCACCCCCGAGCACTGACTATAAACATCCACGATTCAGACTCAATTCTTTAAACACATTGAATCCCGTAAACAACGTGCCTTATGACTGAGACCACAGAATCACGTTCTGTTAGCTATGATTGTGAGGCCACCTTCTGCGTCTCAAACGCAACACACGACTTGTGACCTTTTGCCCCAATGGTCGGAAATTTGGAAAACACACATCGACAGCAGGCCTGAACATGACAGCATTTATTCGACGCCAGAACAAAGCTCCACGGAGCTTGGGACTGTCTAACGACTCTTTACAGAATATTATCCCGTCACCAGGAAGGACGGATAAGTAAAGCTTCGCTGCCGGTGGCACTCATCCGGCCCTCAGATCATCCGTGATTTGGTTTCCTTTGGTTGAGACTACAGAACTTGAGACTTAACTTATACTTCACCCCGCCACCGTTAAACCTCAGATATTCTGAGCAAAAAGAGCTCGAACATCAATGAAGGTTTCCTTGACTTTATAAATGAACTTTCGACCTAAGTTTTTCGTCTTCATGAAAATGGAAACCTAACCACTATCATGTACCATGTGAAAGATACCTCGTATATAACGCTCTTTCATTCCCTGGGTAACTTGAAGCTTGTTTGCCACTTTGCCATTCTGTGATCTGACACAGCAAGGGTTCAATTCAAAAATGACATTAGACACAAAATTTGACAACAGAGATGAGTTTGACAACAAATGTTCCTTTTTCGAACTAAATGCAGACTTGCCTTTGTGCTTCGAGAAATCCCCAAATGCATCCCACTAAAATGTCGCATTCATGATAGAAAGCGAGCTTCCTTGCTCTCGTTGCTCGAATTGAGCCCATTGAAAGTTCAAGTCTCATGATGAAAAATCTAGACAACACAATGGCGCCGATCATAAATACCTATTTGCACCTCCTCATCCTAGACGAAAACGGAAGGCGCTTGCTCGGACTCTCGGGGGTTCTTGCCAGAAGCAGAAATCAATCATGGAATCTTCGTTTCGAAGAACTTAGCCCTTCACTCAACCGAAGAGGTATAAAAGCAAGAGTGATAACAAGCGAAAGTAAGCAAAAACAGATACCCGAGAAACGTCAGTATGAGGAAGGTGCCGAAGAATATTTCCGAAGACCCAATGGCCTGACAAGAAATAACCTTCAGAATAGGATGTGTTCTCTGCGTGCGGTGAGAAAGAAAGTGGACGTAGTGGAGTGAGAGGAAAAGTGACAGCGAAGCCGGAACTGACTGCAGGAGGAAATGCTGAAATCGGATAATTTCAACTATAGCACTCACTTGAGGGGTTGACTGGTCGAGAGTTGGTTTCAGCCGTAGTGTAGGTTGAGGGAATGTGTGCAATAGCTTAGGGCACAAACGTTTTCGTTTCATCGATTCCGTGCATCTCCTCTATCGTTTCCGATTTCCTGGTAGAGGGGAATGTTATATATGATTTGAGGCACTTATCGGAGTGTAGTGACGGGGAAATATGTCTGATTGACCATCTTGAACAGAAAATCGACCCTAGGTTGGGCTTGCGGTCTCATTTAATCGTTTCTTTACTCTTCTACGCGAATTGCCCATATGAAGCGACATCCTCCTTCTTCGCGCCTTCCAGCTCTCCTTTTGCGCCCAGCAGTTTGACGTTACTTTTCTTCTCTTCGCTCCACTTCACAAGGAATGCTTTGATAGCATCCAAAGTCTTCTCATCATCCTTCACCAACAAGACAATAGCATCATACCCCCCCGCACCAGGCACCACACCACCCTCAACACCCTCAACCTCTGTCACCGCATCCAGCAGCTCAGTCTGCTCCCGCGGTTCAATAGGAACACCCGACTTCTCACCCATATCCCTAATCAACCCCCTAATCCCCCCAAACGCCCCCTTCAACTCCCCCACCTCCCCTTTAGCAAGCTTCTCCCCCAACCCCTCATTCCCC
>Ga0247778_1000476_pt1 | contig 49615 bp, 57 predicted proteins | sample UWRJL049202B5_FD_179939 | JGI IMG/M metagenome (GOLD analysis project Ga0247778, IMG submission 179939) | Plant litter microbial communities from Arlington Agricultural Research Station in Wisconsin, United States - UWRJ-L049-202B-5 | ecosystem: Environmental > Terrestrial > Plant litter >... | reverse complement strand
GGAAAAGGAGGGCCCCGGAACTGGAACCCCAGTTGGGAAACCCCCCCCCCCCCAAATTCGGTCCGCACTTCCCGTCACTTGACATTTCAGCTTCGAGGAACACCTGCACTTGCCGGCTCATATCCACAGAAGCAACACAAAAACAGAAGAAACTCTCTATCACACTAGCAATGCATGATAGGTAGAAGGGCAGACAGGTATTCAGAATCTGGCCTCATTCTCATATCATCTCATTCATAAACTTAACTCTCCCTTATAAAAAGGGCACTGGTATCCAATCCATCAATCCATCCTTCTCGTGTCCCATAGCATAGCATATACCTTAAGGGTTTCATATATGCATTCCCTCATCACATCTCTCGAACCCAGGCTGGCATTTATTCTTCAGCCCCCTCTTCCGGTCCATCCCAGACTTACACCTCCCCTTTCCCATCCCCTTTTCCCTTTTCTTCCAAAGGGAATAAATACCCACCTCTGTTCACTTATTTCAACTACCATCATATCTTACAAAAATATCAAGCGAATGAGGGTGTTTCAATCATCAGCCGAAAAATACCTCTTCGTTTTATTCTTCACCTGCTGTGCTTTCAGGTCTGGCGGGACAATCGTGTGGTGCACGACGTGGGGACGGTATATGGCGTCGACGGGTGGCATCCTATTTCTTTTATCAGCGCTTTTCTTCCATCCAACCCCCTCTTGAATCTCAAGCCAAAGGAGGCAAAGGTGGGCCTTGAGAGGGAGAAAAGGGGGAAAAGGGGACATACCAATCATCAACACTCAACGGGAAATACTCATACAACAAATCTGCATTCTCCGGACTCCCCACCCCCGCACTCTTCCCCAAACTCCCCCTCTTCATCTCTGGACTTCTCTCCCCGGCCCTCTCCACACTCCTCCTTCCATACTCATCATCAACTAGACTTAAATCTATCGGCGCCGCTGCACTATTTGCTTTTACGGGGGTGGTGTTTTCGGATTTCCAGCGCGTTTTGGGGACTGGGGGGCGGGTTGAGGAGAGGGTGGGCTTTTTGAGGGGACGGTGGGATTCAGGGGAGGAGGCGATGGTGGGGTGGGTGCTGGTTGAGGTGGGCCAGTCGGGGAGGTCTAGTGGTGTCTGTTTCAGATATCAGTAACCTTACTCATTCAAGAATCATGTGAAAGGGAAGCTTTGGGCAAGGGGGAAACGTACCTGCAAAGCATTCATAGCATAAAACCGATAACTACTATTCTGCACTGCCGGATCAACCTTAACCTGCGGCATACTAGCATCACTCATAGTCCTCTGCTTCGGCTCCAATTTTCTCTCTGAAAGCGGCACATCCTTCCTACTATCGAAATTCCTCGGACTTCTTCCGCGCACTATAATTGCTCCACTTTGAATCTCTGCCAGCTTTACATTCTCGCCTGTTGCGAGCGTTGCCATCAAGTTTATTTGGATCACGTAGTGTTGTTGTAATCCTTTCCGCCGGCCGTTATTAGCAGTCGCGTGCTTGAATTGGAGTCGTTTCCAGGCTATGGGTATAGATACAGATAGCGGATCTAGTTCTGGGTTCATGCTTAGATCTAAAGGCCATTTCGGTGGCGCGGCGCCTGCTTTGTCTTCGCTGGATGATCCCGTTGAGGTCTTCCAGGGCACTGATATTATCTCGGTGCTCTTCCCTTCTATACTCTCAAGCGCTGAGATCGTGGCAGTCAAATCGTAGAGCGGTATTTGTTGGCCCTGCTCGTTTATCATATGTGTAATATTCCTGCTCAGCGTAACCGTGCCAGAGATCTGGAAGAGATTCCGTCGATAACAAGTAAGCTCCATAGGCCTCCCCGTCGTCTCACCCCCAAACACATCTTCAGCGACGAAAAACATGCCATACAGTTCAGCGCTCATCTGCGGCCATGTCTGTCCCCGGTCATCGAGGATGGGGGCTTTCATAATTGGGGCCCCGAAGCCTAGCAGCTTATTGTCGAGGTCTTGTGAGGCCGTCTCACCCCCATTTTGAGCCGTTGTGTCACCGTCTAACAGACTCTCAAAGGGGCCGGATTGGTAGGAGAAGGGGTCTTCGAAGGTACTAGAGAAGGCATCGGAGAGTTCGTAAGAGGGCGTGAAAGGTGGGAGGTTAAGGCTAGTATTGATTTCGTCTCTATTTTGTCCGCTGTAAGACGAGATGTCAGCAGAATTTCTTGGGGACAAGTATACATATAATACAGATATCTCTGAAGTTTAGATAACCAAAGACGGGTGGGGGAATTGACGTACAAAAGTGCATCCCCCTCGAAATTCAAATCGTGGTCGAATGCGTCCATGGTGAGCATGCGCCCCGAGTCTGGGGCGCTCAATCGCAGAATGTCGTTCGGCGTAGCCGTTGCAGAGCTCATGGTCAGCGTATCATAGCCTGCCATGGCATGCCGGCTCGGAACTCGTGGTTCGCTGGGGCGAGAAGAGTGAAGCATCGGTAAGAGCTATGGTTGTGCGCATTATTGTGCCCAGCTTGGTGGTAATCGTCGCGAAACGATGTTTGGAGGTTGAGGATATAATTAATTTAGATGAATTTTGGGGCGACTTGACGCAGTCGAGGAAACGTTGTGGTGGATGAATAGGATATAGGATATGAGCACCGTGGCTGCTAATTGCTGAGGTCCAGGTCGGAGCCGTTGTTGGAAAAGTGTCGTGCAGGATTTCGGAAGCCGCTGTGGCTATATGATCCGGCGTTATTGGAGGAGGAGTGGGAGTGCGTGGGAGGGAGGGAGCGGTAGCGGTAGCGGTGGTAGCGGTATGGCTATGTATATTTTTAAAGTTGGGGTGTGGATCTGGATGCTTTATGGAGACTGGTGCGGTGATGGTGGGATGAAGTAGGGAGAGTAGTCCAGTTCCTGGTGAAGGCGTGAAGCAGAGCGTATCAGCCAGCCAGTCGGGCTGTGAAGAAGCAGGATAGAAGGCTTAGATGCTTCTATTGCTGGCAGCTATACTAGGGGGAAGCGCAGCGGGTGCATAAAGACAGCCATTCCCATTTGTTTCCTCTCACAGGGAAATATAGAGAAGTGAGATTGTGGACGTGAGATGTGAGATTGTAGAGGCTTGCTTTCTCACTCTTGTGCAGCCAGCGAGTTGCAGCTGCAGTAGTTTGGCGGCGACGAGGGTCAGAGGATTGGAGAGGAATATGAGAGGACGGAAGCTGCAGTGGTGGAAGCGGTCCGCTGAAGAGTGAGAACCACAATGCTGCCCGCTCACTGGACCGCCCGCTGGATGCCACACACTACCCGCACTGCGCCCAGGCGTGTCAAGGGCCGTAGATTGGCCCGATTGGTGAACAGATCAAGCCCCGTCCTGGTGCAGCGCCGCCTAGGTAGTAACCTTAAGTCCGTGCTATCTCTCACTCTCCCCATTCTTTCACCTGTTATCTCTGTCAAGCAAGCTTCCAGAAACCAACTTAGAACATGATCGCCCATCACCGTTCCCCACCGGCAGATCCCTCAATTTAGGAAGGAGATCAGGGGGAGAGGCACCTGGAGATGGCTTCATCGACCTGGATTTTACATACGTTGCAGGTTGCTGACTGTGTTCCTTGTTACAGAGTATGCACGCGAGTCGGCCCTCTTGATCACGCTGCGCTGCCTAGTCTTGGTTCAACCCCGCATCTGGAGATGAGAGATTTCCCCACAGCAGCAAACGCCCATTTGTCACCCGAACGGGGGCAGCGGAACCTTGGTTCGCGAGGGAAAGAGACGTGATAGGGAACTGCTGATTCCATACCCCAGAAAAAAACTGAAGTTGGGAAAACTTGGGACGAACTGGTTTTTCTGTTTCTGTTTCTGCTTTCGTTAGTCAGGGGGGAAGGCATCTTTCACGTGTTGAAACGCCCGCCACCGTTTTCAGTCCATCTACAGTCGTTCCAACTATCAACAACCTCATGAAATGTATTTTCTCTCATATGCTATAGTTATCAATCTCCCAAAACGCCAAAAATGCTATATACTTTAAAAACCTCAATGCAAGCACCCATGATTCTCCCCCTCGTATCAGCTCAGCTCTCCTGCACTGCACTCATCCATCTAAACACGCCACCGCAACCGCCGCCCCAAGCAAACTACTCTCCTCCGCATACATCAACTCAATAACGCCCTTCCTCCCACCCGTCGCCTCAACCAGCGCATCCAGCTGCTCCTGACACGTCGCCCTAAACCGTGGATAATTCTCCAAAACAGACCCGTTATATGCCACCAGTGTATGCGACGACTGATCCGCCGGCACCGACTCAGCTTCGTTGCGCAGCTGCCACAGCGCGTGCGTGCCGGCTGCGAGGACGCCGCTCGCGCGGTAGGTGACGTGCGACGCGATCATCCGGATGGCTTGCATGTCGGCGTGCGAGGGCGGGTGCGTGGTTGGGTGTCGTGAGAGGAAGAGCTGTCGGGCCGATGAGAGGCTTGGGCTTGGATCGCTGCATTTAATTGTCAGAATATTGGCTCGTGCTAGGGGGTATATGAACTTACGACTCGATGTGCGAAATGGTCTCAGTGTCTAGTGAGTATCGCTCTCTTAGGCTTGGGGGGACGACGCCGCCAAACAGTCCTGCTGTTTGAATGCCATCGACTAATACCAAGCGGACGATTTCTCCTAAGTATCCACCGCTGACAAAGTACTCCATGGGTTGGAATTCGGGCATTGGGTGAACAGCCCGAAGCTGGACATCCCATTTTGTGTCTGGGAGAATACCACCGCCGAACATAGATAGTTCCGTGTTGACGATTACATGTTTAGCTTCTTCGTGCCATGCATCTGGCCGAACCCCAAATTTGGGAGGAGAGAAAATATCGACTGGGAGATGCACAGCTGCATTTAATCCAGTGCCCACAATGAGCGCGAAGCGCGTGGTTTGATCCAAATACGCCTTGGACAGCAGAGTTGCTGACGAGTCGTTGACAATGGCGTTTAATTGAACATTGAGACCCTTGCGTGAACATGAATCTTGAATGAGATCTCCAAGATCTTTGCCAAGAAGACCATGAGCCGCAAGGAACCCCTTGCCCATCCCAAGAAGCAGTCCACTTCGCAATGAAGTTTGTCTGGAAATGTCAGCTGACCAGCCAAAAGAATGGACGACGAAATACATACTCAATTGGAAATGACCAAGACATTCCCATGGATAGAGGAGCGCTGTCCATATCATGACCCTCCTCATGTCCCGCCAAAGTCTCCCCAATACGTTCAGCCATCCAGTCGAAAAACAAGACACCTTTGAGCTGCTTGACAGCACTAGTGATCTTGTACGAATCCCGCTTCAAAATCTGGCACTCCTGTCCCTCACTCTTCCTCCCCGAAAGCTCAATCAGAGCTATCCTAAAAGTCGACCCTCCAACATCCAGCGCGAGATAAGTCCCACATTCATCACCAGTGGGAAGCTGATGGTTGTACGACGGCAGCATATTCATCGGATTATCCAATAAACTCTCACCAAACTGCTCTCTCAGCCCATCCGACAAGGCGACCAGCCTTGCCTTCTCCTTCGATTCTCGAAAGGCCGTCTCCACATCATCTATAAATTGCGCGTACATCTTCGCCTTGACGGCAGCAGCAGCAGCACCGCCATTTCCATCGACATTTTTATCCTTGATGAGCGAGGGCGAAATCCAGATATTCAGGATCGTCTGCAGGACCGACTTGGTCCGAAGCAAACTCCTGATAATGGCAGCGTAGAAGGCCTGTCGTACCTTAAGCATTGCAGCAATGAACGGCTGCATGTCATCGAGCCTCGATACATATAGAAAAATATATAACTATTTTTTTTTATTTCGTATCTAGCGGCGCAATACGAGGCGCGGCTAAGGTAGTGTGGGTGACGATCAGGCGGCTTGTTGCGTTCTCCATAACCCTCCTCTCAGATTACTTGCTGTAGTAGTTGCATTGAAAATGAGATTAAATTTGGCCGGGTATGGTACAGTAGGGTAGGGGGTGTGGAGGGCCGGGTTTCGTAAAATGTGAAAGATCCAAGACCATGAGAATGGAGGAATGTCAGACAGCCTGCGACCCGAGTCTAAGGATGGAAGGTCGGCAGTAGTACGAGTCGTAGGGAGAGCAATGGTTGGGCGACCTTGGAAGGAGGCCAAGTAACATGTAAAGAGAGATGGATAATACTATGAGGGAAAAGGTTTATTGCGCCATAGGAGCTACGGCACTGATAGGGCAAGAATAAAACTTCACGGCCGCAGAGCGTAACATTGGGGCAGAAAGAAAAAAAAAATTTAAGACACTACTTTAAAGAGAGACATGTTGTTTAAAAATATGCCCTTTCTTTTTCTGGGTCCTGACGCTCCCTGGGAGGCTGGAAGGAGGAAAAAGCTACCTTCTGGAAGAGTGGAAAAGTGGGTTTCCCGATCCCGCGGGGAGGCCCACGACAATCTCTACTGGTCAGTTGGACCAAGAATAGAGCGAGATGATCGCGGGTACGAGGATGATCTAGGATGGATGGCATCCTGCGCATTCCCTCGCGGCGTGCGTTGCGTGCCCCTGCGTTTAGCTTTTTGCGTGCATGTTTTGGGTGTGTACTGTACAGTACATGTTTGGAGCGGCTGTGTTGGACCAGTAGATGATCTGGCCGCGCAGCGAATTGCAGTACTGGGAAAGGGGAAAAAAGGGCTGTACGAGGAAGGAGACGGGGGGATGACTTGCCGTTGGGGTTCAGCGTGGTTGGGTTGTTGGGATGGGGGTTAATCGGGACAAGATACTCGGTGCTTCCATGTGTGATGAGGTGAAGGAAGTTTGGAAGAAGTGACAAAGACGCAACGTTACAGCTGTTGGGAGTAACTCAGCCATTTCTGCCACGGCTGCCCGCCTTTTCGTCGGCGTCGGCTTCTACTGCTTATCTAAGTGGCCACCGAAGGCCCGCTAAACCGCCAATCTCGGTCAGGGGTTAGGAAGCGAAGCGAGTGAGAAGCGCCAGCAAAGACACTTCACTTCAACGTTGAGTTTTGATGATTGTCTCACTCGCGATTTGCCTCTCCCATCAGTACTAGCTGAAGCAGAAGTTCCATCTCGGCCAAATACTACAAGCTCAAACACCTATGGCAATCCAGAATGGCATTTGATACCTGACCCAATACTATATCGATGTCCAGCTGAATGGCCCTCTCCTAGCTGTCAGTGGCTAGTGCTTCAGATGGCAACGGCCGATCTAATGATTGCCCCGCAGAGACGGTATGGTATCCCGCCGCGCCAGCAATGTTTCACACACGATGGATCTTCCCCGATGGTGCCGTACGGCGAAGGTTTTGCTCGAGAATGGGGTGTTGACGGTGACGTTCCATAGCACTCTCCACCAAACACCAGACAATCGCATGCTACTTACTCATGGAGTGATGGCAAACCACGACTCGCCCAATAGAGAATGTCACATGTGGAAACCGATGGTGAGTTTGCTGGCCCACGGTCAAAGAAATGATGGAAGCTTGGTAAAGCGCCGATTACTACGTCTCCTACAGTTCAATTTTCCTTTTCTCTTCTTTGTCTCTAATATCCATTTCAACCTCAATATCCGGTTGAATCTCTCTTGCTTCTTTACGAGCACTAACAAGACAACCACCCAAACTTCCCAAGATGAGGCTCATTATCAGAGAAGACCCGACGCAGGCGTCATCCTACATTGCCAAGTACATCATTGGTGAGCCCTACCGCCGTTGACCCCCACATTCCCGCCCCCAAAGCCTAACATCTCCATCACCATTACAGACAGAATCAAAGCCTTCAACCCAACAAAAGAACACCCCTTCGTCCTCGGTCTCCCGACCGGTTCCTCCCCAGTCGGCATCTATAAAATCCTCGTCGAGAAATACAAAGCCGGCGAAATCTCCTTTGAAAATGTCGTTACTTTCAACATGGTACGCCAAGTTCCCCTCATCCCCCCACATTCAGCCTCGCATCTCAGCCTCACTAACCAACAACCAAAAAAAACAGGATGAATACATCGGCATCCCCCGCGACCACCCAGAATCCTACCACACATTCATGTACACGCACTTCTTCTCGCACGTCAACGTCCACCCCTCCAATATCCACATCCTAAACGGCAATGCGCCCGACCTCGAAGCAGAATGCGTGCAATACGAAGCCGCCATCAAAGCCGCAGGCGGCATCGACCTATTCCTCGGGGGCATCGGTCCCGACGGGCATATCGCGTTCAATGAACCCGGTTCCTCCCTCGCGTCGAGAACGAGAGTCAAGACGTTGGCGTATGATACTATTATTGCCAATTCGAGATTCTTTGGAAATGATTTGGAGAAAGTGCCGAAGATGGCACTTACGGTTGGTGTGCAGACTGTGCTTGAGGCGAGGGAGGTGGTGATTATTATTACGGGGGCGCATAAGAGTCTTGCGTTGAAGAAGTGTATTGAGGATGGTGTGAATCATATGTGGACGCTGTCTTCGCTGCAACTGCATCCACATCCCATGATCGTCGTTGACGAGGATGCTACGCTCGAACTGCAAGTCAAGACCGTTAAGGTATTTCCAGTCTCCCTCCCCTTTTTCACCCGACTTTTTCTGACAAGTCAAAAAGTATTTCAAGTCCATCGAAGCCGTCGCCTCCTCCCAAGGCTTCGAACAAATCCTCCCCTCAAAAATCCGCACCGGTCCCCGACCCCTCAACGCCCCCCTTACAAATTCTAAACCAACCTCTGCCCTCCCAGAAGAAGAAAAACCAGAACCTAGTATCCTATCCCCGCAACCCCTTACAAGCACCCTGCTTGCGGCGCCGGCGACCGAGTATCCAGTCAGGAGTCATACGCCCGAGTTGGTACCTGATAGGATGGGGAGTCGGATTGCTGCTTATTAGGTTGTATGCGCGTTGGAGAGTGGGGATAGATTGAAATTGAAAATGAGAATGGCTATGGGGAAAGATGTAAATGAGATTTAGATGGAGATTGTATACAATACGCGATGATAATACCAAATTCTTAAATCGTCCCGCGTGTTAAATTGCGAAGTGTTTGATATGCGCGTGGTGACAGGTCAGGGTTCTGGCAAGTGCCTTTTGAGTGTTGGCTTGAAGGCGTTGTTTTGATGGTTTTGGGGGCGGGAGGTGATTTGCGTTCTTTGGTGTTTGGTGTTTGGTGTTTGGTGATACGGATGTGAAGTTTTCGCTTTCGTTTCTAGTCTCCGAGCTGTGCGCTGATGATATTGCTGGCGCAGGTGTGGCCGGGGCAATTTGTATTTTGGAGTAATTCGCTCGCGAGGATGACTTATTAAAATCTTAAGCGTCATCTCCGTCTGACGGAGGATCTTCGATGTCGTCTTCCGATGAAGTTCAGGAATCTTCGCTGCCAAAATACTAGTCGCTCAGTTCGAATTCGAAATTGGGATCCACGTAGTCACGGTACCAGGTGAATATTTCCTTTTCACAAAATTTGTGAACCACAAAGTCGACTCCAGGCACAAGTCTGATATTGCCTTCTTCGGGCCAGCTTCCGGGAGTGCTTTTGGAGATAAAAGCTATGTTCGCCGCTTCTATTGTTGCCACAAGATCCCGCCACCGCAAATACACCTTTACTGTATATAATATTTGAATAGCCAAGCTTTCAATTTCATCTTTCGACATTCCCACAAGAGCCCCTTCACACAAGCTCAAAATTAACCCCTGTCGCATTTGCTGAGAAGTTTCGTAAATTATTTCACCATCAAGAAGGCCAGGAACGCAATAGAATGTCTCCTTGTCGAAGAAATCGTTGATTTTGAAGTCATTCCATCCAAGTTCTCGGAAAATTTCTTCCAGCAGTGGGCGATACCCGCGGCGAATTGCAGATCTCCCCAGATAATAGTCATAAAAGTCCGAGGACCGATATGAACTAGTATGAATAACATCGTCAAAATCCAATGTCTCATTTTCTGGTAGTCGGTGAAACTTTGGCGTAGATATGATAAGCTTCATTCGAATTTTACAACATTGCCGAAGATCAGCCCTCGTCGTATGCATTGCTATTTCGAACAGACCATCAAATCCTCTCAGTTTCCCCTCGTCTGTTCTGACTCTATAATACTTTGCGTGTTGAAAAAGCTCCCTCAAATAGGCGCCATTAGGATCATCAAGCATATGTCTCGAGTTTTCCACAACTCTTCCTTCAGAATCTGCTCTAGCCATTAAATTTAGTGGCCAAAATAGTTGCTGAGTGAGGGTTGTGACGATCGAGTCTTGAATATTATCCAAAGTTATTAGCGAGGAGATATCGGGATCATCTAGTGGATCTTGGCGGGAGTGTTCGACAACAAGCCGCAAAATTCTCGCTCTCCTCTCGTTCGACGAAGACTCCCGCTTGCTTCGATTTATGGATGCATAGCAGCAGAAAAGTATATACCACACTACGTACGAAGAGAGCGAAGTGCATCCTCTTCCGGAACTTCTGAGGATATAGTCTATAAGTTGTACCCCTTTGTTTGTTATTTTATTCTCAAATAAGGTCGAATTTGTTATTACTTCCTCGGCAAGAGACTCCCCGCTTTCATTTTCTATGAAAGGAGAAGCCTCCCCAGAGATAAAGAGTCGACGAACTTCATCCAGATCACGCGCTTTACAGGCTTTCCATATCGCAGAATCGTACGTGAACACCCTGGTATATCTCACGTTTGTCTGATATAGCGGATCACAGGCAGTGCCGGAAGTCGTATAATAGAGAGCTCGCTGTAAAAATGGCAGTTTCCACATAACTCTGAAGGTTGTCTCTGTTCGTTTGGGCAGTCCAAGGTCCTGCGTCAAATCTTCGTCGTCTGAGATTTGCTCCCGGGTGGTAGAAGATATGGAAAGATATCGATTCCAGATGTGAGGCTTGTATGAGACTCGTTTCCAGCGATCTCGTCTCATCCCGGCGGCTGTAGGAAGTTCCACCTTGAATGAGTCGTTTTTGCCACAATCAATAGTATCATGAGTATCTGGCCCCGCTTCCACTACCCGACTGCTTTGCTGTGTCCGTTCATGAGTATCCAGAGCTTGGGTGAAAATCTGCACCAGAGCACCAGGGCTCCCCATAACAGACGACAATTGCTCCAAGTGCCGCTCCATGGATCGAAGCCTCTCCGAGTTTTCCCTTTCATTTATTCTTGACTCGGTTACGCTTTGATGGGTACTCTTGGTCATCGTCAGAATCGTTTCTCCTTGGTTGAAGTTGTCGTCAATCTTCGCTGAAATGTTGATGTTGGAATCGTGCACGAGGTCCAAGGAGCTAGAAACCTGACGGGAATTCTGATTTTGTATCTCTGAAATTGTTTCCAGCTTTGTTTGTATCGTCTTTTGTCTCTCCGAGTCTTCTCGCTGACGGGCTTCAGAATCCCGTACGTGCTGACGTGTTGATTTTGCGACTGTCAAAATTTCCTTTCCTTGAGTATATGAGTTGTCGATTTTTGTTGCGGTAGCGAGGGCTTCTTTTCGGCTCGGATTGACCGATTGGGATATTATACCAAGAGTAGAGGCTTGGGATTGCATTGTGATACTGGAAAGCAACTCAATCGATTAGCAATAGGGTTGAACAATAGGGATAGCCGAGATATAGGGAGAAGAGCTTGCCTCAAGGCGTTTTGATGTGCCAAAACCAAAGCAATCTTCGCGCGTTCGATATCGTCCAGGATTCGTGTTGTGGCTTTCTTTCCCTTCACAACCTTCACTTTCTCCCACCACAACTTCGCTCCTGCTTTTTGGAACCCGCTTTCATACCTGCCACATGTTGTCAGCAAACAATTATTTCTATTTTGGAAGGCACATACTCGGCTAGAACAGACTTCAAACCATCCACGATCCCCACACAGCGCTCCAGCGCCTCCCTCACAGCCTCGTCAACTTTTGTTCTCAACCCTTCATTTTCAGTTTCTCGAACAATCCCCTCAATCCCTTCAGCAATATTACTCAAGTTTTCAAGCTCTTCAATAAGATTTCTGACCTCCTTCGGGGCACCTTTCGCGTCTTTGATCAGCTGCCGACAGCCTTGCACCAAATGCAAAGCCACTTCCGTGATCGTAATGAAGCTTGAGATACCGCCTGCTACGGCTAGCAGCTCTGCCATCGTGAATGTGATTCTCGTGCCAATCAGTGAAGTATCTTTGATTTTCGAGGATGGGATGAGGACGGAAGAAATGGGAGAGCGAGATAAGGCAGATTCGTGTTGCGGTCACACAGAGCCTTGCAGTGGCTGTATGCACGACAACTCAGCCTTCAGCCACCATCTCGGACCTCGAAATTCCAAGTTTTTTTTCCACCCAAAAACGGCCTTGATTCGAAATAGTGAGCGAGTCTTGACCCAACATGCCTGTCGGCTTCGGATTTTCCGCTGGAGATTTCATTGCTGCGATTGAGCTCGTAGGAACGGTCATCGATGCTTTGCGCAGTAGTGGCGAGGCTGGGGCAGAGTATCGCGAACTTGTCGCTCAGCTTTTCAGTCTCGAGACGGCTTTGTTACAAGTTAAGAGACTTGAGTCCGATGAAAGTCAGTATGCGGAGGTCGTTGCTTTGAGACAAGCTGCGGGACAATGCCGGAGAACGATCGATGCGTTTTGGGAGAAAATACAGAAGTATCAACCGTGTCTGGGGAATAGCAGGGACTTCAGGAAGATAGATCTGAACGGCGGCTGGAGGAGGGTCAAGTGGGTCGTTTGCAAGAAGGAAGATGTTGCGAGGTTCAAAATGGATCTTATGGGACACACCCAGAGTATTCTACTGTTATTGAGCACAGTTCAAATGTCAGATCCCCGTTTTCGTATCGGAAGTTCCACGCTGACAGGCCAACTCAAGGGGAACTATTCATGTCCATGAGCAGCGACATGATACGCAACAGAAAACACTTGGGGCCAGATTCCAGACAGGATACTTTAGTTGCATGCAACGAATTGCAGCGGTTTTTGATCAAGGCAAAGATCTTCTTGCATCAACAGCAGAAATTCTGTAAGGAGCACCATTCGAGAACCAACGAGAAAGTACTAAGATAAAAGCAGGCGTATCAACGTCGAAGTCTTTCAAATCGTACTCCGACTCCAGGACTTTGTGAGAAGAATTCCGGCACAGGTGGAAAGAGAGCAGCCGGTGTATTTGATTGATGCTTTGGGAAAATACAGTCCTTTCCACCTTGAATTCGTTCGTTCTGCTGAGGTATGTAGAAAAGATTACCTATTTCTGTATACTAATTTTTCAGGCCTTGGTCTCGGTTTTGAAGATCAACTTCAAGAAGCACGGAACCGCTACGCAGAGGATTGAGAGAGGCGAATTCGCCATTCAAGACTCTGCAACAACAAACGATGTTGATCTAAGTAAGGATTGGGAAACATGCTTCCTCCCTGGGCAGCGGGTGAATATGAGCATGATATTCACAAAGCATGCTGGGCCTCGTTTTGAAAAGGACGGGTGTCCAAGCTGTAAGTGTATTATTGTAGATGGAACAGCTGAAGAATTTGGAGATTCGAAAACATGGTTGGTGCTAATGAAATTATTGTATAAATACAACTACGCTAATAAATTCCAGCTCTCGTTGTGGTATCACATTTCAGTGGCACGAAAAGTATCTATCGGACTCGGACAAGCCAGACTGCGACGAACTCAAGTCAGATTCAGAAACCCCCAATCCACAACAAATTGTCCAGCTTGGAGGAATCCCACATTCCGGTGTCCTTAGAAGTGAAAGAAAAAGATCAAGTCAACTGCAAGTACACGATGAGATTAGGATATTCAAACGAGTTCGAATTCACAATAATATCTCGTTAAGCCATCCACCTTGGCAGCCGCCAGAAGCCCCAACTCTAACAATGAAGCCTTTCAATTATGGTTATGATCTACCCTGTGAATTCGACTTCATAGGGTGCCGCTTACGGTTCTATCCATCGGACTTCGAGGCATGGATAGACCATAGCCTGAGTCATTTTGGGGGCCATGGCCTCCCTCCTCGCACGTTATGCACCTTTTGTGACAGTAAATTCCACTGTCCCTCTAGCCAAGAAGATACTATCAAAAACTGGAGGAGGAGGTTGTTACATATCGGCAAACATTTCTACGAACATCGAAGATACGACGGTGTTGAGGTCAATCACAGAGGCCCTGACTGCTTCGTGCTCGATCATATGAATGAATTGGGGTTGATTCCGATAGAAGACTACAACGACGCGAATCCATATACTCAAAGGCCATATGTTGAAAACACTTGGCCTGCGGGTTGGGAATCACAAGAGATGCTGGTAAAAGAGGAGAGGAATACCGGGACGAGTTATGATTCAAGAAAAGAAGAACACAGGAGGAAGGAACGTGACAAACGTCGCGGAAGCCAAGCATTTGATAGGGTCAACGAGCTGTTCTTACGTTCCGAAAGCCCCCGATACATCGGGACGAATGATATTTGTAAGTGGGGTCCAATATCCGTCTCACAATTTTGTTGGTTCGAGGTTTCCGTAAGGCTATTCAAATTCTAGGAGAGACTGACTCGAGTAGAAATTATAATTATACAGGCAACTAGTTAGGAGGAAGGGCCCACTGAGATACTGAGAGATATAAGATACAGATATACTACACCCCGTTTGATCGAGCGGGTTATGATCACAATCTTCTATTGATTTCTAGCACACCCTGAGAAAAACAAGCGACCGGTTGAATTGTTCGTAGAATCTGCAACCCATATAAACACCTCTATCCCATCCATTCCCTATTCACACCTATCAAACACCTTACTCCCAAACTTCCACACCTGATCAATCCTCAACCTCCTGTTCCGACCAACATCAACCTCTTCCTCAAGCACAACCAAATCCGCATCCGCATCACTCTCCAAACTCCCCTTGACCCCACTCAACCCAAGCATAGCCGCAGGTGTAGCCGTAACGGCTTTCAAAGCCTGCGGTACACTGGCGCCCGAGAAATTGAGGAAATTGCTCACGCACTCAATCAGCGTGATCGAACTCCCTGCAATCTTATCCGTTCCTTCCAAAAGCAGCTGGCTACCCCGCTTCACGATCCTTTCGCCGTTGCCCCAGTCATACACACCGTCCGGTAAGCCCACCAGATGCATCGCGTCTGTGACTAGAATGAAACCTTCGGGATGTGCGTTGAATGCTATTTTGATACTGGTGGGGTGTAAATGTATTCCGTCTGCGATTATACCGAAATATGGACGCGGTAATGATTCTGCAATTCCCAAGACACCGAAAACGCCGGGATTGCGGTGATGAAGAGGACGCATCGCGTTGAAAAGATGCGTTATCATTGTTGCGCCGGATGCAACGGCGGCTGATGCTTCCTCGTATGTAGCTTCCGTATGTCCAATACTATACACAATTCCTCTCTCCTTGATCTCCGGTATCGTTCTCGTCATAGCTGCAACTTCCGGCGCGGCTGTGATTTTCTTGATTTTTGCTGGTAGAGTAGTGCCGGAGGGGCTAAGGGTGGGGTTTATGTTGGAAGAGCCGTACATGTCTTCGAGATCGCTGAAGCCGTTTATGGCGGGGGTGAGGACTTCGACGGGGTGGATGCCGTTTTTGGTGGGGGAGAGGAAGGGCCCTTCGCAGTGGGCTCCCAGGGATTCGGCGCCATCTTCTGAGAGTCGTAGGGCGCCTGAGGGGCCGAGATGTGGGAGCGCTTGGTGGTAGACTTCTTTTAGGGAAGATGTGACGGTTGGGAGGTATGAAGTGACGCCCGTTTGAACGAGGGACTTATTTACTTGTCGCAAGGTCTTGCCGTACGTTAATGGGTCGTCTGGTATTATGGAGAAGTTGAAGCCGAATGCGCCGTTGAGTTGTACGTCGATGAGACCAGGTGAAATTATTCGTCCTCCTAGGTCGATTGTTGTATCTGGTACTGCATGCTTGCCGTAGAAGACTTCTTGACTCCGTACAATCTTCCCTGTTGCTGAGCTCACCCAGAGATCCTGCTCTATCAACTCATCGCCTTTCACTAGCCGGCAGTTCGTGAATTTGGTGATCCTTTCCTTGCTCGTGGGAATTGCAGAAGGCATGTTGACTGAAATTCAAGAACAGAGCAAGAGATTTTGAGGATAAGAGAGTTTGTGGCGTTACACCACGATTTACCTTTGGTGAATACATAATGAATGACATGAGAGTCAACAGTGAAGTGGCTCGCCTTATTAGAACTATCATTATCACCCCGCCATCGCTGGCGTCAAATGACGATGATTAACACGGTGACATTAATCCATTAAACGGGCAGGAGTGGAGGTACCCGCAGTGCCAGTGTTTGATAGATGGTCAAGTGGTGGCTCCTGGCAAGATATCGTGGAGTCGGGGATGTAACGTCTCATCGGCGGGCGAAAATCACCGGGTTTGCCGATCTAGGAAGCAACGTGTAGATTGGAAAAGAGCAAATCGACGCGATTATCATGAGCACGCCAGGAAATGGTTGGAACTGATTTAAAACACGTTGATTCAAGGGGTGAGGAAAAAGTTTTTTTTTTCATTCCGTGATCGATGCGCTTGATATTGCCCCTGGAGATGATGTGCATAGGCGGGGAAACGGGAAAAAAGGGCTTGCAACTTGCAGCGGGCCTTTTCAAGACATGTCTTAAAAGTAACGGGCCTGTTTCAAACGATGCAGCTTTCATCGAGATGCCGCTACCACACGCCTGGTATTTGGCTGTTGTAGACGATGCTTCTTCCCCTGAGTAGGGTGAAGTTGGAATTGAAGAGGTTGGTAGTTCCAAAAATAGGAGACGGGCACGTGAGAGTGACAAACGCCCCGCAAATCCTTCATTATCCTCCAACCGGAAGTCGCTATGGAAGCCACCGTCTTATCATCGTTACACAGCTGTCCCATCCGACATCCACCTCTTCGTGAGGCTGACCGATCCGGAACACTACGCATCACGTTCCTTCGCATGGTTAACACGTTGCAAGCCGTCCTCGAGTATGCCGAATATGCCCCTCTCTTATGTGAGAAGAGCTTGACCCAACAGCTGTGCATGTGCTCTTGGCCCGCGGCTGATCCCTAGACCCCGCCGCAGGGAGGCGCCGAGCTCTTGTAGACAGCCACGGCGGCCCGTATGAATTTTGTGAAGATGGAGGCACCGGAGGAAGATCTGGACCCGCTCTGGAAAGAGCTCGATTGGTATGTGCCTCCACTCGTGAGCAAACAGCTGCGAGTTATGCTTCCCCGTGGGGTAAAGTCCTGTCTTGCTCGTATCAGCACCCGCCGTGTTGCATACGTTGCGCCATCGTCCAGCGCTTTTGGGTGATTAGCCTCAAGGATCATCTAGCTTACGAAGACGCGTACCAGAGAGTCATCCAATATTCTTGTATGATTCCGACGCCGTACGCTAGACGACCCATTCTTGGCCCTAATAACCATGGACGACATTGCTGCGGTGAAAGATGCTGACTCTGACTCGTTTGATAGGGCAATCGGAGCCTGCTTTTTTATGGGATTTGATGGGACGGAAGTAACGCCACAGATCCGGACATTGATCGTAGAACATCACTTAGGAGCTATTCTATTGACCACGAAGAATTTCAAAAGTACGTGGATCTCTGCTATTCTTTCTTAGCTTCTTGAAGGAAGCCCCCAGAGGCATCGTCCTGTGAAACGTGATGAGTACCCCTCATTGAAATTGAGGCTCGGTGTCTCAATTCATCTGTAAACCTCTCTTTGTACACATTTCATCCTACCAATACTAGATGAAAACAATTTTCAGACGCCTTCCTAGTAGAAACTAATTTCACCAGCTGCACAACAAACTGCAAGTCTTGTCAAAGAACTACAAACTATCGCTCATGATGCTGGGCACCCAGTCCCCTTGCTCATCGCCTTGGACCAAGAGAATGGCGGCGTCAACAGTCTCTTTGATGACGACTATATCTGTCAATTCCCCAGCGCCATGGGAGTTGCAGCAACCGGAAGCCTTGAGTTGGCGTACGAAGTCGCAAACGCTACAGGCAAAGAACTCAATGCTGTTGGCATCAATATGATTATGGGACCTGTGCTAGATGTCTTGACCAACGCTCGGTACCAGCCTCTCGGTGTCAGAGCCACTGGGGATGACCCCCAAGAGGTTTCTCAGTATGGAATCGCTGCCATGAATGGGTATAAAGATGCGGGTATAGTGACCTGCGGCAAACATTTCCCTTCATATGGCAACCTGGATTTCCTGGGATCATCTCTTGACATGCCGATCATTACGGAAACATTGGAACAACTTAGTCTTGGTGCCTTGGTTCCATTTCGGAATGCCATCAGGGAAGGGCTAGATGCTATGATGGTTGGTGGTTGCGCTATAACAAACGCTAGTGAGTTTTCAAGTCCCGAAACGGAAGTTTGTGCTCACTTACTATCTCAGGTATGAATGTCATGCATGCTTGCTTGAGTGATCAAGTTGTGGATGATCTATTAAGAAATGACTTGGGATTCAACGGAGTCACGATATCTGAGTGCCTTGAAATGGACGCACTTAGTCACGATATTGGCGTCAGAGGCGGTACTGTCATGGCTGTTGAGGCTGGCTGTGACCTTGTTCTTCTGTGCCGATCATTTACAGTTCAGCTGGAAGCCATTTCGGGTCTGAAACTCGGAATTGAAAATGGTATGATATCAAGAGAGAGAATTCAAGTCTCTCTTCGAAGAATGTTACACCTGAAGTCAAAATGCACTTCATGGCAAAAGGCATTGAATCCAGAAGGAATCAGCCAGCTCGCAACTCTCCACCCATCCCATTTGGCCTTATCAACGAAAGCCTACGATAAGTCAATCACGATTATGAGAGACAAAGGCCATCTGTTGCCTCTTTCAAACACACTATACCAAGAAGAAGAACTTTTACTTCTCACTCCGCTCGTCAAGCCATTGCCAGCATCAGCTGCAACCAAAGCTGTTGCAGAAGGGAGTGGGGTTCCGACTGAGCACGATAAGTGGATGCATCGATCACAGATTATGAGTGGAGAAGGTGTCTTCAGGGAGCTTGGGAAATCGCTGGCCAGACAGAGGCACGGCAAATTATTACACACGTCTTACACCGCAAACGGTGTACGACCAGTACACGAGAACTTGATCAACAGAGCAGCGGCCATCATTATTGTCACTGCAGATGCCAACAGGAATCTTTACCAGAATGGCTTTACGAAGCACGTAGCAATGATGTGCTCAATGCTCACAGCTAGTGGCAAGAAAAAGTCCCTCATTGTCGTTTCAGTTAGTTCGCCGTACGATTTTGCCATGGATAAGGCCGTCGGCACATATGTCTGTACGTTTGACTTCACTGAAACGGCCATGAGTGCTCTGGTTAGAGCATTATTTGGCGAGTTCGTTCCCCAGGGTACACTACCGGGGACCTTGCGCAAGAGTAGGAAGGTTCAGAAGTCTAGACAGCACTGGCTAGTGGAGAGTTATAATCATGACCGTGACCACCGAGGTTTAGTGGCGCTCATAAAAACGGTCGAGAAGACCTCATCGCCTGGGAAAATCTGCGCTTTATCGGGTGCTACAGAAGCATCGTTCGAATTGGTAAGTTTCCCACCCACATTACTCATAGTTGCTAACAACCACCCAGTCAACGCTCTCGGAGTCCGGCGAGCAAATTGAGGAAGCTCACTACGTCGTACGAAACAGCAGCACCCAAGCCCTCTTCGGCTTCTGCTCCACCTATTGCTACGGCGGAATTGGCATGATCGGCTCCCTGTTCGTCGACCCCGCAAAACGGAACCTCTCCATCGGCCACTCCCTCCACAAACGCGCCATTCGTGGCCTTCTTCAAAAACGCGGCATCGAGAAACTACAGCTCGGGCTCGGCCTCCCAGGCATATATCTCGGTATCCCAATGAGTGATCTTTCCGAAGGCGCGAGACTCAAACGCTGGTTCGCTAATAACGGCTGGGATATATTGTCTCCTCGTCTCTTATACACGCTTACCATCCGCAATCTTTCACATTGGCAGCCCCCCGAGGGTCTTTTGCCGTCAATCCAACGCGTCTCATTTGCCTTCGACCTCATTCACGGCTCTGAAAACTCGGAAACAGTCCTCGATCATGTCCGCGCCAACGCTGGCCCCGAGGTCCTCGAGCTCTACCGCCTCGCTCTCGCGGATCCCAAGGCCTGCGGTATCGTCCGCGCCAAATCTCCCGTCGACGGCGCTCTCGTCGGCACAGTCATTATCTGCCGTCCTGAAACGCCCCTCGCTACACACCTCCCTGTTCTCCAAGCAGCAGGTGATTCTGTTGGTGGAATTCTAGCACCAGTTGTTCCCAGTAGTCCACAAGCTGCAATAGTATTACAGGGACTTGCCATGCTGGGTATAAGGCAGAATAAAAAGGATAGAGCTAATATGTGTGTGCTTGATTGGGTGCAGGGGGATGAGAGGGATACGCTTTTGGGGATGGGATTTGATGTTCTGGATGCGTTTGAGGAGTTGAGTTGTAAGCCTGAGACGGTAAGTTTGGATTTCTGATGAGTTGGGATGGGGTGTACTGACACGGTGATAGTTTAGTGAGGCGGCTGCGGGGTAGGAGGTGTGTTTGGGGGATGTTCTTTGTTGGGCTGTAAGGGTAAAATTCCTTTGGTGGGGTAGATTATTAACGAATTTCATCGCTTTTCTTATACTTCCCAAAAGTCTTAGGGAATTATTTCTGCTTCTAATCATCGCTGCTTAATATCTAGCTCTCTGATTGAATGGTTCCTTCATTAGTCTTCTGGGACGATTAAAAAGATGGTTGAGAAGTGATTTTGGCAACGATCGACCCCGCCGAATTCCTTGATGGGGGTTTCTCTTGATTGGCCTCTGGATACTGGGTACAACCCAGTTTGATACGACGAGGCGCGTGTCTAGAGTGAGACACCCGTTGCTTTTGATGTTCAGGTAGTACAAGGCCACGTGAGTCGCCCCTTCCTCGACCAGCATTGGTATTGGATCGCTTCGATCGTGGCTGCATAAATGATCTGCTGGATTCTGCGAAACTTCGCAGGAACGCTGGGTCATTGATGTGAGCTTATAGCTGTCGCGAATATTTTTTTTCTCGCAGCAATGTTTGCGATTTTTCTCTGGGACATGTTCACCTCAATTGACACTCATCGAAGGAAATCGGAACTCAATTGTATGTTTCCGCATACGATATCGCGGAATTTACCCGAGTACCAGACTGATTGGCGGTTGATGCCGCTCCGACTTGACCATCCATAGCTGATAGCTTTCTTCGGGAAACTTTGACTTCTTCAGTGCCCGGTCTCAAGCAATCCTTATTCTCCCTGTCCGAATTCACCGTCACATCGCATTGACCAAGACAATGCCCAAGCATCGTCACAGAACCAGCAGCAGCTATAAGGACGAACCCAAACATATTTACTTCTGGATCTGGAGCTGTTGCCAATGTGGGCATGCTGGGATGACAGTTACTGTAGAGCAATGCCCAAACTACGGCTGTGGTCACACTAGATGCACATACTGCGTGACTGAGTGCCACAAGCGTAGAAATGAAGGAGGGGGAGGAGGCTATCCCTCTACACTTGGTGTCAATTCGACCTGGGCAACCCCGCCAGACACTGAGCCTGACCGTGGCTCTAAGTCTTTTGTATCTTCGCCATTCTCAAAGTATATACTATATCAATCAATGAAGGCAAGCGAGGCTGACAGTGACTAGGACAACCAATGTCGATCTTACCACGAACCGAGCGACAATGAACGATGTTCATCCTGAGCGGAATCCAATGGGAAGTAATGGTTCAGTTACAAAGTTGTGAGTCTTCCTCTGCTCAGCGGTGCCAAAATGAAATACTGACTACTCTGTTGAAGTCCGTCACCAGAGCCATTCCAGGTTGAGAACATCAAGGCGCAGGACGGAGTTCTCACTGGATCGACATCCACTTCGCCTTCAAACTGGACAGACACCTCTGAAGTCGTCACCACAGCCTTTAAAGACATGAAAACTTCTTTGGAGAGCGACACCGAGGTCGAAACCATGGAGTCTGACTCCACAGAAGAAGCAAGCGACATCGAAGAGTTTTGGTTTGAGAGAGATGCCATAACCATAGAGTCTTGTCTGCTTCATGTTTTGGACTACAATTTGGATCTTGCAGCCCGACTTATACCCAAGATTCATGCCCTCGCGTACATTTCAATACAATCAACTCTTGCGGACGCCGATCCTCAAGATACTGAGGGAAGCGGTTCCGCTCGGGATCATCCAAGCTCATCTTCCACACCGACTACTTCAAATCAATCTTCACCGCAAGCTTCGCGATCACGGAAGCGCGAAATCCATCGAAACAGCCGCAATGACCGTGACGAATCGGGCGAGCGAGAGGGAAGCCGTCGATCGAAACGAAGAAAGCCAAGCCCATCTAGGACAAACATGCCCACTTTTGCATGTCACTTCTACAAACTTGATCCAGACAAATACTCTGGGTGGATCCATCGGAAGTATCGCACTTGTGCTTGTCCTAGCGTTCCGCACGATAGCCTACGTCGAATAAAGTATGTCCAACTAATGCTGCACTTCCAGGTTCCGAAGGCAAAACTGACATCCATCCAGAGATCATTTTAAAACACACAAATCCCGCCAGTGCGATAGATGCTACCGGGACTTTGAAGGAATTGATCAATTAATGGCACACCGCCGAGCTGAGCCTTGCGATACAAGGTCCCCGTCTTTGAAGGAAGGTATCGATGATAGCCAGGCAGAGAGGATTGATTGTTTACTCAAAACCAAACGAGGAACCAATCCCTCAGAAAAGCCAAAGCTGGAAATAGAGAAATGGTATCAGATCTGGCGAGTATTATTTCCAGATGCTCCAGAACCTTCAAATCCATGTAAGTAGACTGAGAAAGTTGTGGCAGTAAAGATGCAAACATCTGCTAACTCCACGTGCAATTAGGGAGTCAACCGAAAAGTTCATCGAAAACCGAGTCATACGACCCAGAGTCTGTAGTCAATAGGTTCGAACGAATAGTGAACCAGGATATTCACAATGGCACTCTGAGACCAGCGTTCGAGACGCATCATTATATAAACGCTCTCAGACGCGCGTTCGATGAAGAGACTAACCAGTCTCCAGAATTACAAGTTTCGGAGTCCCCTGAATCGAACATCGAAGATGTCGCAAATCAAGGAACAGGATCCTTTTTAAACATTGCCCGTCATACTGCAAACGTGGAAAGCACCCTGAATAGATTGTCTCCAGTGTCACAGTCAATGAACCCCGCGACAAGTCGTTGGACCAATGAATACGAGTCAGGCTACAACAACTCTCAGAACGTACCTGGACCACCAAATTCTACTCTTACCGTTAGAATACCGGAATTACAAGATAGACCATCAGCTACTCCATGGCCAACTTCTACTTACCAAGCACCAACGCAAGGCCGCGCTGACTTGTCTATAACTCAAACGCCGTATTTTCAACTAGAATTGCTCGGCAGCCAAGCTCCAGACCCAGAGACTAGCCACCCTCCGAACGATTCTTTCTTTGAGCAAACCGATTTATCCATGACCGAACCGTTTGATTTTGACCTAGAATTCGGTTCGAGCACAACTCCAACACAATCGTTCAACTTCACAACTCAAGAACATGACACGCGAAACACAAACACGTTTAACATCGACAGCGCTTCGCGTGAACTAGACTACGATCCAGATGTGGATACCTTGACAGCGCTACTAGCCTCGGAAAACGAACTGCCCTCGGCAACAGACCCAAGATATAAGACGAAGTATGTTGGGAGGCATGGTCTCCAACAGCTTTGATCTATTTTCACAGTCCATATGTATGTAGCAGACTGTCCCCTTTGATCATCAGGCGTGTAGTCATTTTATCTTCTTAAGATGCGTTGCTTTTAGTGTAGAGTTTTGGGATTTTTTTCTGCTTTGCTTACGGATTGGGCGCGAATAAACCACCAACTGGACATTTCTATACATGGGGCTACCTGTTGGACATATTCCTCATTGCTACGACAATTAAGTATGGCTTAAATTATATACTGAGTCTTTCCTTACTCCCTAGTACCACAATCCCTGGTTACTACCGGGCGCCAGTGAAATCGAAGCCGGTTCCTAAAGCGGAAATCTAGATCTCATTCCTACAACTTCTCAAAGAAAAATCCAATCCCTCACTTCGCCAGCTTATCGTCTAGGTTCGGCTGTTGCGATCCCGTCAAAAGCAACGGAGGTGTGGTTGTACCAAGCCACGTGATACTAATCCCTTCCTAGAATAGAGGTGGTATTGGGCCGCTTCGAAAGTGGCTGCAGGAACGCAGTCTGTAATCCCGCGAAACTTCACGGGAAGGCAGGCAAGCAATACGGGGTGGGTATCTTTCGCATTGAGAAGTGTTGGAGTCTCCCGTGCAACATATTTTTCACTGATGATGGCCTGATTCGATTCCCGGCCTGCTCTATTTTCCTGGGTATATATTGAATAATCGATCTTATTATCACCTTCCCTTGACGCTTTTAGGTCAAAGATCATCTAGGTGTGTAGACTTTATCCTACAAGTTCTATAAGCAGAATCTATTCTAACGTTCTGGTAGCACCGGAAACCGAGGCGGGTGCTCTCTATTCACAAGGATTGCTTTCAACTGACGTTTACCAGCACCCATTGTCCTTGCTAGATCCCTTTGGGGCTCTGCAACTGCCAAAAAGCATGATCAACTTTCCTTCTTCGACAAGAGTTGGCGTGGTAAAAAAAGATGCAAGGCAAGCCCTTTCTGCACTGGACCCGGAACAAAATTTCGTACTAAAAGAGGTCGATAAGACCCTACCGGAGCGCATCTGTGTGTGGACCTGCGATAATTGTGGTGGCCAAGGTGGAATGTCAGTTGAGATCGAAAATTGCCCGGACTGCCAACATCCTCGATGCGAGAACTGTAAAGCAGAATGGCACCGCCGCCCCACAGACGAGCAACTTAGATTGGCGGTCAAAAAGAAGTATTCAATGCTTTCAATTCGAGAAGGAGCTCATCCTTCCTTCAAGCGGGCTTCTTTCACTACTAGTCGCCTCGCAGCCCCGCTTCAATCTTCCGTCACGTACGTAATCCTTTGCTTGTTTAGAGATGCCCAGTACTCACAAATATTAGATACAGCAAAGTAACAGGACCATCAGCTGTAGACACAGACATGCAATGTAATTCAGCTATTACCACACCCAAAGCATTGTAAGCTCGCACTTTTCTTTTCGTATCTTCAACTAGGGCCCAGCTAGAACTTCTCAGGGAACAATGCACCAGTAACGACCTTCAATCTGTTACTCATGCGACAACCCCCCCCCTCCTTGTACCTGTCGAACCCTACTCCTTCCTCTACATGTACCCAAGAATCTGAAAATTGCGGAAGAACATTTAGCAGTGATGAGGTGGAAGCAGATAGCGAGACAGAGCTCGAAACTGACGAATTTGAATTCGAAGATGAAACGAGCGACTCGGATTCTGGAGTGAAATACGATTATGAAGTTCCCGAGTCTCTGGAATCCCAATTACCATTCAAGTTTGACTCCTCTAAGGGCGTAGCAGAATTTCTTTGCGCAAAAGTCCGCAAAGGTTTGCAATTGGGGCGAATTGATGGAGCATATAGAACCGTCGGTTCTCGGGGGACCAACGGTATACCCTCGACATACGGATCATCGATTTTATCATCGGCTAAAAATACGCCGATCAGTGGGAAGAACTCCAATAACTCGAAGCAAAGGAAGCGCGGGCTAGATGCGGACGAGTCGGATGAAGCACAAGAATCGAATGGCCACGGAGGCAACGAGAAGCACAGATCCAAGCGTGACGACATGAAACAGACATTTGCCGGCTATTTTCAGAAGAAGAATCCTAATAAGTATGATCCCCGGAGTGATCGGAAGTATTACATGTGTCCTGTTCCTCTGAAAGAAGATAGCGAGTTCCGCTACATCAAGTAAGTTGGATGAATGCCTTCCATCACTACTCGTAGATCTAACGAGGAACCCATATAGGTATCACTACAAAAGAATCCACAGAATTCACGACTGTAATCACTGTCGTCAGGTGTTTGATACTATTGATGAACTTGACCAACACGATAGCTCGGAATCCTCTCGCTGCATCCCAGGCTCCCACCTGCCGACAGAGGGTGCCAACGATCGGAATATGATCAGAATAGATAAAATACTGAAGATATCAAGGGGTCTAAGATCTACTAGGAAACCCCGCGATGAGCTCGAAGTAGGGCAATGGTACGAAATCTGGGAGGTTTTGAATCCCGGTGACCCACTTCCGTCAAATCCGTGTAAGCCTCAGTTTCACATTTTCAACCCTTTCATCGACTAACTTTTTGGAGGGAGCGAGTGGCCCAAAATGTTTGACACTGAGGCTCTTATCGCTTCATGTGTCCTTCATATCCAGCAAAGCACATCTCGAGACCAGATGTTGGAGCGGTTACTAGATGTTATTCGACGAGTCCTCGAGGAACAGAGCATCTCTTCCAGCGCTTTCGCAACCTTGACACGTACTGAGAGCCCAACATCTAGATGTGAGGCGGAGTCCCCCTATTGTAATTCGACCATGATAGACGAAACTCCGATCTCGGGATTTCTTACCCAAGAGGACTCGTGTTTAGCTACTTCAAGGTCACCACCTACCAATTGCGAACCCGCATCGGAAAATCCCTCAACAGATCTCATCGGAGATTTTGAACCAGCCCAAACAGTAAGTCTACGGGACTTACAACTGAAATTACGAAGAAGTTGCGCCGAGTCGCGTAACTACCATTCTTTGGCAGCTTCGAATGACATTGTTAGCAATCCAACTTCAGGCCTAGCTTCGCATTTACCAAAGGCATGATGGGTACTGGAACGAGTTCTATAGAGCTGGAGTTCGACTTCGAGACCTGTCTAAGCTTTCCTGATGAAGTGGCCCTTACCTCTTATTCTGATGGCTGTTTCGGCCGAGGGGCTGACACTTATCCAAGCGACATGCCTTCGTTTGACATTCTGGACTTGGAAAACCAGACGGGTATAGAGGACCAAGTTTTCAAGACCAAAAATGATGGGAACAAGGCAGTGAGGTTGTGGTAGCTAGGAAAGGGCGTTCATTGGCAATTTGACTGGTTTCTTCCGCCTTCTTCGGATAACCGCTTGGGAGGTTAGGTAAAGTTTAAAGTATCATGTAGTGGTATCCTCACAATTTATCAGCGGACGAAAAGTACCGACCGCTGCCTCTCACTGTGAGAACCCTCTAGAGTGCACCTACGAGTCCCGATTTCCTGTCGCAATAGGCTGTGATTGGATTTGGACTGAATACAAGCGGAATAGAGTTTGATCATGAGCGGAAATCTGTCCTTTCAGTGTGAATGGTGAGTAGGTGACGTCTTTCTCTCAAACGTCCGATAGTATTCTAAAAATATGAGAAGGAAAGGTTGTAAATACAGATCGCTCCCTAATATTCTCTTTGGCTTCAGGAAACCCACATAAGCCGCGTCTCAGCGATCGCTCTAGCTATCTCTTGGTTCTCGAGTGATTTTCCTCTTTTTGGTTGGGTTCCCAGACTCCGATGCCTCATCAACACCTTCCACGCTCACCAAGAACCTTTCGCTTAATTTCAGGGGCTCAGGGGGCGGGGTAGTGACCCCGCAATCTGGCCAGCTCTAAAACTTGTCTCAGCCATCAATATCGTAGCTCTAAAGAGCGTATCTGAAACTTTTGTTCTCTCGATCCGTCTCGTCAATTTCAACCAATACTTGATCAATTTGCAAATCCACTTTCCTGACGTCTTCCGCTTGGAAATGGATACCCTGCAGCTTGTCTCGTCGCTTGTTTTCCTGGTCAAGATAGACTCTTAAACCAAGGACCATAATGATGGCAATAATTAGACATGATATCATACTTCTATATGCCGTCTGGCTCCAATGTTAGTTTGGCGGAAGCGCGAAGGTGATGACTACTCACCTCATAGCGAGGTGCTTCTTTTGCTAGAAAGAACTGGGGCCCAATAATGTTCCCAACACAGTATGCAACAAAGATAAAAACCGAAGTGGTTGATTTCTTCGTAAACCCAGCAGTATTGCTCGCAAAGATAGAAAGCATCAGCGGCCACGATGGTGCAACAAATGCGATCAGCCATACTCCACACAATCGACCCCATTTCGTCTGCCTAGGGATTAGCATGACCATAAACACACCAGTCATGGCTACTAGATCTAGCGCAGCCATTGTAATTAATCTTGAGTTCTTGATTCGTGGAACGACTAGGCCGACGAAAATGATTCCGAAGAGTACGACGGTGTATGTAGGCATCAACATCAAGACTGTTTCAGCTGCGTCGAAGCCAAAGTCTTCGACGATTATGGGACCGAACTTTGGAATGATATCAGTACATTGTTTCCGATGTAGCTTAAGAAGCGACTCACAGTCGTTAGCCCACCGGCGGGGATGGAGGTCACAATCAGGAAGATAAAAAACCACCATGATTTTGGATCCTTGAAACTCTCCACGAACTGCTTTCTATCCCATTTCTTCAGTTGTGAGGTTCGTTGGAATTTTCTCGGCCGTAAAGCAGCCACAATTCTCTCTGAAGGATTCAAAAAGTATGCTGTTTCGGGCGAGTCTGGGAGGAGGAACCACATCAGCACACCCCATGTGACGGTGATGATCCCGAAAAGAAGGAACAATAGCTATATATGCCCTGTCAGCTCAATCAAGCAAATTCAAAAGTCTAAGAATTCATACTCTCCACTGTGCTAGATCGCCATGGTATTTCAGTGCTCCATACGCAATCAAGCACCCAGGAAGGCTACAGGCAGCCCCCCCAGCAAACCAGAAGCAATGTCTAGATACATGCTCTCGAGGTGTATACCACATCGATGTGATCAAGGAGAATCCTGGCGTGATGGGACTTTCTAGGGCACCGAGAATAGTTCGAAAGATCATTAGCCCAGTAAAGTCTCTCGCAACGGCATGGAGCGTGAGGACTGCACCCCATGCGCAGCTATTAAATTGTGAGCTGCTGGGGGAGAAAATGTGCGGCAAGCAGAGGGACATACATGACGATGCTGAAAAGCTTCCCAAGTGGAAATTTGACGAAACACCAGGCGATCGGATAGCAAGCCACCATGTAGCCAACGTAGAAAATACCTGACGTCCAGTTGTATTCTTGCTTCACTAGATGCTAGAGCGGCCATTAGCTTCAAATTTCATTGGTGGTTGGAGGAGCCGGGGAGGGGCCTTTTGTTTGCTTTCCGGCAATTTGCACAAAGTCACAAAGTCAAGCATATCCCACGGCTCCCGGGCGATTGATTTGAAATTATTAACATAGCCCGAAAAGTAAAGCTACATTTCAAGTCTCATATGTGAAAAATCTCAGACGTACCAGACTTTCTCGCAGGCCAAGCACAGCTGACAGTGAAAGGCTGATTTTGTCAACAAATTGAAGCCCACAAGCAACGAGGAGAAGCGGAAGGACACTATAGCCAATCAGTGAACTCATATGTTACAGAATAGTGAGAAACTCACTGCACGTCAATTCTTCTGATCATCTGCCTTTCTTCTTGCGCCTCCAAGAGCCCTGTCTCGCTTCCCTCATCTGCACTCTGAGTTCTCGAGTTACTCTTCTCTGGCTCTCTAATTTGCCCTACGTGCTCCTCATGAATAACTTCGACCTTGCTTGGAGACATTGTGCAATCGACGAAGATTGGAGCGATTGCGGAATTTAATGAGAATGACTGAGACTCGACTCTGCTCGACCCAGAAATTTGAGTTTTTAAAGATATTTGAAAGGTCAGAAGCTTTGATTGTGTTGAGGACGGGATCTCACCATGTGGTAGATAGAGCTAGATAGGTGGTATTCACCCCTCATCGTCTGCTGTGATCGACGCGAGGAGAATGTAAAAGAGAAAGAGTCCGCCGATAAGAAGGGATACAGCCTATCTTCCTACATGTGCGAGCACCGCATTGTTCACAAGGCTTCCACAAGCCATAGAGGAGCTGCGCCCGGCATCAACATCCTCTTGATGATCTCCGAGCGTCTTATAAGGATCGCCTGGTAATAGCGTCTTGCCCCGGTGACGGTTCACGTACGTGGCTCTTGATGGCCAACGATCAAGTCACCCGAACTATTTTCTGGACAGCAATCGGCAGACACCAGGAGTATCACTTCCAAAGATGGTTGACAGCGAGCAGTGGAACCATGGTATCGATAAAATCTGTAGAGATCCGAGGGCAGATGGCACATTTTTGTGGGCCTGTAGCACCTGGCGTCGTCTCGAGAATACTTGTCAAACCTGCCAGACTAAACCCCACTTTCCTGGTTCGTGCTTCATATCAGATACAACATCTCAAGGCTCCATATCATTCTTCCATGACAAACACGACTGAAAATCACCGCGATATCCACACACGCGGAGTTGAACAGTCGTAATTTGAATCGAAAAAACAACCCCCATTACGCGGTCAAAGGCACTCGGCGGGGTGTAATACTCTAGCTCTCAGCTCCGGCAACATCGAAGGACGGCTCCTACTTCACAAGACTCCACTCGAAATTGAATGGTCATGGGTGCCAAGACGCTCTCTGGAGATACTCATATCCCATATCTGAATTGAGACTGGACTTGTCATCTTTTCAGGATGCCCATGGTATCTGCTCCTTCTTCAGTCCATATCTATTACCTAGATGCTTGCGCCCTCAAGGTTCTCCCAACACATGCACTGTCTCAATATCAATGCTACAACAAACACCTCACGCAAGCACACAATCCACCCCGCCAGAGCTGAGAAGTATATTGGTGCCTTTATGTAAAGAAATTATTCGCTAGAGCAACGTTTCCTGCCGAAAAGAAGACGATCCACATGCCATTTGAGAAAGGCCTTTTGGTGTGACCAGCAATGTTCGTAGTAAGGAGATTTTTGACAGAGATTCACTAAAGCGTCGATGAGATATACGCATTCAAGCCACATGCATCACACGAGTGTCCATCAATGATCAAGACTTTGTGAGGTAGAATGAGATGCAGCCGGGGACAGCATCGAAAAATTCGGCGGTGCAGGCTCTAAATTATTTATCGTATTCGAGCTCAGCGTAGTAGTTGAGCTAGCCTGCTTCTTCGCCGTAGACTTGCCACGGAGAGGAAGCTTTTGTAGCCAGCTTCCGGGTAGATGTCTTGCAACCAGTAATGACTTCCCATTACTCATTCTGCGTTCAGGCTCTTTACATCCGAAATGAAGGGTCCGAAATTATGTAGCGTCACGAGCTGATCATGATCATCGCGTTGACCTTCGTTCGACTTGAGTTCCCTCATCTCCGACCCCACACTGGTAGCAGTGATGGTGTTCTTGATCATGGGGAACATGACTGGGGACCGGCTTCAGATAATAAGATTATAGATCCATCCTGTTTTTCGTGCTGATAATAGTCGCAGTCCAGCCGCAGTTGACGCTTGCTCGTTCATGTTCATGCTTGCCCCAGAAGATTGCGAATGGAGGCTGCCGGCCGGATGAGGCCTCCTTGGACGCGAGACTAGACTGATACCTTTAAACTAGTCAAAAATTAAAACAATAAGATAGGGTTGTATTGACATCTTGATAGAGTTCTGCTCCTCGGTCGTCGTTGTGTACGTGGGCGTGAACATAGCGACATTGATTCTCCGCTCAGCACAAAAGCTTAAGGTATGTAATGAAATAAGGACAATTAGTCAGCAATTACCACAGGCACTTTGGCGGAGTGGTTAACGCGATGTCCTACTATTGCGTAAGCAAAGACGTGAGGCAATTTCTTCGGGAGCGTGTGTGTGAATCACACAGGCGTCGTAATTTTTGTACAGTATCATGTCTTTTTTCAGCGGGATCTGCCTCGAAAGTTTAGCGCGTCTACACAAGCCATGAGCAATAGATCCAACGCCATATTCTTGCCATACAAGGACTACTAGAAGTTGAAGTTTTTGGTACTACTCTTACGAGAGATTTTGAATTCGAAAAACAAAGATTGGTTCGCAGACTATGCTGGATGGGATAACAACAAATGTTATACGGGATGCCATCGTTGCCCCGCGGACGAGAGCCCAACCTGAAAACCCTCGACCCCCTTTTACTACCCGGGATGGCCGCAGCCATACAGGATGCCATCGTTGCCCTGCGGAAGAGAAGCCTGTTCTCAACCCCCTCTCCTAGGAAATCGCTAGTAGCGAAATGCAGGATGCCATCGTTGCCCTGCGGACGGAAGCCCAACATGAAAACTCCCGACCCCTTCCCCAATCCCTCCCTCTCAAGTTATATCTTTTCGCCCTCCGAGATAGGCTTCGCTTCAGCACTCTTCCACCATCCCTTTTCACCGCCGGGGAAGGAGAAAGCCTCCATTGACTCGGGCTTCATCTCGACGCTATACCCTGGTTCGGTGGGAGTTTGGTAATATCCATCCTTGATAACAGCTGGGTGATTGAAATGCTCATGCAAATGATCAACGTACTCCAACACACTCAGCTTCCCACTAACGCAGACATAATCAATCGTACTCAAATGCTGCGTATATTCGGGGAGACCGACACCGCCGCTGTGGGGTACAATTGGGATGTTGAACTTCTTTGCCATCAAAAGAACGGCGAGGACCTCATTAACACCACCCATACGGCAGGCATCGATTTGGCAGACGTCAATGGCGCCGGATGCGAGGAGTTGTTTGAAGATGACGCGGTTTTGGCACATTTCACCCGTCGCGACACCGATGCCGTCGGGGCGGAGAGCGTCGCGGATGGCTTTGTGGCCGAGGATATCGTCGGGGGAGGTGGGCTCTTCGATGAACCAGGGCTTGAATTCCTTGAGGTGTTGCATGTATTCGATTGCTTCGGGGACTGACCAGACCTAAGAACCAGCATTAGAAGAAGTTCGATGAATAAACAGGGAGAGGCAAGAAAATACCTGATTCGCATCGACCATCAAAATGTTCCCCTTGTCATAACCAATAACCTCCCTCGCAATAGTCAACCTCCTCCTATCCGCCTCAACACTCGTTCCAACCTTCAGCTTGAAATGCTTGTAACCCTTAATCAATGTCTCCTGCAATAGACCCTTCATCTTATCCTCCCCATACCCCAACCACCCCGCACTCGTAGTATACGCCGGCACAGCCCTACTATCCAGCGCATCCTGCATTCTCTTCTTCTTCCCCTCCTCCTCACCCTTCAACATCTGCACCGCCTCATCAGGCGTAATCGCATCCGTAATATACCTGAAATCAATACAGCGCACAAACTCCTCGGGACTCATATCCGCCACGATACGCCAGACGGGCTTATCCAACGTCTTCGCCCATAAATCCCAGATCGCGTTCACGACTGCACCCAATGCCAAATGTATAACTCCCTTTTCGGGCCCGATCCAGCGCAATTGTGAGTCGGAGACGAGGTAACGCCAGGTTTGGCCCCAGTTGGCGACGAGGGAGGAGAGGGTGCGGCCTTTGATGCGGTCGGCGACGTTATCGATTGCTTTGCAGACGATGTCGTTGCCGCGGCCGATTGTGAAGGTCTAGGGACCAAATTGTCAGTATATACTCTGCGGAGAGGAGGCAATGGGGTTCTACCATTCCATGGCCGGAGAACTTGGAGTCGGTCTTCAGGATGCAGTACGCGGCGGAGTAGTCGCCGGCTGCGTTCATAGCGTCGGAGCCCGTCTTGTCGAGGGAGGTTGGGAATCGCACATCGCGCGTGTCCCAGCCTGTGATTGTTACCTCTGCCATGATCAATGGTCGTTGTATGGCTCTGGAGACGTAAGTGGGATTGGTTTTTTGGTATATCTGCTTCAAGAGGAAGTCAATTGAGTTTGGGACACAAGGAAGAAAGCTGAAGACAACAGAAAAGGGAGACAGGCTCTATTAATATAGAGAAAGAAAGGATGAAGAGAAGGAAGATATATACTCCGCCAAGGGAAAGTTTCTTCTCATAGTTCCCATAGACTAGAGAGTCAGGGACAATACGTGGTCTGGATGGTGGTGGGGCATGGAGGGGAACAAGTTCTGTCGGCTTTGATTGATGGAGAAATTCTCGCCTCGCGGCATCGGACAGCACCACCACGAGCCACCGAAACGAGTTGAGTAACGAATTGATATTTCGTGGAGATTACTAATAAATCCCCCTATTATAAAATCTTCCTCGTTCTGGGGAAACCCTGCCATGGTTTCAATCTTGCTTTTTCACTATTAAAACCTGGTTTATATCACAAGTCGTGGTAGCTGAAAGAAGCGTTGGGGGCAGAGGGCAAAACTCGGAGGTCTAGTGCCATACAAATCTCACCCTCTTTCCCCATATCCAGGGCTGTGCAACGCAACCCCGTTCTCACGCTGCAACCTTATATTGCCTCGTCGAGCCGTTCCGAGTAGGCTAGTTGTCCATCATCAATAGTCTGCGGAGGCTGTGAAGTCGCCGTGTCTTGAAACAGGCATATCCGGTGGTCCAGTGACCAATTGCTGGAGTGCAGATGGCTCAGCTTCGATAATGAGGCCGTTGTCAGAGCTATAGTGCTTGTTTTGATATGTCTATACTTAGATTTGAGGTGCTGCAAGATGATGCTGCGGCGGCCAGTACCGGCTGCATGTAAGACATTGCTGCTGAGCATCAAAAGTGACACTGTAATAAGTCGTCTCTTCGACTGTCTTGAAGATGGGATCTGCTCGCAATCATTGAGTTCTCTACTGCGCTGCAAGTCCAGTCGCAAGAGCAATATCTTCTTAAAACATTATTTTTTCGGCACCGGTTTGCTACCTATACATACGATAATGTCAGGTTTCGAAGTCCTTACGGCCGTGACTGGTATTGTCTCTGCGTTCAATGGCTCTCTTTCTCTCTACCGGACTTGGAGAGACAGGAGAGGAGACCGAGTCTCTGACGAGCAGAACCGTCAGCTAGAGTACTCTCTCTACCTTGGAGCAACGAACATACAGCAAGAGTACGACCGCTATTATGCAAGGCTTGGTCATAGATTCTCCTCTGGAGATGGTGCGTTGCTATTGTTCTCCTGGCTCATTATTTTCTGATATTGGCTATAGAGTCTGCCCGGACGCAGTTAACTCAATACGCTACATACTTCCAATATGTTTTTGATACCCTTACGGCGGAGTCGAATTCCTTTGGTGTGCAGCTGCCGAGTGTGCAGAACGTTCTCGAGGTCTCTGAAGCAACACGGCTTGGAGTTGTCAACATACTTGCAGAACAGTATCAACGAATGGCACTTGGCTCCTCTTCTAGAGCCTTCCTATCACCATCACATCGCAGTGCGCTCCGTGGATCGGTGGCTTGCGAAGCACAGAGAGATGTTGTTCGAAGAGGGGCAACTCCAACGTATGGATCGGACTGGGGTGAGGGGTCATAGCAACACCACATTGGCAGATGCGAAAGTTGTTATGATTACTACTGCTAGGATACATAGGAGTCAATTAATGTCTATTTCATAATTGAAGCTATTTCTCAAAAGCCAGGTAGTCCTCATGGAAAGGTTGGGTCTTGGCCTTGTGCCACACGTTTTCGCAGCTTCTGAAGCGTCAGTTCTCATATACTCCTACCCCGCATCATACAAAGCATCTATGTCCCTACCAGTATCTAAGCTCCCATCCTTCTCTCGCATCTCGTATTCCCGTGTGCATTCCAAATTTGCGTGTGGTCTTGACACCCCACTCCCTTTTCCTGTCTAGCATCGTCCTTCACTCTCATCCTCCCATCTTTCCGCACACACGAATAGCTTTCCAATACTTTAGAATCTTTGGTGTGGGGATATAAATGATTTTTTACGTATGCGATTCGAATACTGGCTGGCAGGGCATGACGAATCGCACAATTCTTTCTGGTGCCGCTGTCAAGCAGTCTCTTTTCTGGCATAATTCTGAGCTGCTAGTTCGTATCAACACACCTTTGTATTAAAATCCGCGAAAGCTCCGTCCGGATACTCAAACTTGCCTTGCATTCCGAATGGGCGCTTGGTTGTCTTGCCGACTCCGAATTTTGGTCTCAACCCTTGAAGCGTTAGGGTCGGGGTGAAGAGACGATACTTGATTTGTTGCGCTCGAAATCGCAGTGCGAGTGACCATGAGGTCTGTCTAGAGGTACGAAGTCTTGTTATTTCTGTAATTCAACCAGCCAGAAATTGGGTGTAAGCTTCATAGTCCTGGTTGATGAATGACTAACTGAGCGACCGGTGTCAAACATTCGATTTTGGACTTGAAACTCAAACGAAGTCTGATGACGTGGAGAGTCCGGAGGCTGCCGTGGCGTTTCAATGGATATCTGGTGCGTCGTAAATGAGCATATTTTGTGGACGAAAGAAGTTCGACTGGTACCGATATCTTGTGTCGAGTACTCTTTCTTGCTTAGTTGCAAAAATGGAACTCCAGGAGAGCCCTCCATCGGTATTGCAGTGGGCTTCAGATCACCAGGCCATGCCTACCCTTAATGGCACTCCGTTTATTTCCCCTTCAGGTGAAAGTAACTCAGCCTCACCGTCGCTCTCTTCTGGCTCTTCCGGGTCTGCTTCGAATAGCTCAGGGGGATCATGGTCGTGAAGACATTTTAAGTCAATTATTTTGCTCTCACCAATCTTTTTGACGAGACTTGGTCTATGCTCAGGGAGTTCTTGCAGCATTTCCAAAAGGACGGCTTTGCTGACTTTCGTGTCTTCTAATGTTGATGCCCAGGACCGTACTTGATCAAGGTTTGCGTAATAAGATCCCGAGTAATTATTTGCAGAGCCTGCTCTAATCTGATTTTTCAGAGACTGTACGGTCAAGCCAGAGTAAACTGTTGCCATTTCCAGAAGTACACAGCCAAGTGAAAATACATCGGAGGCTCTGCCATGTACACCGTAAGCTGCTACTTCTGGTGAAGCATACATGGGAGTCTTTCCAGGGTAAGTTTCCGTTTGACTTTCTTCTGCGATATTGGCTTGCGCAATTCCGAAATCGCATAAGTATAATTTGTATGCGATGCCCTGAATAATAGCCTCCGCAGGTTTGCATTGTTTGAGGAGGATGTTGGCTGGCTTGATATCCATATGCTTGACCCCGCTTTCATGAACGTAGCGAAGGGCGGAGATGAGGCACAGTGATCCATGTGAAATAAAGGCTTGATGGGTTTGCTGATGACTCGCAGTACCAGGCCGGCCGAGATATGCATAGGAGATGTCTCTTGCTTCCTCCAGATACACGGCAAGATCCATGTCGGCCACTGGATACAGCAGGGCAGCAAACCTTCGGCCTTGCCGGTAAGTGCCAATCAGCTGCACGACATGAGCGTGCCTCAATTTCTGCAGCGCTTGGACTTCCTTCAGTAAGACCTTGAGATCTGAACGAGGCGTCAAATACGTCGTCTTTCTAGCCAGCTTGATACGACGGCATTTCACAATGTCCACCGAGGCAGTCGATCCATGCCCTGCGGAGTCGCAAATTTCCAAGGGCACCTTTTCACCTAATACAAAATCGACATGCATGCCTCTGCCACACCAATCATATTCAAATTTGTCGTATGCCTGTTCCTCTTCCACTAGGGAAGGCAAATCGTTAAGTTGAAGAAGCCTCTTAAAGGTTCGTCGAAGAAGAGATCCTTGACTTGCTTTTGCATCACCGTCGAGAATAGAGGGAGCCGTATGCTAAGAGAGACTTTCGGTTAGCTTTTAGTCGTCGGAACTATTCTGAGACCTGTAGTTACAGGTAAGGTGATTCGGGTTCCGTGAGCGTTCCCAGCCTTCAGAGTTTCACGAAACGCACCTGGAAAGAAATTAAGAAATACTTCGATTATCTTACCCATGATCCCATGTAGCTAGTAGCAGTACAGTACGTATCGAGAGTTTGGAGCGATGTGACAGAGCCGGTCGAGAATCGACTATGGCCTTTAACTTCGGCACTGGGTAAGCGGCTGTAGATCGGGCCACTATACGTCCGCCGCCTTGCTACCGTACTGCCCAAATCAGACAAAATTGAGGTCCTACTACGGGTCTTCTCTTTATGCGAAGTCTCCAACTGCAAGGACAACCTTCCTAGGCTCTGCGGGGAAAGTTGATTGATGTGGTTCGGTTCGCAAAGCGGCGGTCTTTCGCCCTCAGGAGACGAAGGTAATCCGGGAGTCTGTCTCACTTCCTCCACTTTCACGATTGTCGTTTTTTTCCTGGGCGGCGGAGGGGTCGATGTTGATTGTGAGTTCAACGACTCGGATTGTACCGAAGTCGTGGTTGCCATGTTCTATATGGAACAATTTTTCTGCAACGGAGGGGAGGGAAGGTAGCAACCACCAAAGTTATTCTGAGATAGAGGTTAAATGCAACGAGACTCTGTCAATAGAGTACGACAATTAAAATGTATGACGAAGGGGAGATTAGATGAGGGGCACCAGGTTCGAGGTTTATGAGCCGCAGCCTCAGCCACACTGTGAGAAGACTAAAATTTTAGTGCTGACTGCCGTTCTACAGGGGCTTTCAGAGCCTATCAGCACCTTTCATGGGGCGGTTCGTGCCATACACAGCCTCTTACAATCGTCAGGGTTTCTTTGCTAGCCATACCTGCGCGTGGCTTTTTAATGGGAAGGTGCATTAGCCATGTCTGAATGACTCGCTAAGAGCTGTCAAAAAAAGATAGAGCTGACTTCCGGTTTGAAGCCAGAGATCGCAGGAGAGGCATACACGTGATCCGCTCCCCTTTTGGCCCAACATCGCAGCAACTCCTCCAGCCTATCCGTTCTGCTGCAGCTAGCGGATCATCAAAATTCAGCAGACCAATACCCTTCTAAATTTGAATGCCTTGAGGGCTGCAAGCCAAAATTCAGTCGAAAGTGGCAATGGAGAGTCTTGAGTCAATCGCACCTGCCTTTGGGTCTGGTCGAAGTTCCAGACGTCCAGCTCATCGCTCCTGTCTTGCATTGAAATAATATGAAGCCCGCCACAGCCATATCTTCATCTTTTTTCCATCTCGATCACAATGATGGCTTCTCGAGTTCAGCTCTGCGGCATTCTCTTGTTTGCTCTCATCTGTGAGTTTGACTTCCCAGTCACCAATATCCTCAAGTCCCCCAACTAACATCAACAGCTCTAATTCCTTCCATTCTTTGCGACAATGATGAAGACATTCCCGGCCTAAAAGCCACGCCTAAAATCCGCACATACGCTCACATCGCCCACGGTGTCGTGATGTCCTTTGCCATCGTAGTCTTCTTCCCCCTCGGCGGCATCCTCCTCCGCTTTTTCCAAATCCGCGACGAGAAACGAGCAAGGCGAAACAAAGTCCAGCATCCGAGTGAGAAGAGGAGTATGAGCAGAGCGGTGAAAGTCCATATATTGTGGCAGAGTGTGGGGATTGTGATTCTGCTGGTGGGGTTTGGACTGGGGTGCTGGTTGTCTTATTTGCATAATGAGGTAGGTCGTTCCAGATTTCTCAGGTTGTTCCACGCTGACTAGGACTTCAAGTTATGGAGTAAAGTGCATGAACGACTCGGCACTGTTATATTTGGCCTTCTTCTCGTCCAGCCAATATTCGGAATGGCTCATCACCGCCAGTGGATCTCCGACAAAACGCACGGGTTCGTACTGAGGTTTGGCATTCATAAGTGGCTGGGGAGGATCTTGATTTTGCTTGGGATCATCAATGGAGGCTTGGGAATTAGGTTGGCTGCTAATGTGCATAATGTCAAGGGCTCGCTGGATGTGTATATCATTCTTGCTGCGGGGATGGTTATTCTGTGGGGTGCTATTGTCGGATGGCGGGTCGTGGAGAAGAAGAGGTTCGGGAATCCGAAGATTTGGTGACTCGGGACGAAATAGGGTTTTCTAGAGGAAAAATTATGTTGCGGCGCCTTCCCGTCTGAGAGTCATGCAGAAGTAAAATCTAATCGACTTCCGCGTCCGACCGCGTGGTCTTTGACCCCATGGTCCAATTTTGAGATCCGATCGTCCGTCTCGAACCCGAAATGGAATTTGGCCTCCCAAAATCGAATGCTTGAGACTCCCATTCAGTTGTTGGATGGTTCTACTCAACTGAAGTAGCTGGAACGAGCATTCCTATCCTCTTCGCGATTCTTTCGCTGTACCCACAGCTGGTATGCCGCATAAGCACACACGGTACAAATCGTGAGTGGAATCGTCACAGCCCAATATATCCCGAAGCCATGTCCATGAACTCGTGGGCCGGAATTAACCGTGAAATCAAAGATTGGCATCGCAAAGAAAGTCTGAGTCGTCAGTTTATCTCCAAGCTAACACCACAAGAGACTTACGGCGAGGAATGTCCCGGGTAGAAAGACCATAGTCACGAGAGCGATGCCTTTCATCGCGGAGCTGTCTCGCTTGGACGCGGCAGATATCTCTCGAGAGTCTGCTGCTAACTCAGTCGAATATTTGGCGTCTTTTTGGGCTATGTAATTATTCACCTATACACTTGTTAGTATGAATGCTATCTATCAGGGAAACACATACAGCTGTCATCTGAGCTTGTCCCCGCTTATCAATGTACTCAAGTTGGCCGAAGAGAACTCTACATTGGTGCCTAGTAAATCGAAGCCATTCCGAAAATGAGTCTCTCGCCGTTTCCATCGAGTCTCCTAGGGCTTGGAATTTGTTGGAAAGACGTCTCAGACTCTGTTCGATTTCATCCATCCCAGTAATGATATCTTTAAGCGTGCTTTGCCAACCAGATGCTAATTGTATGACTCCGAGCGTCTCTTTGGTCATCTGCGTATAGTCTCCGCGAAGATCCTGACCTGTATCGGACTCGATGGGGATATGCCAACTGCCTACACCGGGCACATCAGTCTGCCAGCTTGCAGTCTCAACGCGTAAGAGTGACTCCCATAGTCTTCTGGTCTGCTTGTGTACCAGCTGCCGCTGGTGCGCTGAAAACAAAACTGGCAAAAGCAGAGGATGGTTTGCTAAGCTTGCGAGGCTGCGCAATTGCTGCCGAATAAAGGCTTGCTGAGTATCCGAGCATCCGTGTAAAAGTGCATATGTCATGCCAGTGGCTGTATCGTAAGATATCGATAGGCATATATTCATCGCCAACACGCCCCAGGTTGGACGTCGCATGGTATAACCAACAAAGCCTTTAGTTGATATAGTGCGCCTCAAAAAATGAGATTGGTCTGTTATAAAAGCTCTTGGTGTGATACTTGGAAGATGGAAGGCCTTGATAATTTGCTCGAAGACAGAAGTTGTGAATGGCAAAGGTCGGCCTGTTTCGATATCTTCCATCTCATGCGGGAACGTGACTGGAAGCTTTTCGGCTTGAAGAGCAGACATGGAACGACCCATAATCAATCGAAGACCCCCAATAATTTCTCTCTCTGGAGGCTCTTGGGCATGCGCAGGTGCTTGGTTGACCTGGTCGAGCCAAGCGCAAAGCTGGCCCTCATTGAGGCTTCGGGTGCTGATAGAATGATTGCCACCTTCGAAGTGATTAATCTCTAGAACATCAACTTTGTCCGGCAATGTCCGCAGCTTTACTCTTATATCTTCATCGTGAGCAGAGTCGTAAAGAAATTCGGGGTCTAAGCCATTCAGCTCGGAATTTGTTTGAAGAGGGTAAATCTCTTCGTCACAAAAATCCAGATCTTTTCTGATCGAATCTTTGATCGACATCGGGGCTTAAAATGAGGGCCGTATAGAAGAAAAGATTTGATGCAATAGGCAGGAGTCTTTGGGGTGTAAAGCGATATAAGGCTGGGATTGCTTGGCTAATACCAATACTGCAGCCACAAAAAAAGCCACTCACATCTATTTAAAGATGGCCGAAATGGGAAACTCCAGAAGGGCTATCCGAGAGAAGGAAAATAGGGTTGTAAAACAAGCACTGCATGGGGCAAACAATCATGAAAATTTATACATGTCTTATTGAACTAACCAGAACAAGCGGTCGTGGTATCGTAAAACTCCCCCTCCCTCTCCAGAGGAAGCACTCTATGCTCCGCCACCCTAGTCTCAAAACAAAAGAAGTAATCCATACAAGAAAGATTAAAAATCCTAATATCCACTATCCCAAAGCTCATCCTCACTCTTAATCAACTCCGTGACGGGCGCACGGCCCTCCGCCTTCTTCATCGCTTTGCGATCCTTCTTCGTGACTAAACGAGGGGTAATTGGCGTAATAGGTGAGAAAGGTTGGTAAGGGCTATATGGCACAGCGCCGGCGCTCCATGGTGTCTTCAGGCCGCCTGTTTGTGGTCCATTTACGGGAGTGGTTCGTTCTAGAACTGTTGTCTTGGTTGTTTTTGATGCGAATGAGGGGGATGCAAGCGGTGGCTCGTAAGCACGGAAGGGTAGTGTGCGAGTGGATGCGTTGTTTGAGGGGGGATTCGATGTGAAAGGTTTTGGGTGCGATGCTACGCTTTGAGTTTGGATATGTGGGGGACTTCGAGGTGAGTACAGCGGTGTTTGGGAGTTCGTTGACTCTTGAGATCTAGCTGAGAGATCGCCCCGGTTGTTCGATTGTGCCTGTCCATAGTGACGTTGTTCTTGTTGCTGGGAGTAGGAAAGCTGCTCTGCGATGCTGCCTGTGGTGACATTGGAGGTGTCTCGAGAGTGTGTATATGGAACCTGATCTGTAGGAACGGGAGGCGGTGGTGGGGGAGAGTAGTACCGAGGGGCCAAGGGCTCCAGATCGGAAGAAGTGTGGTCGTGCTTGGGGAACTTGGAAGAGCCAGGTGTCTGAAGTGGAGAAGATATTTCCATAGACTTTACGGACTTCTTGCTTCTGGGAGACTTCAGAGCAGACATAATAGACGATGTCCGAGAGCGTAGTGATTTCGTCTCTTCAACATTGATGTTGGCGGGCCGGGATTTCTCAATCTTCTTCTGAGGCGAGCCTTGTCTTTGTGGGTCTGCAGTTGGCGCCGGTGCAACGCCCTGCAAAGGCTTTGGAGGAGGCAGTTCTTTCAGATTTACACCTGCGGCCTTCGCCTCTTCGTGCTCCATCACGTGGGCATATATATCCTCCAAATCTCTTTGTAACATATCGCGGTCTGCGTCAACTATTCTCGTATCGACGTAAGGATCGCCAATGCCAGGCGGTGTTGTTGGCGATCTGTTGGTAGCTGGGAAAACGTAGGGATTGCGGTCTGTCTTCTCTGGGGATGGCCAGGAAAAGTTTCGGGAGCCGTTTGGTGATTTGTGTGAATAAGCTCTTGGGGAAACAGGAGTAGTATCGATGTTGTAAGGCTGTAGACGGGGCTGTACCATCTCAATATCAAGAGCCTTCGGGGAATAGACCACTTCTCGTCGAAGCTTTCGTCCGATGAGGATCAACGCAAGTCCAACGACGCAAACGCAGAAGGCGTATGCCCCAACTATGCCGCCTATTTGCGCTGGAAGAAGGGACTTGTCTCTTGATGCTCCAGCTGATAGAGGAGGTCCGTTCTCTGGTGATGGTGCCGGGCCGTTATCAATGTTCAATGGATAACCGCTTTGTGGAAACTCGGCAGAACTTATAGCAGCCCAGCTCAAGAGGAGGATCGCCTGTACTGTCTCATCTCCAGCACGCATTGCTTCTGATATCGCGAGAACGCAGTATCAGCGGGCTATCAGGTTCATCGCCAGGCTGCGAAACGTATCGTGATACAGATTCAACATGGAGACGAGCCTCTGCGACCTCAATGTGGGCGGCTGTGGGTGATATACCGGGTGAGCTTCTGGACCGCTGCATTGAGTCGACGAGGGGAACACGCCACCGGGAGCTGCCATTGGTGGGGGGCTGGAAAACCATTCTGTTTGGTGGGGAGAGCGCAGGCCTGATAGCCCCCATATGGGAACCTGCATGAGAACCAGAATAGCGCCCGGCGCTGTGAGGGCTGTGATGGGCTCCCACGGATGAGAAAATGTTCCCCTCAGCATGCAGCAAGGGTCATTGGCGATGTGGTTGGTCGGTGATCAGCCTGTTAAGCGCCCGGCTGGGGAGGCTAGATCAAGATTGGCTGAAGATCACGTCCGTGCTGAAATATCACACCGACGACAACTCCTCATCACTGTCACTCGTAATCACGAGTAATTCATGCGCGTCTGCGGTGATTTGGGAGATGATACGATTCGAGGGAGCTGCGAAAGTCGTCATGCTTTGAAAATGTGATTGAAGATCTCATAAGCCGGGTGTTTGGCTGGTGTTTGGTTTCGTCCAATTGAGTGGCCCCAGAAGCGCCCAGAATTGTTTTTTTACTGGTCTTCTTGCCTTGCTCATCACGACTTCATTTTTGTGTATTGAGGATGCTATCGGATGTGCCCGGTCAGTTCGCTAGCTACGTCTCGGGGTCATTCACGTTATCTTTCATAGCGTTTTGTCGTTGTCATTGATTATTGCCCATTCGCATCTCCTTTCTGCCCCCATCGCTTCGTAAACTTGGTCCCTTTTTTCAACTAAGCTTAGCTTCCTAGTTGCGCTCAGAGCTATAAAATCAAATGGTATTGCAGTTGAATTTGCATCCGTGGAAACAATTGCGAATGCACTCTCTATTTGCGATTCCAGAGCTTCGAATCACGCCCATTGGCTACAGAACTCTTGTTTCTTTTTCTTTGTTTGATTGAAAATCATTCCGTACGTACGTTTTTGAAATCTTGATATTGCGAAGTATATAAAAGCCCAAATGAAGGATCTCTTCAAAGCCGCGACTGATCCCGCAAAGGCACATTGGACCAGGCCCCGCCACGAACAAAGTCTGGTGAGCCGGCTTCCACACTGTCGATGGCCATGTTGCCCAACTTCCTCCACATGTCGCTCTTGATGATGAACTTGTCATTATCCTCGTATTCTTTGCAAATTTGTTCCCCATTTGCAAGTGCCCGCACAAGCTTGCATGCATGGCTGTCGTCGTGGTAGCTCTTCACGCGTTGGAAGATCTCCTCCCACGATGAGTCTTTCTTGGCTTTGTAGTCAGTGATCTCCTCAATGAGGAGTGTAGGCGGACTTGGTGATGCATACATAGCCAAGTCTATGCGGATTTTCCATTCTAGGAGGCGTATCTTGTTCGCCGTTGATAGCCATGGCTGGCGGCGGAATGAGCAGAAGAAGACACTGAGGTTTACAGCGTGGATATTCCAGAAGTCAAATTTGACTTGGTGGGGTGGGTTCTGAGCGGCGCCAGTGAAATAGGCTTGCAGGTGTCAGCTCAGTGACTTACTGTCACCGTTTTGACTTTGAAGCTTACCGGCTGCATTGACCATCTCGGCGGTCTTCTCTTTCAGATTCTCCTCCGTCACATGAACTTGACTGGCATATGTGCTTCTGCTCTTCTTCTCTGTATGGATCTCTCCTAATAGCTGCACAATACTTTTGTCAGATCGGCCGTCTAAACCCTTGGCCTTGGCCGCTCTCTCACTCTCGATCAAGTGTGCTGCCTCCTGGTTGTCGTGGACAGCAGCTTGCGCCAACGCCTCTGCCATGATTGCAGGCTGTTCAAACTCAACCCCAAAGCCTAGGTGTATGATCGGGTGAAGAATGCCCCCAAACATACGCACAAGCATATCATCAGCCCGCTCATCGCCTTTGAACACATACTCATTGAGCACCTCCTGCCAGCCCTTCTGGTTTATCTCCTCATGAAAGAAGACCAGAAAATCACGGTAGTGTTTCTCGTTGCCTAGGTACGTCTTGTACCTCTTTGGGTCGCGCATGTCCGTAACTACAGACTGCTTAAGCGGCACTGGCGGTCGCTGATAAGACACATTGTCATCCCAACCCTGTCTGATCTCTGCGGGTGTTGCATTTAGGGCGAAGAGAGTGAGAAGATGGTGAGCGATATGATTCTAATGTGTTGTCAGCAAGAGCGCGTGAAAGTTATGTGGAGGCGCACATGAAACCCGGCATAGTTGAAAAATATATGGTGTTTCTCATGGTTTTCCTGCAGTAGCTTGCTCGTCAAATCGGCAGTCTCCGAGCTGATGCCAGGTACATAGAACACGGGCTGCTGCGACCGCGTAAGTTGAATTTTCGAGGCTGTAGCCATTGTGCAAGTGCGAGTGGAAGATTGAGCGGTGGTCGCTCTCCAAGTTTTCTGTAAAGAGTCAACAGATGGCAATTACAATGGCGTGCGGCTACATGCACTGAGTGAGGATTTCAAATGTACGCCAATTGGCCTGGCAAACATCTGGCACGTACCGTCAGCCAGAGCCACACGGCAAGAAAGAGCAGCAAGTGCGGGACACCAAAAGCTATGCGGGGCATGCTTCGAGTGAATGATGAAGCTGCTGGGCATTTTTAATTTATTATAGAAAATCGTTCGAGGTGTGCACCGCTTTCGGGCATAAAGATTGCCCGAGTCGGAGTTAGAGCTGTGAACTTTAGCCAAGGCGGACTCCGACTCGGGACTCAGATGCAATTCAACACACAATATTCCAATCAGACTCTGGGGATTAGTTCATAAATACTTTTCAATTGGCTAGTGCGGGAGACGAGTGACCTCTTTGAATTCTCTGAGATACATTGTACTTTTTTTCCTGCTTCTGAATGCTTTTGCCTTTGATTTTGGGACATCCCTATGTTTGGACCTACCTTATGCTACGATTGAAGTTAGCTCGTACGAAAGGATATCTTGCCTTTGATGGAAATTACCTGTGACCTTTGACTTGACGAACGAATACGCAGCGTTGCCATATTCTGCACCATATCCTTGATGAGTTGCCGCATTGTTGCCGTTACAACAGTAAGGGTCGGAAGCATCACAGTACGACTGTATTTTGGAGGCATTCGGACAGCCGAACCCAGAAGGGCGAGCATCAAACTGAAAGGGGCTAGTTAGAGGCATATCCGTTACGTTTGGCTGGTCTTCACTTACACCTCCTGCTCGGCAAGTGCCAACATCATAAGGCAGGCCATAATGATATAGTGGATCACCCATGAAGATAGCAGCCTTGATATTCTTAATAGCAGCGGTGCTGAATCGCACTGCGGTGTTCGTGATGCCTGATTTGGGGTCGCCACCACCACAGAGAGCGACGTCGAAGATCTCCGAACCCTGAAAGTTTCAGTTCCCATTACCATCTTGTAGATATGATACATACCTGAGAATACCCAACGAGAACAATCTGAGTGCTGGGGCATGAAGCAGCATAGTTATTCACCGCAGTCGTAGCTGCAGAGACACCTGCTGCGACCGACTGAGAATAGCTGTCACCCCCACAAGAAGATTGACCTCCGCAAGCTGGGTAATTCATAGCTTCCGCGGTAGATCCTGGATACCCGTTCAAGATGTCATTGACTACCGTACTTGAAGAGCCATATCCTGCTGGGGCCGTGGTTTCGCGAGCACCAAAGACGTGGACTTTTGGACAATTGGCCCGCTCGCCCAATGGCCCAGCAACAGCGCTGGCAACGAAAGCTGTAATGATAGCGGCAGACTTCATTGTGCAAATAATGGAATGTTGGAAGCAAAGATACCCCTGGTAGAGGATACTTGGACTTTTGGTGGCTTGCTTCAAAAGTAGAAGACTCAAATATACTTCATTTTACTGAGGGTAAATCACCAAGTTGAAAGAGCTAGCAATACTTTTCGTCATGTGGCACATCACAGAAACCTGGTAGAAAACCCGTCAGGGGAAAGAGGGCCATCTGTCCGTGCCGGCGTTTGAGCGTGAGCGAAAAGCAACTATCTTGGTTAAGTCTTAAGCCAACGCGTTCAACAGCCAACATTGCAACCTTAAACCAGGATCAAGGACCAGCGGAACATAATAGACTGAATGTTTTGTTTATCCGGAGCAGTCATGCCTGCCTTGATATTCGCATTATGTATCTTAAGATGTCCAGGAGGGGATCACTCCGCAATAGCTCATAAGTCATGAGCACGATTGCCGGATAATTGTCTGGCCGGTGAAGTAACTAAGATATGTTTAGTGCCACAGCTTTATTGTAAGAAGCTGTTTCAAAGGATTTTTGCGGGGTTGTGGGGCTAGCGATTTCAGCCTGAAAGCCTTTTCGGGACGCGTTGGTCTTTCAGCTCTTAGTGACTGACTCGGTCCTTCGAAAAATGATCTGGCGCGCGGCTCATTATCAGCTCGATGTCTACTAAAGAGAAGCTTGAATTGTAGACCCTGGTATTAGTTATCGAACTTACTTCGGATTTTGGTGTCTCCGTAGAAGCCCCAGAATATTACTTTAGCCTAAATCTCCATGTTCTTCGTAGCTCTGCTCTTAGCTCACGGTATCGAGTTTTAGAGCAGTCCTAATTTGCGTGTGCCAAGCCTGAGTGAAGATAGTGGGGGCTCTTATGCACTGCACCCCAGTAGCCCGTTCTTTGGAACTCTTGAAGTGGACAAGCTTTTACACTCCGCTTCATCTGCAGGTTGTTCAGATCCTTGGATGTGCATTCAGATGCTCAATAGACCAATCATGTGGTCTGCACAAGGTCTTTCTTATTCAGCAACCGGTTTTAGACCAGAGGATTAACACGCACTAAATGGGACTGTTTATGAAGTACCTTCTAATCTGAACTCCTTTCCTCCGCGATTTCTCCGCTTCCATTTCCCAGAGTGGGAGCAGCACTGGATTCTTTTGTACTGCAATTTGCAATTAACCGGAAGTGTTATAACTTATAGGTCGATCTCTCTCTTCGAACCATTTTGTCTATCTTTCAAACCAAAGAACAACGCCTTTCTTAATTTTACATCTTCAATATGGTCCGCCTCACTTCCATCGCTGCAGTTTCCTTGAGCCTAGCAGCCGCTCTCGCGGTGCCTTTTGAGCTCGCTGAACGCGATACCGTCGTAACCACGAGCAAAACTGGCAATGCTGACGGCTACTATTACTCCTGCTACATTGAAAGCGGCAATGGTGCAACTATGGACATTGGGACTAGCACCTACAAACTCAGCTGGAACTCGGGTTCCCAAGATGTTGTTGCTGGCATCGGATGGCAAACTGGAGCTGCTCGGTAAGTTACCTATCGTTCCTTGATCCAGAGCTCTTAGCTAAGATGATAATTCCTCCAGAACAATATCGTACACTGGTTCCCTGAGTGCCAGTGGTGACAGCTTATTGGCGTTGTACGGTTGGAGTAAGTATATTTTCCCTCGCAGTCTGCATATATTTGACTCCTGGTGGACCGAAAAAGCGGCACTAATTCTGAATGTGCCACACCGAGTGGGACATTCAAAAGGCAATAATTAGTGCCGCTTTTTCTGTCCACCGCGAGATTTGAGACTCCGAAATTTTCGGTGGTCTCGCACAGCCCCTCACTTCACGAGCCTTATGTAAAAGTCTTTTACTGACTCGTCAATAGCGACCTCCCCACTCGTGGAGTACTATGTCATCGAAACCTTCGGAACCTATAACCCAGGATCCGGAGGCACCCACAAAGGGACTGTTACTAGTGACGGTGGAGTCTACGATATTTGGGAAGTTGTCCGCACCAATGCTCCCTCCATCCAGGGTACTAGTACCTTCAACCAATACCTATCGATCCGCCAGTCGAAGCGAACCAGTGGTACAATCACTCTTGCCAATCACTTCAGTGCATGGAAGAAGGTTGGAATGGTAAGTCAACTCATACCTCGAGTCCGAAATTTTGGGACAGAAGCTGATTTTTGCTGCGTTCAGAATCTTGGGACTTTCAACTACCAGATCATGGCAACTGAGGGGTATCAAAGCAGTGGATCTTCCTCTATCACTTTCAAATAAATCATCGTCGAGGGATGGAATCAAGATTTTGAAGCTGGAACGGTATTATTTCGTTGATGATCATAGTGTTGTGTGTTTTCCAGAGAGCAATTTGCAAAGAAAAGTCCCAAAATCTATTTTTCAAGATTGTGGTGTGCGCAT
>Ga0247778_1000475_pt1 | contig 49949 bp, 50 predicted proteins | sample UWRJL049202B5_FD_179939 | JGI IMG/M metagenome (GOLD analysis project Ga0247778, IMG submission 179939) | Plant litter microbial communities from Arlington Agricultural Research Station in Wisconsin, United States - UWRJ-L049-202B-5 | ecosystem: Environmental > Terrestrial > Plant litter >... | reverse complement strand
ACGAACATGGGGACAGAAGTCTGTGCGTTCAGGGCATCTCGTTCAATTTCCTCAAATATTATTAAAACAATAAATTTTTCAGATGATTATTATATTTTCAATATTCATGAATTGTTAAATAAGATTATAAACAATTCTTTCAAGTGAGTCTTTTGAATTTTTGAAGTGACGCTAAAAAAACCTGGGTTTTGGAGGGGCTTTTTAGCGAATAAAATGCGCTGAACGCACGGACTTCTGTCTCCATGTTCGTAAATGGTCAATTCCCCTGTAGACCCACTATATTTATAAGGGTTGCTGTGCCTCAAGCCACCTGAAGAGTAATGCTGTCAGCGTAGTAATAGGGACTAAATAGGGAAGTGGAGCCCTACACCTTCCTACTTAGACGCTGAAATTACAGCGGAGAGGCTCTTATAGGCTCTTTACCCACTAAAGTAGACTCGTCCACTAATCAGGCGGAACTTTATGCGGGAACCTTCGTACAGTCACTCCAAACGAAACAGTCTTACGAATGAATTGATTTGTTCGAGAACTATTTGAAGTACCAACGGGTGGGGCAGGGCACCTTTCTACAACGCTGCCACTACTATCTCAATGAAACCTTATCAATTTGATGATAAGAACGTGTGTGGACACGGGTGGGCCAGCTGATCCAATAGTCAGATACTGGGGAATGAAATACAAACCCATCTACTCCACGCAGAGGGGTATAAAACAAGTAACACCTAACGCAAACGCTGAAGAAGGAACAAAGCAAATCCCAGCCTTAACGAGCGACCATAAACATGAAAATCCTCCGTACTTGGCTCAAAGTTATATTTTCTTATGCCTTTAAGCCCAGCTGTCCGCCTGGACCAAATCCAGCGCTCATTCCTTTGTCGCCCTCAGCCAGCTTTCTAGCTCGTTGCTTCTCTGCCCACTCTCTACTAGCCTGACGTCCTCTCTCGGCAGCTTCCTCCCTTGCGCGTTTAGCAGCAGCCTCGCGTTCCTGTTTCTCTCTCTCCATATCTTCAGCCAGCCTAGCGTCTCGATTGTAGATTTCCCTGGCACGCTGACGTTGAATTAGAACCTCCTTATCTGAGACAGTTCGCTGCATGTGGAGACCGCTCATGGATGGACCGCTGGTTGTAGACGGCTTGCGAGTAGGGCCTTCCTTTGGAGCTCGATGAGCCGACATATTAGCGAGATTGAGCTGCTGGAACGAAGGACGATGAGCTCCGACATTGGAGCCTCTCTTGGCAACAGAGAGATTTCCGTTGTCCATGTTCTCAACACCAATTTTGCTCTGTCGGGCGCGACTCGCAACTGTGTCACGGGGAACAAAGTCGGGTACGATACTCTTGCGGAGCGGCTTTGCCTTGAATTCACGGCGTTTGCGCTCCTCTTCCTCTTGCGCCTTCAGGCGAGCCTCATGCGCTTCTTTCTTTTTCCGAGATAGAGCCTCACCGGGCAGCTCAAAAGCTGGCTTTGTCGGAGGCTTGGCAGACTTGACATATTTGGATCCTGAGACAGCCCGTGCGGTGTGAAAGCTGTCCTCACTAGACTCTCGCTGGGCAAGCCGAGCTTCACGTTGCTCCTTCAACTTACGAGCCACAGCTTCGCCGGGAAGTTCGAAGTTCGAGCGCGTAGGGGGCTTGGTAGATTTAACGGGCTCCTTGGGCGGGAGAAGACTGATTGGACGTTTGGCAATTGTTTTGGCAGTAGTTTGGGCCTTGGCTTGTTCCCTGGACGACTTGTCACTCTCGGCGGCGGTCGGGTTGAATGTCATCGACGTGGCTTTCTTCAAATTTGGTGCCTGCTTTGGTGCCGTTGATTTTACTCGCATAGAGGCATAGCCAGCCTTTGTGGGCTGCTGCTTCTGTGGGCTTGTCTTCCGGGAAGCTTTGGCCACGGTATTGGCTGCAACCTTGACCTTCTCCTTCAGTGGCTTATCCTTCGGTCCTGTTGTAGTTGCTGGCTGTGCCGTCTTTCGTGGCTTTCCGGGCGAAACCATTCGCGCAGGTGATGCGGCCTGGTCAAGAGCTTCTAGAGCTTCTTCAAGTTGGTCAAGAGCCTCGACAGAGTCTTCAATGCGGGAAACTGGCTTCGCCGGTGACCGACAGGTGATCTGTTCGACAAAAGAGTCTTCTTCCTCTTGTTTCGGGATTTCACTTTTCTCGTCGCCACAATCATTTTCAACATCGTCGAGAGTTTTCACCGTTGGTTTTGCTGGGGGTTGAATGATCTCGTTGTCCCGTGTCTGATTATAATGATTGCCTTCTTCGGCAGGAGATATCGCCTCCTTGGAAAGATCAAGACTTGGCTCCAATAAGACTTTGCCCTCTTGCATGGACTTTGCCAATGCCTCCTCTTCTAAGTATAGATGTTGATCAGTCATAGTTCCATAATTCAAAAGGTGTTCGGAAAGCGGAACTCTGCGGTGTCGAACCGACCCACCCGGACGACGACCGCCAAACATAGAAGTAATGTTGAAGCCTTCTCGTTGGGGATTGACGCTCGAAGAAGGACCCTGGAAACTGGCGCTCGAATAACTTAGTGAAGATGACGAAGTATACTGACCTGCTTGTTTCTTTGCTAATTGGTTGCGAGTGAGGCGCATAGTTTGTACTGGTTGTGTGGGCTTCTGTTCCTCATGCTGAGGCAGGCTGTCTGAGGTCGGGGTTAGATCTCGGAGGGCCAATTTTTCGAGGAGAGACACCAGACTACCTTCACGGCTCTGAAGTAACTGTCGAGTAGCTTCAGGAACCGGGCTTTCCCCTGTATTCTCGCCGTTCACGGCAGTTTCTTCATCCTCCACTGACTGCCATTGTCCCTGCTGTGTCTTGCCCTTTCCTTTTGCCTTTCTGCCTCTCTTCGGAGCTCCAATTGCATCTCGAAAAGCTGCCTTCAGATGCTTCACTTGGGTTGGAACCGGAACTTCCTCGATGGTTGAAGACATAGTGTTGACCTCCTCCGAGACGTCGATCTCAGCAAGCGGTGCCGACTTCGCAGGAGTGTCGGGCAAGGGCGTCTGGATTGCAAGAGCAGTATGGTCTTCAGCAATATCAATCTTGCGCGACCGGGTCATTCGAGCCATATCTGTTTGGGGCAATGCCGGCGGCGCAGTGAATTGATCGGCGATATTGTTTCACAGAGCCACAGACTTTGTGCAATGGATGCAATAGTGTGATGTGTGAAGTGTGATGCGTGAAGTTTCGAATGCGAGGTACTTTTGCGAGACACCGTATGGCCGGGGCCAAGCGGGCAATGTACTGTAGAGATGTTGAAAATGGAAGTGTGATCTGTATGCAATGCGATTGAGATCTGACAGGTCGTGCTGCAATGTCAGTGCACTCTTTATCGAGACGAGAGGTCGGGATGTCACTGTCAAATGTCAGGATTAACCTTAGGGATGCCCTTGCTTTAAGATTACAAGACTGCTGCTTCGGCGCTCCTTCTGACTTGTTTTCAGGCTAATCGCCATTGGCCGGGCAACGGACGCGACGCGCCAGTGCGAAACGCGTACGCGCTGGAGATTTTGGATCTTCAGATGAAGCTTTTCCAGGTCGACGCTGATAAATCAAATCTGTTGGACTGCGGTAGAATAAAAATACAGCGAAAGACCTGGAAGATCAGGATTGAGGGGATGACTGAAAATGTTCCGAACACATGTCAAATTCTGGACAATCCAATAGGTGAATGCCACATCAAGCCCCCCAGGCACGGAAGTAATACACCTCCGCAAATCAGTTAGTACCTAGGTAGTAGATACTCCCGTATGTATTGCAGCGAAACTGCGACGGGACTGTAGCAGATCCCCATCCCATCCCAAATCGCTTTGTCGCTACCTAAATCACCGCGTCCCAAAGGGTATCTCTTTGTGCCATTCTCATTTCAATGCCTCCATTCCTCCTCACCAACGCCGATAAAATGCCCAGTCCGAGTCGTAATACTTCTCAACTCAAATTCCTGGTCCCTATTGCCACATCTCTCACTCTCCGCTTCCACCAGCTCCAGCTCCAGAAATACTAGCCTGCTGTAGCATCGGGGCATGCTCTGTTGGTATCCTGACAAGAGTCTGGGGTAATTGCACCTCGGCTTCTTCTTTCTTCTGCGTATCATCGCTTCCACCTTCTTCCGCATCCTTTGGCTTCGGGATTTTCACTAGATTACGCTTAGCCATATTTCGCAGTTTGCTCTAGAAATACTCACTCGAGGCCATACTGATCGCCCGAAGTACATTATGCCAGTTTCCTAACACTGTTGCAACAGCTAGAAGTGCCTCGATATCAGCCTTGTGTTTTCCTACGCAGCAATGCGACTCAATGCCCCGCTTACCTTCAGTGCCATCGGAAAGCGTAGCCAGCTTCTCTTCCAGCATTTGCATTTGCCCGGCTAACCCTGCGCTGAGATCTCTCAACTGCTTCAAGTTCTCCAGTTCTGCCTTTTTCTCGTTGATTCTCGCGAGAAGTATCGGGGATTGACCGGCCGATGCGGAGTTTGAGTTTCCTGAAGTCGAAGGCTGTCGCAAATGAGACGGGAGGGGTCGCGAGGAGTAAGACATCTTGACGAGATTCTGCGGGACCCTTAATTGCTTCTACTAGACTGTGACTTCTGGAATAAACCGACGTAGACGTAGTGCTTGTCCTCTGGCTTGGATTTGTATACAGTAGCGAAGGTGTCCATCTCCTCAGGTGGACGTGGACGAGGACGAGGACGAGAACGTTTGCGCGGCGCCCCCGTTGCGCTTGGCAGGGATCCACAAGCGAATATTTCGATCTAACTCCTTCCATCACAAAGTAAACAACAATTCCCGCCAATTTCTTTTCCACCCAAAGCTTCCGTGAACGCTTCGACACCATACCGTACAATTTGCTTCGCTTTGCCTACTGCCTTCGGCCTCAATCTCAAATTATATCTCCAGCCAAATCTTCTTTCAAATACAATACTCGAAGTCACATCGCCGCATGCTATGTACAGATGGCCCGCTTGAACGAGGTTCCAGCGCAGACTGAGAGTATAGAGTCTTGTGAGTCTAATTGTCTTGCGCCAGTCACCCACCTTGCTCATAACATGAATAGTGAAGCGCAAGTTTATGCGCCAGAATCGCGATATCGCCAGAGCAAATTCGACACAGTCACTGCGCATCCGAAACCTCGAGAATGAGACGTCCAGATTGCTGGCCGAGAATCTTGGTCTTAGAGAGCAGATCATACACCTTCAGAATGAGTTAGAGAACGGTCAGGCCCAGCGGATAACTGTACATATGAACGGTTTGAAGTCCCAACTCGAGGCCAAGCTGCTGGAAATTGGCGCATTAGTAACTGGCCTGGGTAATGAGCTGCCGCCCAAGAAGAAGTCGGCGAGGGGCGGAAAAACAACCATATCAAGTCCTAATACAAGCCCGGACCAAAAGAATTGGAAAAATATGGTCACTTTGAGCGAAGCTGTTGCTGGTCAAGAAGGGAGATTGCCGCCTATTTTGGAGAACAAATCCTATCCAAGGCGAACACTAGAGTATGTGCTTTCATTGCCATCAATACGATCAATACGATCAATTAGGTTCGTGCTAATGGTTGCAGGCACCAAGAATTAGTGAACATCATTTCCGACGCAGACACTGGAGTAGATACGACTGATTCTCCCGAAATCGGACCTCCACCGGTCTCGCAATTCGTCGAGGACCCTGTCAAAATCGGCCTTCCAAAACGACCGCGGAAAAATGAGCTCGAGGATCTGAGTGGGCTTGATCCCGCTCTTTCTGTCAACTTAGAGCAGCGAAGGAAACGGAAAGACAGTCTTGGTTCCAACGAGCCAAAACGAGCGAATAGTGTACAATCAAGCCAGGACACCCAAGAGAGCACGGCATCGCTCAAGACAGGGGCCAAGCGGAAACTTAGCGTTCGGGATGATGAAGAGCCCGACCCAGCTTCACGGATCACTCAGAGCTCCCCTGATGACTTCAAATTTACGCGCGTTGTAGGTGAAGATAAGTCGAGGAACAAATCGGCATCGCATTCCGAGAATGTTGGATCCAAGTCCATAAGAGAGCTCGCAGTAGCCAGAGGTGTTCCCCGAGAGAAGCGATCCAATACTACTACGGCGACGAGCAGAAAAGCCCTAGCTCCCAAGAGCGTAAACGACTCGCCCAGAAAGAATGGGAAATCATCATCTCAAGACGATATCAAGGCAGCAAAGGTCGACGTCCCGAAATTCAATCCAGTTAAGGATCGTGCACGAGAAAAGAAGTTGGAGCCAGTGGCCATCAAACCCCAGACTGAGCCTCTGATGGATACAATTGAAATTCAGCCAGAGCCGGAAACACCTGCCGGACTTGGATCTTTTTCTCCCTCGTCGTCCCAACCATCCACAGCTCGGGTAGAATCTCGAGATACCCCTCCGCCTCCGGATCTTGGACCAGAAGGCCAACGACCCAGTCGGAGGGCTCGAGGAGCTGTCAGCTACGCCGAGCCCAATTTGCGTGATAAGATGAGAAGACCGACGAAAGAATTAGTCGATGCTGTTACTGGTCAAACTTCCAGTCGAGGTAGCCTCATAAAGCTAGAGGACGGCAGGACATCAGTTGGAATGAGTATCAAAGGAGAACCGGAGGAGGAAGACTCATGGAAACGCATGCCTTTAGCATCATCAGCAACTGTGGAGAACAGTCCTCTCCGTGGTAAAGCACCGGAACAAGACGTTTTACCTAGCAGTATAACTACTCATCGAAAGCGACGCGAATCGCTTCTTCATCAAGGTTCCGAGGACATGCCTAAGACTGGATCAGAGACTGCAATCTCAGCTCTCATCACAGAGCACAGAAAGGCCAAGCGGCAGCAAAAGTAAGGGCCCTCGAGAAGGAAGGCGTTCTGTCGAAATTGGAGAATCCTGAGATATATGACTTCAATGAGACGTCCCCATCCAATGAAGCTTTTACTGCCAAACCTACAAAGGAAGACAAGCCAGCCTCGAGGTCTGGGAGACGGTATTCATCGATCCCACGGGATATTGCCGGTGTAAGCGACGGCGAGGCGTCCGATATTGAGGCGAGGAAGAAGGAGGTTGGAACAACCCGACGGAGACAATCAACCTTGGGCTTGAAAAGCGCATCGGCGATCACAGATCAGGCGCCAGAAAGGACAGTGAGAAAGACGACTAGTACCACAGGTCTTCCAGATTCGGGGGTCGGGGATTCGAGGGGTGATAGGATTGCAGCACGGCGCAGAAGTATGATGTTATGAATTATATGATAGTCAAGATGTTGGATTAGCGGGTTTGGATGGGGATTTTCTTATTGTGGATTGGAGCGTCTTGAGCGTCTTTTTAATGACTGGGTTTTCCTTACTTATGGAAATGATATTTTATGATACCAATACACGCTTCTGGCTCACACTCATGATCGAGGCAACCAATTCCTATTCTCATTCCGAATCTGAACATCATATGCCGATTAGCAGCGGTTGCGAGAGCTGAGCTCCAAGCTAGTATATCAATTTCGGAGTGTCGAAACAGTCTAGGCTTCAAAAGTAAGAGAATAACTGCACTGTAAATTCGGCAACTCAATTCTTTACCCGTCTATTGACACTTTCATGTAACAATTTGGTCCGCGGCGGGCGATTGAGCCCTCATTGCTACTTTGTGATCCATCTGCCCCATTCCGCATTCCGCATGGGCCGGGGAAGGTCGACTATTGTAGTGCGTACTTTCCAGAATAATGGCATGCATCCCTGACTTTCCACTCAGCTCTATTTCTTCGATCTCATTTCCCTCCCTTTCAAATCGAACCCATGGGCGGAACAGATCCCGCGTTTGAAGAAAGGGAGCCCCCTGTGGTGGTTGTGTTTTGTAAGCCGGATACTCTCTCCATCACCTCTTCGTATCTTTCCTTGCAATTGGTAAGCTACCTGCGTCCGCAAACCGGACAGTATTTGCAACTCCGCAGGATTCAGCCGCTCCAAAAAATCCCTCAACATGTGTGTGAAATTGCTTTGGGTGTACCATTTCCAATCAGTCAAGAGGAGCTGAACCCCAGAACTCCGGGTGGATGGAATGAAACGTTTTGCAAGTCAGATAGAGGCACGTTGATCTGACTGCGTCGAGCATGTCGAGAATGTCAAAGATTTCCAGGTGTTAAACCGGCAGAAGGGTCGGGAGTTGGGGCTTGTGAGGAACCATCTCATGTGTGGGAGGCTTCGACACTCTGGTCAAATTCGATTAGAAGCCTAATTTAGGCGTGAAAAATAATGATTTTCGTCCTCACCTTTGCCAGAGATGTCTTCTGACGCGTGGAAGGCGATGATCACGGGTTCGTTCGATCACGAGCGATGCTAAGATGAATTCAGGTTTCTCAATGGTTCGAGAGGAACGAAGTTCTTCCACCCTTACTCTTCTCGGAGGTATAGCATTCATCTGTTGATTATTAGAGGGAAACTTGGCTCATTAGATCTGGCCCAACGAGTCCGCACCGCCAATATCTGCCTGCTCTCACGTTTCTCGGTGTCTTCATCTGACTTTGGGCCACCGTCGAAAGAGAGATGGCCACATCCTTACTATGAAATTCCGTATCCTTTCCTGTTGAAGTCAGATGAAGAGCCTTCATTTGGCTGTGCGAATCTGTTCATTGTTCAAATGAGAATTGCGGTTTTAGGATAGGGGAGAAGCAAATTACTAGCCATCGTATCCCTTTCATGTTTTGATACAGCAAGAGAAACTTAAGGTGCAATGCTTGAAAATTTCTAATAATAATTCTTCTATCTATCTATTCATGAATCCAAGCAGATTTTTCTTAGATAAAGCCCTCGAGTCTCGACCGTCCAAATTCTCTCATAAGTGATTGAACTGATATCCCATTCAAATTATCTTTTACCCTTGGTGACAGAAATTTTGATTATCTTATCAGACCACAGATCTTGCGCTGTCCTCTCTCGACCACAACATCCATAGGAACGTTATTGCAAACTTTATAGATCCCGCGACCCACAGGCTCGACTGAACCCCTTTCGACGCCTTCGAAACCCATCCGCCTGCAATTGCACCAATCAGGGTTAAAATGAAACCCAACACTCTTCGGTTTCTTTTCACATTTGCGCTTATTGGTGCCAACAACTCCCGATCGCTAAACAGATCGCACAGCAAGCTTGTGATCACAACCGTAGGGAGCTCGCCATAACCTAGAGCGCGACTTCCTACAATTTGCCCAGCGGCTTGGAAGCTCAGCAATGCGATCGGGGCCAATTGGTTCCAACGGACCTCAAAGGAGGTGACCGGGATATGGCCGTCGATGTCGTCGCTTTCGATCAAACTCGCCGCGATGAAGATCACTGCAAGTTCTCAGAGTTAGTATTACTTCAAGCGATATCCAAATACTTCGCGAGTCTCCCTGCTTATTCCAAATGGTTCAGAACTCCTAGGACATTGCAAAAGGTGCTGAGCCTGAAGTGCGAGCAACGAAATGAAACATTCCGGGGGCTGGCATACTTAGCGTTTGCAACAGGAATGAAAGAAATAGCGTTCCGCGTCTAAGAGGGCCAAGAAGATGGTTAAGCCTCGAGAAAGCGATCGAGCCAAGCATGAAGCAGGCAATTGACATCAGGGCTGTAACACCGGGGAGTCAGTATTATCCTAATCAGGAAGCTTTCGGGAGTGTCATTTCCTCTTTGGGGGGGAATTAGAGTAAAATGGAGTACATAAGATGAAATCAATGGGAACTGGGGAGCATATGAACAAAGACCCAGAGTTGCTTACAGCGTGCCCAACCGAAAGGACGAGCATTCTGTCCAGAAGCTCCAAGACCAACGAATATGGTGTTGCCGGTTTGCATAGATACGAAGGTGTAAAAAGCTGGACGGGAATTAGCGCCGGCTTACAGCATGATTTTTTATGGAAAGTCCAGAGTCCTCACCGTTGTAAAGTGTACTGTCCACAAACCCTGAAATCAGGCAGCAAGCCAATAGTAAAATATCCCCATGGGTTGTAGTGACTTCTGCTGCGAGATACGCCTTCAGCCATTGGACTTTGGTGTCGCGGGTAGGATTCGGGAGATCTGGAGTCTCAACTCCTGAGTCTCCTAATTCCTTGTCTTCAACTGAACGCATATTTGGATAGCTGCAGTACTGTTGCGCTTCCCTTCTTCACGACGCAGATTCCAACAAGTCGTTATCAACTGTCAGGAATAGACTGTATAGAAACTTGAGTTAAAGTCCGTATTCTGGTCAAACATATGCAGGACTTCTACCTTTGAAGCTCGGGGTCTCCGCTGAGCCATGAGTACGGAGATTTGCCCGGGGGTGACTTGTCAAACGCCCGCCGATCATGGCCTGCATAGGTAGGTGCACTGGCCGGCCGTTAGGTTCTCGCTAGGTCGGTGCTATCGATCGGCTTGACCTTCGGTCGAAGGGGCGTAAGAAATGCGTGCCAAGTCAATTTTGTATGCAAAGACGGAACGGCTCGTCAAACCTGGAATTTCTTGGCCCTTTGCTATATCCCCTGCGTACTGTGTCGTCATATCACTGTTGACAGTGTCTAGAAGCTGAATCATCAAGATTCAGATTATATCCCTATATCGGATTCCTAGTGGCGAAAGCTCCGTTCAATGTCTCGTTAGGTGCGCTCTTTCGTTTTCTCGAAATTAAAAATAAAGGCTGCTCTATCAAAGCTGATTAAATTCAGCTCTTTTCTCATCGAACTATGAGAAGTTTACTCTTTGGGGAGCTCCTTCAACGGCCGTATAACTATGCTTGGATTCTTGGGAAGGGGCGTGGTTCGGTCAGTCTAACTCGCGCACGACTTTCGGTTGAAACTTCTCCACTCATGAGCTGCGTTACATCACTTGGCAATTCATTCTAATTTACAAAAACTGAATTAAACTCGGCCCAAAATAAATCAATAAGCATGTGAAGATAACGCAGAACGATGCACAGATAAGCATTAGCTCTATATGCCAAAATCAAGGCCATCCTTCAGGATCCTGGATGTCTCTTGTTTGACGTGCATCATGTCGGCGCTAGCTCCTTGAGCTTGCTGTCTGACCGCCATCCCACTCCAAACCAGCCGTCTAAAAAAGCCCCTTTGAGTGTGGTACATAAGAAGAAAACTTGCTATTTGAAAAGGCATTTCGAGGGTCACTTTCGATGGTATTGAGTTATGCAGAAGTATCAAGAAGGGTACAATCTCCAGCGTAAGTAACATTTATATGGCTTGATCACGAATAACCGAAAGAGATAATGGTTTGTCTCGAATACCTTCAAAACAAACCACAGTAATGTCCCAGAAAATGCTTCGCGATTGTTTGAATACGCATGAAGAGTTCCAAGTCTCCGTGTCCTGAATTCCCGATCTCGCAATAAACCTCTAGATTAGTTCAAGCACGAGGCATGGTGCACCACAGCACCACAGCACCGCAGCACCGAGGAACGTTGCCGCTGCCCAGCCTTGCCCAGCCTTGCTGAGCATGTTAAGTGGAGTTTGAGTTTATCTAGCTGCGGGCTAAAGGGGATCGCTGACCGACATGGTTCGGCGGAATGAAAAAGCCGTGCTTCCCGGATGATTCCGCCACAAGTATTGGAGGAAGGAGCGAGTACCAGCTCCCGTAACTCCCGTCCCGTGTTTGCAGCGGTAGAACCGCTGTCTTGGCTTGCGGCATGGACTCCCGCCGGCGCCACCCGCAACAAGGGTGTGTTTCGTACATAAATATTGACTTGCATATGCTCCACACACTGTTGTAAACTTCTCATAGAATTGCCAGCTAGTTGTGTTGCAAAAGAGAGATATTTCTATACTAATTGTGAGTCTCAGTAAATTCTATTTATATATGCCATAACGTGAAGTTTTGTCACATAAGTATAACATTACAAGCTAGAAGTAACCATCTTCGGCGTCCTGAAAATCTCAGCCCTACATTGCTTTTGAACTGAAGCTTCTGAAGAAGGTTTCTAGTGTCTTTTCTAGATCATTCCAAGATCAGCCATCCAGGTCCAGCCATGTTCACCCCCCACGGGAGGTTTCCCGAAAGAGATAAACTTGTGAAGATCTTCTCATCTTCCTCTATGGAGCCTTCCACGGAACTCTTCGAAAGCAACCCTAAATTTAGCTCCATGTGGCATTGATCAGCCTAGCGATCATAAAATGGACGTAGAATGGTGGGGTAAATGCACGACGGGTTTCCCAAGGCTGGCTGACAACCCTAATGAAGGAACTGGGTCAAAGACGGCCTTTTCCTAAGTAACAATCAGTTTCTGAATTTGGAATTTAGGCACATCTTCAAAGGTCTGAGTAATCTGACACACTGGCGGTAGTCATCCGGAACCTTTTGTGTCTTGCAGATATAGCTCTGCATAGTCTAATTGGCCTCTCAATACTTCAGTGTTCTACACTCCTGCAAGTCTCCCACCATCTCAACGCTATGTATGTATCTCACTGGGGCGCTTCAAACGCCTCTGACCTCAGAAGGCTTGGTGATAGGGGTGCAGATACAACGGCAATCTCAACCAAGAAACTGACCCACTTAGTAGCATGGGGGCTATTTGATTCAACAACCGTAAAGCTGAAGGATCACATTATGTAGACTATCGACAATTTCCCCGGAACATATTGGGGTCATAGTATGGAGAAGATTCCCGAACAAGAAAAGTGAGCTTTTGAGCATCGAAATAAAACCCAACAGGTCTACACCACGCTGCCGCCTCGCCGCCCTCCGACTTGAGGACGGGAATGACGATCGTCATCGTGTTCTCTTTCAATGATAGGTGGAATTTCAAGAGGCTTTTGAGAATTCGCTACTTTGCACCCTTTGTGGCTGGGAACGTGTCATCGGGACCCTCTTCCAAAAGTATGCAATATGATGTTGATCAACTCACGAGATGTGTGACAAGTGCACTCAAAGTTTGATACTATGCTCAAAGCTCACAAAGATTTATGTCTGAACCAGGAAAATGCTATAAATGACAATTTCTGGGGTCTTTACTCAAATTCCTGTAGCAAAATGTCCAACTATAGCCCGCCGAGGTGGTAGTTCGACTTACTGGTTGAGCGATCGATAAAGTGCTTAGAGAGCTATCTCCTGCTTACAGTGGATCTTATCGGCAGATGAATAATCCTTGACAAAAATTCCCGAAAATCAAAAGCGAAGTAACACCCCGAAGTAACACACCCTCTTCACTAGAGCGAGCATGGGGTATTTCATCCTCATCCGCCTCACGTATCTTCACATATCGGACGCGCCAAGAACACCTCAACGTATGCAATAGATTGAAGGATGTCTTGGTTCTTAAGTGCGTCCGTCTTTCGGAAGCTAAGGACCTTGACAGCTCTCGTCATGGAGGAAAGAACGTTGAGCTTCTACGGCTTGTGAATTTTGGACGGGAAGAAGGCCCGAAGCTCGCACTCTCCAGGTATATAAGGGTCGTGAACGACCCATCGTCCAGACATTATTTCCTCAATCACAGATCCTCTATTCTATCATAAACATTAACTCTCATTTTCAATTTCAAAAACTCGAAACTTGACTTACGCCAACGCCCAGAATGGAACAAGTCATCTTACCTTCTCATCCCTTGGGGACTACCGTCTTTCTCTCAAACGACCCAATAGTCCTTAAGAACGGTGGGAGCGTTGAAGCCATAGAAGTATCGGCAACCTCACCTGAAGGGGTCGCTGAAGAAGTGGTAAAAGCCCTTCCCGAAGAGATAGAACCGGCAAAAGACGAGGACATCACCGTCAAAAATTTAGAGCAACCGAGCATCAAGGGAGCCGAACACGTTCTAGTTGAGAAGAATACTCTCCAAGAGCCAGAAGCTTTCCCTTCTAAGATATTGACACCTTCGCTTGCTCCCCCTAAATTATCAGGAGCTACAAAGTTGAAAAAGATGCTGGCAGAGACTGACGAGCTCATTGTCTGCCCTGGTGTATATGATGGAGTTTCTGCCCGTGTTGCTCTATCTTGTGGCTTCAGTGCCATGTATATGGTATGTTGGTCTTGAGTCCGGTTGCAATTTACTAGTCATCACTAACAACATCTGAAGACAGGTGCTGGCACTACAGCCTCCCGGCTTGGCATGGCCGATTTGGGTATTGCTCAACTTCACGATATGAGAGAACATGCCGAGATGATCGCCAATTTGGAGCCTTACGGGCCACCTCTTATCGCAGACATGGACACCGGATATGGCGGTGAGTTTGAGAATAAAACAATCACTACAGCTATATACAATACTAATTGCGACTGTAGGGCCAATCATGGTAGCAAACTCCGTCTCACAATACATCCGCGCGGGAGTCGCTGGCTTCCATATCGAAGATCAAATTCAAAACAAACGCTGCGGGCATCTCCAAGGCAAGAAGGTGGTTTCTGCTGATGAATTCTTCATGCGGATTCGAGCCGCCAAAGGAGCCAAGGACCGCCTTCAATCGGATATCGTTCTCATCGCTCGAACCGATGCCAACCAACAACACGGCTATGACGAATGCATTCGACGACTGAAGGGCGCCCGCGACCTAGGAGCTGATGTCGGCCTCCTTGAGGGCTTCAATTCTCGCGAGGAAGCTGCAAATGCTGTTAAGGAGCTGGCTCCTTGGCCACTGCTGCTCAACATGGTAGAGAATGGTGCCACGCCGATCATCACCACGACGGAGGCGAAGGAAATGGGATTCCGCATCATGATTTTCAGCTTTGCATCTCTGGCTCCGGCCGTAGTCGCTATTCGAAAGACCTTTGAGAAGATCCAGACTGATGGTGTGGTTGGAACCGGCAAGGACTTAACCCCCAAAGCTCTTTTTGAAATATGTGGGTTGAAAGACTCAATGACTATCGATTTCGAAGCCGGAGGTGCTGCATTTGCCGCAGTTTGAAAAGGGAGTTTCCGATGTTTTTTTGTGGGAAATTTAACGTTGTCGATCAACGCTTCTGGGTTTGCTTTATTCCGGGTGTTGGGGATCTAGGACAGCTCTGACCTATCCTTTCATTTGTGGAAGTCTAAAACTTTCTTTCAAGCAGTATGAGAATAAATGCAATAATGAACGTCAAATTATGTCAGTATTCTTTATTTTCAACTCACAAAACATGGGCAGAAGCGTCGTGAGCCTTTGACTTGAAATGCAGATATCAAAGACTTGAGCTGTCGAGCTGTCGAGCCGTCGATCTTGACTTAAACGAACAATGAAAGTTCACAACTTCGTTCTCTATAAAGATGTCGGAAGTAAATGGCATTGATGAGTATATTTACTAGATTATCATCAGGAGACATTTCATAGATCTGCTCCTGAACTGGACATCTGTGCTTGCACTTGCTGGCAACGATCTTGAACTATTGGGCAGCATACTGGGACTAAAATCTACGCTTTGAAGGTAGGATTGGGTCTCGTAGAGGAAACTCATCCCTTGGGGATTGCCTTGCACTACTATGGAAACCTTGTTCCAGAGCCATGGAAGTAGTGTTTCAAGCATTCTTCTAAACCTGCGCCTCCTCACGTGAATAACATGAGGTGAGACCAACCAACTCAGTTCATTTTATCCCTCAAATGAAGCCAACAAAGGGCTCAAAATGACAGATCACGACGCTTCTGACACCAGCAGGGCGCAGCCTCGCCCGACATAGTGATGGCGTGACGCCAATACTAACGGCATCAATATTGGAATATGCTTGCTATTAGCGGGGAACATGAGGGGTAAGCCTGCCCGTGTGGAAAATTCGATATCTGACAGAAGCATGCAGGATGTCCGACCCAGTGTTACACAAACCGTTGGGCGCGTGATCGTTCTTCCCGTGCGGAGGAGGGGAAGGAAGCCGAGTTTTGCAACGGCCCCGGGCCGAGCGTGCATGGCGACTGCCAGAACCGATGAATACAGCATCCAGATAGGGTGAGGAAGGAGAAGAAAACTCGAAAGACTTATGAATCTGGTGATGCAATAGATGCTGCAGACTGATAGCAGGCATTACTGTGCAACAGCGCTGGCTGATCGGCAATTATGAAATACCCTCCAGGATCTAGACGGCTGCGAGTCACACGGCAGTGCTAGTTGGAAGCAGTTACGCCATATCGCAGAAGATTAGGGAAGGATACACTCTCGGATCTTCACGCCGATGCTGTGTACCTCGAGCTCGAGAAAGGAGAGAGATTAACAGCGGGAGTGAGGCACAACTTGTCCCAATTTCAGGTTGCGGTTCGGTCTCGTCCGGGAGGATTTGTGGCAACCCGCCTCGATTTTCCGAAGGATGCGAAAGGATTATTGAACTTTTCGCCATCTTGACGAAGTGTACATCAGGTGTTGGGCCAAGACATAAAATTCACGATAAGTGTTCTCTCGAATTAGGTGCCTGACTATAGAAGGCCAACTGATAATTCTGTAGAGGTTGTCACCCCGGAAACTTTCCTTTGTGACTGCCACCTGCTACATCGATAAATTCCCTGCCGGTGATCAAGGTTCTCTCGGCACTACTACCATTTGTTTATTTTCAAAATGATAGTCAACCTTCGCATCTCCAAAGTCCGGAGCCGAGAACAACGATCCTTCACATCGTCGAATAGGGGGGTTGTAACATGACAGGCGAAATTCGCGACTCTTTCATCTGTCATTGAAAAGTTTAATAATGACCGCTTAACAACTCTCAGGGATATTAAGAGTCACATAGGACGTCAGAGTAGCACGATCACCCTTTTAGTTGATAGCACCAGGTCAACCAATTGTAGACTGAACCGCAGCGGCCCCGACTTTGGTACATGGGTGCTTCTGTTCTGGGCACTTGTCATGCAGGTTGACTGCATACAGGAATGTTTCGACTATCATTGGATACTTGGATTAAAACGCGGGGGAGATGATAACTCAGATCAGGTATCAACTTCTGCTGGCAGACCTTGTTTGAATCCTTGCTCGCAACCATTCCAAGAAAACACTTTGAAATACCTCGCCAGTGAAAAGAACGTTATCACAACTCCTTGGCGGGAGCTACCGCAGTTTGACGTACTCTCGAAGATTCTTAGAAAAGAATTCGAGAAGTCTTTGCCGTCTGTTCCTGAAGACCCTGCAGTCGGTTAGTGTGACGCCTTCAAACAAGACAGCGGGAATCAAGCGGCATAGGGATAGTGCGACGTGAATACAGAATTCGAGGCCGAGACATCGATTCGGACTCCAAGCTCGAATGCCTTCGTACGTCCGAGGTTGTCAAAATGATGCAATCTGTGCTCTGTGTGCCTCCTAATTAATATCGGTTATCGAAGGAGCTGCAATGCCACTCTAGGAGATGTGTGGGGGCAAACTGAAGTTCAATATCCGGTGGGATTCGGCTGCTTTCGGCACCACTCCAAAATCGACTTTCAAGCGGCAAGAAAAGGGGGTGAGGTTGTATTATTGCAAAGGAACCCAACGCGGGCGGAGATTTTATTTGGGGATTATGATATGGCGCTTTCATATACATCGATCGATACATCGCATAGAGAGTGCTACGATGCCAAAGATAAGGTACAGCACATACATGCGACATCTTAACGACATTGTGTTGATGTAATTGGCTATCGAGCGCTGCAAACGGTGACTCCGAGGGAGCGGGTTGGAAATAAACTGCGAGGAGGTTGAAGACAGAATTTGGCAGAGTTTGACGAGGCCAGCTGCCTCTATGAAGCCATCGTGCAACATCACGAGTTGGCGACGGCGAGCTCAAGTCACTAGAACGAGGAAGGTGCTTATCTGGAGTCATGAGGCCCAGAGGCATCTCGGCAACGCCACAATTGCCGCTGGGTCGATGGGAGGAGGGAGAGAAAGCTGAAGCCCAATCTGTCAACAGGGGTGTGAAGCGTGAACACTCTGGAGTCTGGTGTTGCAAGTTTTTAAACAGCAAGCCAAAAAAGAAGGAAAACGTGGGGGCTTGCGTGTTTGGCGTTCGCACGGCGTCCCCTGCCCTGCCTGCCTCTGCCGCCCCTGAGTTCTGAGTCTTGAGGGCGGGGTCCAGCAAGGGTACGAGTCGACAGGGGATCTTTGACAGGGTCCACAGTCCACAGTCCACAGTCCACAGTCTACGGTCTAGACGGGCATAGCCCTGCCGAATCCAATGGAGTCGCAATATTGCATGCAGGACGCAGCGTTAGCCGTCCAATGAGAAATCTAGACGCTGCAAACCCAGATTGGCGACCAGATGTTCGTCATTTAGGGGTCTGTGTGCTTGCAGATGCGATTTGTCCACCCCCTGCTCATGCTCCTTTCTGCGTGCGGAGAACAAAAGCAATGGTAAATGGTTCGTGAGCGTGGTGAGACATGATTGCGCGCAACGATTCTACTAGAACGATTCGGGATGATGATAGATTTGAAATATGATACTTCGTAAAAGTCATGCGCAGAGGTGAGACACCACCAGCCGCCATGTGGTATTGAAGATCGCGAAGTCCGATCAAGTGACTAACCATCAAGAGACACCACGGGCAGTTTTCTCCGGAGAGAATTCGTTGAGGCATCGCAGTGCCGGAGCCATCACGGGCGCGAGTCATAAGCTTCCAATAATGTTGTAAGAATCGGGTTTGGCTTCACAACCTGTGACTCCAGCTGCCTTTGTAGTTTGTAGGATGCGGCGCTTATTGCGGGTGTTCTAAATTTACAGATCTCCGAGATCCGTACATTTAAAGTTTGAAGGAACAATTAATGAGGAATAGCGTACTCGGTGACAGTCCACATCGAGAAAAGGTCTGTATAAATATTTGGAACGCTTTTTCATAAGTCTTATCGTAGTAGCGTGGAGATTCTTCAACCCTTCAGAAGTGACTGGAATAAAGTCTAAGAAAGTTCTATTAGCCATGCATCTTTCTCGGTTACTGGGAGCGGCGTAGTGCTTGTGACTTTGGGAATCGTATGTTTTCCTCTTGCAATTGATTTCAACATCATATATTTCCTCATGGAGAAGAAGCTATCCAGTTCGTGACGGGCCGAGAATTTCGATACGAGCTGTGTGACATTCTGTAGACTCACAAGACGGCACCACCCTGAGCGAGGCTGAGACTGAATTTTGATTTTCATCCATTGTGACCTTCAAAGGCATTCCATCCTAAGATTTCTGGCCCGTGTTGGCGGTCATCCTGCTCTACTATTTACTAGAGTACGAAGGGTAAAAACTTATTTCGTTCTCCCAATGGTAGGACCCCCAAAGAGACATTGCCTTACGTGCTTTTCTTTTCGACACACGGGTTCCAATTGAGAGCCCCAACAGAATGTTCATATTTTGTAGGCGGCGCCGATTAACGGCCGTCGAAGATGGAGCATATCCAAACCAATAAATACATACTATACTATGCATTCTGATTGTCGATTTCAAGCTCGAGATTGAAGGATTCAGCTGTGATCGATGAGTACCTCGCAATCTGAAAAAAGATGTCGAAGTGGTGATTCAACCATTCCCCTCTACACAATGGACAGGATTGCAAATCATAACTCTTGCAAATACAAATAAACAGTATGAAGCCTGCGGTTCCAAATAGATTGCTCTTGATGTAGAGCGACGCGCATTTGCTGGTCCGCGTCCATCCCAATTATGGCGTCTCAGCTCCAGAGAAAATGAGTTTCCCGCTGAAGCTTTGGCCCCATGGTGCGACGCAGAACTTCTCCACAATGTACAGACGATCTGCTCCAAAGTCTCTTGAAATAATGGCTGATCAAGCAGGCAACGTTTCAAACGCATGATGAACAAATTAGGTGAAAATCTCTTAGCGTAGGAGCGCAAGGATATTCAGGAATAATCTCCGGACTGAAGCGCATTATTTTTTTACGTTTGCCGCGCTGCCAATAAAAGATTGCCCTTGCAGACCCCGTTTGCTGCATCTTGGCTCGCGTAATATTAATACAATTGGAGATTTAAACATTCAGGAGAGGTCTGATCGCTTCAACATAAGCGCGCACTGGTCGTCTTGCGAGCTCGGCGGCAAGCTTGGTCCTACGTTGAGATTTTGTAATTTTGAATGAGCGAATGCCGAACTTATACAGGCGCGAGATCTCATCGGCCACTAGAGTAAACTCTGATACGTTTTAAAAAGTGGAGAGTGAGTACATTAAAAGCGTGGAGCCACAGTGGACACTTTGCACTCGAGAGCCGCGCGCCATTCCAGGCGATCTACTACCCCGGGTCTCTGTATTCCTCTTGCACAGCGTACGCCAGCTTTTGAGGGATTTTATCATGTTGCCCAGTTCTACGAAAGGCTAGATCGCTACCGAAAGTCAAAGGTTGTGCCTGCATCCGGCCGCCCGTTCTTGCAGCAGCTCGAAGTTGGCGACCGCGAATGGTATGAGACATTTCTTGAGGAGGCAAAATTCATCACGAGTATTGGATTTGGGATTTGGACGTCCCAGTGACGGCAACTTAAATTAGCAGAAGCATGCGCCTCTGAGTATCGGTCCAATTGCAGTATCAGCAGGCGAAGAGCAACCCCTCACGATGCGGGCAGAACCGAGTAGTGAGTCCATAGTACGGAGTAGTATTGAGGGGAAGATCAGAACATCAAGGTCGTCGGTGCTGCAGGTCTGACCGGATCCAGTATAGAGCGCAAATCAAGCAAATCATACCAGTGAGTGCCCTCGACCAATAACAATTATAACGCTGCCGCGGTCATGCTGTCAGAAGGCAATCTGGCTAGGCAGTTTCTAGGGACCAGTCACAGGCAAGACAGTTTCCTGCCATTTTAACCAGGCAGATGAGACTCTCCAGTGAGGCCCTCCAGTGAAGCCTTGAGGATGCCTCCCTGATCACTGCTGGTCAGTGCTGGATGATCACTGATCAGATTCAGCGTCTCAGCTTCGAGCAAGGAAGACACGGCCGAAGCAAAAACCAAGCCCAAGCGGGATAGGTCAATAGGTCAATGTTGCAGAGGGATTTTGCCCAGCTCTAGTTGCAGTATTTATTTTTGCTGTGGCGAACTCGTCGTTTGCATGAGGGGAAGGAAAAGATGCAAAATGCAAAAGCACGAATGTTTCCCGATCTCAATTTGCCTCATGTCATTGTGATATGAGACTGAGAGAGCAGTCAGTTGATTTTCCAAGGCAAAACCTCAAACTGGTCCTGGCGGACCCTTGCTCCTGTAGCACTGTCGCAGAATGCTCCAAACTCGCACCACCCCAGGGAACGGCGGCAGCCGCCAGAAGCTACTTCAAAGTTCAAGCTAGGAATAACATTCGGATCCTTGCGGGAATGGGGCATCGGTGCTCGTCATTCTGTAGGGATCTTCTAGCGTCTTTCCCATGATCCTGGAAAGTTTACCACTCGAGAACGCCACCTGGTGTTTTCCCCACCCTCGCATTCCAGAGGGAGCACTGCGCAGAGACGGAGACGCCCAAGACAGGGAAGTTTTCAGGGAGTTTGTCTGAACCTGGAGCAGCCTGCAGATGCAAAATCCTCGCTGTTGCAGACACGCCAATGCGTGGATCCTGTCGACTTCAAACATCCCACGTCGCCGCTTGAAGCGTGCAGCAGCAGTCGCAGTCGCAGTCGTCGCCAGTTAACAATACAGGAGCGCTGCAGCATCTAGGGCTATCAAATCTGGAGCAGGCCGGACGAGAAAGGAGAGCCAGTGAGCCAGAGAGTACTGTGTCGACAGTACATTTCCATCTGGAGATAACTTCGTACAGTACTGCTGACCTGCTCTCCTGCTCTCCTGCTCTCCTGCCGTAACCCAAAGAGACAATACCATGGCCCGAAGCGTACTACGCTGGCAGCTGGCAGCTGGGAGCCTGGGAATTCCAGAACCCTAGAAATAATTTCAAATAAATGCGCCCACCAAGGCCCCCTGAGGCCTGGTGGCTTCCCTAAAAGCTCGTACCAAGTAAAATTCCGAATTATTCGCTGGCCGCCCCAAGCCGCGCATCAACACACCATCAGCGCAGCGGAGTGCATGCTGACTGACTTTAGTCTTCGACGCTTCTGGCGCTTGGTCTAAACAGGTCTGGTGCCTCGAGGGAAAAAAGCCATCTGGTGCATGCCTGCAAATAATGCCTGCACGCTAACCAAGCATCTGCTGGTTGAAGAACCAGCCGAACATCCATACTTGTATCCATCTGGAGTATATGGTTCAACCTCCTCCCTCATGCTTCAACCTCTAGCTACTACTACCACAGTACCGACACCGACCGTCTCCAGCTTTTCTCTTCTCGACATTCATCTTTGGTTGGCAGAGTGGCATCATCCTTCACTCTCAAACCAACATCCCTTCCGAAGCATCACACCATTTGCTCCACAGTTTGTGCATTGTCCTCCAGGCGAGCCGTAGCCGCTTCACACAAATCTTGAATCTCTTCAACTGTTCTTGCACCAGGCTCCACATTCTGAGTCACACCATCATTGAACTCCACGTACAACCCAATTGCATAACTATTCCAAGTCGGCTCAGGACTTATTTCAAGAGCCTTCAATCCGCTGTCGAATACATCCCCCAGCAAACCCAATACACTCCCCACCTACACACACACACACAATGACCATTGGTATGGACTGGTCCCCAGATTTCTGTCTTGCTTGTGACAAGCAGACAGATGGCAGAGTGTACTGTTCGGAGGCCTGCCGTCTTGCAGAGTACGAAGTGGCATCGTCGAATACTGGCTCGGCAGCATCATCTCCCACTTCTCCTCGTGGCCCTCTCTCCTGGCCAACAGCAAGGCCATCGAACGCCGGTTTCTTCCTCGAACCGGCCTACAATTTCGGCAACGCACAGCCTTATGGCACAACTCCCTCGCCACGAACAGCAACCTTCTACCAAACATCCAGGCCACAATCTTCGCCCATACCCTTCAGTTCGAAGCCTTCCTTGACACCCTCGAGCTCTCAATCGAGCCTTTTCTCTATGCAAAGCTCAACTTCATCTGCAACTTCCGAATCGAACCAACTCTCGGACGAGTCAAAGAAAGCCTTGAGGGCATATGCAAGCTCTTTCGACCAGTCTCGGTACTCTAGACGACAGTCGACCAACTAGAGCATTATCCTTTCCGCAACCTTGTATCCCCCACAGCTGGGGATTTTCTCAAATTTTAATGAACGATTCTCAATTTACATCATCGAAACTCAGCATCGTCCGGCGTTTTTAAAGACATGTTACTACGGTACAACAAAATACCCATACCTCCTCTCATATCCTTATATGGATCGGCGTTTTATCACAATCTACGAATTCTGGTGTTGTACAAAAAGCATATCACGGAGCATCACATCTCATCATTTCATGGGCATTAAAAATTGTTGGGTTATAGCATCGGGCTGGGAGCAACACTCGCTACTTGCGCAGGCAGGGAGACTTTGTTTTTCATTTGTATACTTGGGCATTCTTTAGCATCAGAGGGGCGAGGAATCACACCACGGGAGTAAGCATTACTGGAGCGAATTGCAGGATTGGGGGCGCTCCTATTACACATCTGTTCTCGCGTTCTGACTCGGATGAGCTTCAGTGTTGTCAACAATAGTTTCTTCTAGAAATGGGCTTTGGATATTGTCAGATCCCCATTTCCAATAGTCCTCGTCATTGTCCGGCCAAGCTTCCATCGGAGAGTCCGGCAAGGCGAGCTTAGCATAGCAATGAAACAGAGTTTCGTCATAAATTGACGAGACCAGAGTTCTCAGACTCATTTTAGTCATCCAAGTTCCTCATGTGATTGAAATTCATTCATCGTCTGATCAAATGCCATCATTCTTTATCATCAAAGCATTCACTTCACAATTAGGGTCACTTCACCACCTTCACCCCAGAATCTTCTGAAAGTTATAGAACGTCACTAGGCTGGATAGGAAAGATATGGAGCGGAGAAAAACGTGTAATCCTCAGCGCGATCTCTAGACTATTCACTAGAAGAAGGTTCCTCGGTTAAGGTAGTACCACTTCTAGAGCTGGTTAGTTGTCACCAATAATTCAATTGAAGAACTTCACAAATCCTGGGAGAGAGTAGTAATCACTTTGGGTACTACGACGTGATCTGAGCAAGACTCCCAGTCAGGATACTGCTTCTCTGCCCCCAAAATATTTGTTTTCCTGGTGCAACAGGATGTTCATAATTTGACTGGAAGGCCGATCATCCGGATTCCGGAGTGAGGGGAAAGTTGAAACGGTCCTTCGAGGTTTTTTCTGCTGCCGATCTTCGTGCAATGGACTATAGTAGCTTAGTTGTAGAGACGATCATGTTGCTGTGGAAAGCCTGGATTTCTGATCTTTTGGCTTCGCACTTATAGCTCCTATGTACCTACAACGCCATGTCTGCAATCTTGGCCCTTGACATGATTACTTTCACCACTCACTTCAAATTCGTAATGGCATAAGCATAGTGAAGTCATACGTTTGGACAGGCAGTTCACCCATAACACAAGAAGCATCGCCCAGTATCCACATTAACTACCCCACAGAAAGCCAACTCACCCGTCCCGGCAAGCTCCAGGATGATGCCTCCACGAAAGCTTCCGCAGCGAAAAGTCTCTCGAGCTGCCGAAACGCTGGGAATCAAGAAAAACCGAAGGCTCCGTGTCTCCAAGGTCATACCCGTCCGTCTCAGCCCAACCGAAACAGTCCGGCAAAACAAGGTTACCAAAAATGCGAAAGCGATCAGGGTGATGAGGGCACGATCGACACTGCTGGCGGGAGTGCCGTTCATCAATGCACTGGGGTACAGTACAGTACTTACCGGTTTCTCGTCCACACTGGACACGAATAGGAAGACCTCATCAGCTCCCGTACTTGAATGCAAATTCTCACTTACTTGTTCAGTGATTCTTAATGCATAGACCTATAGACATATCTTATATTTAGGCCCCAAAACTCTCACAGGATCTTGGTAAACGGGCTGTTTCAGATCCTCCCTGTCACCTCTGCGCTTGCACTGTCCTACGGGTAAAACCCTGCTTCCCGCTCGATCTGCCAGGCAAGGCTGAAAATAATCGTCGCCCCCAAGACGCATCTGCAACAGAAAAATTTTCACCGGGCACGCAATCTGCATCGCCTCTGGAACCTTAAAGCGAATCGCGAGAGCAATATAATTCAGGCACTGTGCGCTTATGACTGGAAGATATGGTATTATGATGATGAGGTGAGAAGACCGGCTCTCGGGGAAGAAAAACACAGGCCGCGCAGCAAGGTACGGCTGCATGGGCCAGGAGTCTCGAGGAGAGGCATTGGCTGCTGGCGTTACACGTCCGATATTCTCGAAATATGGATATTTGGTGGGCAGGCAGGGAATCCTCCCGTGTTTCGAGTCTCGACTTTCCTCTGAGTCTGCTTTGCTGTGCAGAATTCGTACTCTGTTTAGATTGAGATCCATTTCTTCCACGCGCTGCAGTCAGGCTTGGGAGCTGAGACGTCGAAAATTTTCTCATTCGTCAGGCGATTTCTCATCTCATCCCACGTGTAGTGGCTTCATTCATGCGTAATGGGTCACCGAGAGCTGTCCCTATTTCCGCGAGCGACTGCTGCTTCGTACGGTTCTATGTATGACTGACAGCTTCGGTGTCGCACTGGCGCCTAGTGAAGTGTCACTCGCCTCGTTCCGCTGGAAAAAATCTATTCTCCGCTTCCTCGGCGAGTAACAAATTAAAAGAACGTTCCAGTTCACCGATCACAAAGCTTGCGTTAGTGTTCTGTTACATTTTGAGGAAAATTTGTGGAAGTCCATCAGGGTCTGGGACAGTCTAGCCCAGCGCCTCCAGGAGGCATCATGAGGCTCTCGGGAATCGGGAAGATCCGCCTTAACTTTAGTGGCGTTTCTTGACAACCACTGGCGCCGGTGTCCAGAATGATCTGAGACTTGCTGAAGAGTTTTCTCCTTGTATTTTCAGGTACGCCCAATCGCTTTGGATCCAGTGGAAAAACAAAGTGACAGCTATTGTGCCATGGTGGCTTGCGGCTTGTAAGATCTTACCAGCTGGTGGGTCGCGGACTTTGTGTTGCGATCGCGGAGGCGGCAGAAGAAACCATTTGTTTTATTTTTCCATTGATCTGCAATTGCTGTTTAAGTATCTTTGATTGTGATGGGGAACCTTGCCGTTTCAGTTACCTGGTGACGGTTCACCATCCCACTCGATATTTGAAATATTCTCCAGCCTTGTCCCATTTTTCTCAGGAGTCCCGCTGCAACTTCGTGTGAGAGACGCTTAGAATTAGTTCGCCTTTCATTCTGTTTCCGGAATATGAATTGTTCTTCTACGAACGCGCAATATACCCCTTTTGGCAATTGTACTGTCCCATTAAATCCTCATGCATGTACCATAGAACGTGAGATTGCACACTCGATGTCCCACAAACTTGATTATGCTCTAGCCGCATCTCCATTTGTCTTTGCCCAATATGGTCTGAGGTTTTCAGGAATTCCCTGGAGGAGAGCATAGTCCGTGGTACAGCACTCCCTGCTTCACGTGAGCGAAATGCTCGAACCATTCCTCTGTACTCACGGGGACCTGCATTGGGACTACGACCGAGCAAATACATTCGACGTTGAATAATGCTTTCCCGTTGGAAACCGGCATTGCCCGAGGCAAGGAAGTGGTACTGCATCGTTCACGTGTCTTGCTGTTTCAAGAAAGTGGAATATCGAATGTCCCTGTCGGGATGCTGCAGATGAATGACCCAGTGGGCCAGATCCGGCGGGAGAGCACAACCTCCTGGGCAGCCCGAAAAGGACGGTAGGGACCACGCCGCTGCTCTAAGACTTGGTTGCATACTCGTACTCTGCAAACTCTCGAGTGGCACGTGAGGGCGTGGGGGGCTTGTTTGTCTGAACGAAAGTATCACAGCTATTGAAAGCAAATAACCATCTGTATGGGGGAAGAGTGGTGAGTTCCATGTGTTCTTGATTGATGTTTGGGGCAGCCTGCTTCTAGATGCCGGCGATATTCCAATGTAATGCTGCGCTTAGTGAAGCACAAGATTGTTCCGGAATGAGCAGAAGTTTTACAAGGTTTGAGAGACTACAGGGTGAGTCCTACCCAGGTTTCTAGCCCCTATACTATTCATACAATATTAATCGATGGTGTTGATAGAAGAATCAGGTTGCTACTTAATTGAAGCTACCCCTTAGAGTTTTAATAAAGTCTTGGGCCCGGTTGTAATGATACGAGAGTTTGGTTCCCTGCATATACATATCAGGTTTTCCTTTCCATATGTTGGGTCTACAATTTTAAACTCTTCTTAGAAGTCAAATTAGTCATTGCATCATTTAGGAGAGAAATTCGGGATTCAGGCAGGCAACATTGTCTTGATAGCCTTCGTCAACAGAGTATTGTGTAATATTTTTGGGATCTAGGGTTAACTCGTAACTGTTCCTGGGATACTTCCAGCAGAAATTCAACAAAAAAAGTGGTACGCTGATTACAGAGTACACCCTTGTTGATTCTTAGTATCACTTGTTTCGAAAATATAGCTTGCCCGCAAGATTGTATGATCGCTACACCGCTGACGACAGGAATTTTTAAATGGCAAGAAACAAAGGGTAATCTAGATACTTATACTTACTTACACTTACGAAACTCTTCGTTGAAATCAAGACCATCACCCCATCTCGTGGACTGCACGTGATAAACATGAACTGAGACGCCGAGGTTTTACCGCGTTGTAGCCTTATCTAGCGGTTACTTGATCAACACCACCACCACGCCGAACACACCAAGAACGTGCGCCGCCGCCTACAAACGTAATACTGGAGAGAAAGAGGATTTGAACTTAGTATTTTGGGAGTTGGGAAGCTTAGAACGCCATTGCTCCTGCCAGAATAACTCACCAAACATCTACAATTCCCCATCGCCATCATGACCTCCCGCCTTGTCCTCGTCATTGGGGACCTACACATCCCAGATAGAGCTATGGACATCCCTCCCAAGGCAATCATCCCATTGATTTTTGCGCATCAAGATTACTGACAGCTCCAAACAGTTCAAAAAGCTCCTCACTCCCGGAAAAATCGGCCAAACGCTGTGCCTAGGCAACCTCACGGACAAGCCTACGTACGACTACCTGCGCAGTATTTCTCCGGATCTAAAGATTGTTAAAGGCCGCTTCGATGCAGATGCCACTTCGCTACCGCTTTCGCAAACAGTTACGCATGGGTCGCTCAAGATAGGGTTTCTAGAAGGCTTCACAATGGTTGCGCCGATGGAGATGGATCTTATGTTGGCCGAGGCGAATAAGATGGATGTGGATGTCTTGTGCTGGGGTGGGACTCATAGATTTGATGCGTTTGAGTATGAGAATAAGTTCTTCGTGAATCCGGGTAGTGCTACAGGCGCGTTCACGACAGGGTGGATCGGAGAGGAAGAGGAGATGGTGCCTAGCTTTTGCTTGATGGATGTGAGTACCCCTTTCCGGGAAAGCTCAACATTGAGTTTGTGTTGATTTTGAGGGACTGCAGGTGCAGGGGATTGGGTTGACGCTTTATGTCTACCAATTAAGGAAAGATGCGAATGGAGTGGAGAGCGTCAACGTGGAGAAGATCGCATATACCAAGAACGTTGGGGGCTCATGAGGGAATGTTCGGGAGAGGATAATCGCAAGTAAATTACAAGGCGCTCTGTAACCGCCTGGGCACAAAAGGTCGGTAATGGCTGAGGTTAGAGGCGATACTGCTAGAGGACCTCAACATTGATGTCGAGAGGCTTACGCCAGAAGCAGATGGCAGTCATAATAACTAAGTATCTAATTGCTCTATCCGAGGAAAATACACCAAGTTAATACGTTCACCACCCAAAAGATTCCTCAACCAATTCGATCTGCACACCATTCCTCCCAGTAGAGTCCACAACCGATGCTCTTACTTCATCGGCCATCCCTCCGGGTCCACAACTCACCACGCACACCTTCCTCGCAGTATGTTCCTCGCTCTCAACCTCCTGACGCACTGCTTCACGAATATTCAATCTTTCCCCTCCAGTCCCCGTACACACAATGGAGAGTTCAACGCCTTTCCTGCGCAAGTCATCGACATTTCCAAATTGTGACTTTACCGCAGTTATCAAGCTCTCCTCCTTGGCACTCCAAAAGAGCAAAAATTTGCTCGCCTTTCCCCGTCGATCTTTTACCGAAGACGAGAGATAATCCTGCAAGTAACAAAGAATAGAAGTGATGCCAATGCCGCCTACGATGGCGATGATGGTATCTGCGTCCCTAATTGCAGTTTTGGAAGCTGCTCCATATGGACCTTCTATCATGACTCGTAAAGGCCTCGGTACTGGCTTTTCTGTACTAGGAATGAGACGCCTGTGCAAATGCCTAGTCAAGCCTTGCATTGGGCGGAGGATGAAGGAGACGCTTGGTGCTGAATTTGGTGACCGGACAGTTGAAGATAGCTCTTGGAGCTCGATCGGAGATTCTTCATTTGGCGTACTCTCTGGTGGGATCTTTATAGCGAGCTCTCCTGGGACGTCCTTATTGGCGGATTGGGATTGTGCTTCTGCTGCATCTGTAGGTGGCATTCCTGGATTTGTTGCACTCTCCCAGCCCACAATGGAAAAGGGGTGCGATTGAAAGGGATTCCAGCCCAAAGTTGGGAAATACAGATAACAATGTTGACCAGCTGTAAACTTCCAAAGCATAGACGGAAAGACCGTCACCTTGACAAATTCATCTCCGGGGAGAAGTTCCACTGTCGACGAGGGATGAGTTTTGTCGACCCAGGACTTCCAATTCAATGCGACAATTCGAAACGGGCGCATGACTCTGTCGAAACCCCAGAACGCAAATGCAATGTATAACCAGACTTCGTACCCGTACGCCTTGCGAAAGCGCATTTCAACATGATTCCACAGACATGCGAGAACTATGATTGCGAATGCAATATGGATCATCAGGAATGTTTCGTACCAACGGACTCTGACCGGAAGCGCCGAAAGGACAAGCACCATGAATGCCAGAGCAATTGCCGCTATAACTCCGAAAGTCCAATATGAATCGCTGAACTGCTGGACGTGTATATTAGATGCCAGAGTAAACATGTTGTATCCTGTTCTGCTGGTATTGTTCCAGTAGAGGACAGTATGTATTATTCCCTGGAGGGCCGCAACTCGAGCAACCCAACGGTGGAATGTGAGGACGCTTGTTCGACTTCCGCCAATGATCCAAAGAAGCGGCGTATTTCGACCGGAAAACATAATGGCAAGTGCAATATTCGCAAAACACAAATTTCCCAGGCGGTCGGCAATCCTCGACGCTAGTTGTTTGCTTGAAGAGATATACCAAGTGTCCGGATCAAAAGCTGGATAGTTGATCGCACACAAGACGACATTAAGGGCAATATAGCCGGTAATCAGAAGACTGAGGCTGTGGAGGAACAAATAGTCAGTGAGATGTCTTTCGAATCTTTTTGAAGTACTTTTAAATAACTCAATTTGAGTGAGCATTCCGAGCAGAGGAGTAGAATCACGCCATAATTTAGAAGTGAATGAATCCGGATTACCCTTACCTTCTAGAAGGGACGTATCCTAGATCACCAGGTAACCTCTTTAGATGCCTCGATCCAAGCAATGCGGGCTTAGATAAGTATTTCGAAAAGAGCCAAGCGAGTCGCTGTGGAAGAGAAATCTGGGGCAGATAAAAGTTGAGAAGTCGGACCGCTCCAATACAGAAACAGAAGCCAACGACCACCACGAGGATAATGACACTGAAGACACACACCATTAGTACGTCCTCAATGATCTCATTTTGGCTTGTACACTTACCCATACAAAGCCTGCGCGGATTGCTGTTTCATATAGCCTTGAATTGTCTTCCTCGAGTCTTCAAAATACTGATTATTGACCAGACTAACTTCCTTCAACGCCACAGCATCGTATGGCAATTCCGTTGTAGGAATGGGGCGCGGAAGATTGTCTTCCAAGCTCGACACTTTCATTCCATCTCCGGCGACTTTACTCCAACAATCCTGGACTTCAGCAGAACTAGTATTATCAGCGGCACACTTGACTTGCATGCAGTGGGCCAATGATCCCAAATAGACAGTATCAGAGGAATGGCAATCCGGAGTAACACCGATAACATGTTCAGGATCTTGCGATTTCTGGGTGCATGCCAGCTCCAAACCCCAGAAAGATGATAGACAGGAATAGCAGCATAGAGGTTGAAGAGGATTGCGGCCGAGACCAACGAGGCCGTTGCTACCAGCTGCACTGGCACTGCTTGAGAGTGCCAATAGGCTGGACAAAGCAACGAAGCTAAAATGCATTACGACGTTGGATTTGGAGAGTAGCAAATGCAGTCAAATTCTCCGGGAACAGAGTAGAGATGACAGTTTCTAGGGGAGTTATTACCTATCTATAGAAGACCCGTCGAATTGCCCGGGCTTGGCAACCGGGGAATTCCAATTCAATATGCATCCTGATAGTAACACAAGATCTGGCTTACGTAGCCCCTGCACACAAATACCCCGGCTTTACTTTTAGAACTATCTTGCAATCTTATGGTGCGTAAAACCCATGGTTTTATCTTCGGATAGATACTCAAGACCATCTAGAGGAAGATTGCGCTTGCTTCAAGAGTAAAAAGAGCCTCAAATCGACGAGCTTTTGGAGCGGCCGCCAAAAACTTTTGATTCCCGCCGACGTCTCAGAAAAGTGCCACCAACCTCTGGATGTGTAATGGGCTTTGCCTGATTGGTTGTAAGGCTTGTCAACAGCGAGAAGAGAACCTGCCCATTACCACGATGGTGAGTCGGCGGACGGTATGGGTTACGAGGAAACCACGTCTTGACGAATTAGAAGTGGCCAGTGACCAGCCGGGCGAAGCGAAGAGAATGCAGAATTTATCACAACCCGGAAATGTGTAGCGAGAATCCTTTGTGGTCTCACCTAAGGATGTACGCTTACGTGGTGAGGCTTTGCAGACGCGCAGCCGCTTGCGGCTGAGTGACACTTTCGTGGCAATCGATCGGAAAATCCAAAACTAATTCTAGAACTGAGATATCAGATTATGTAAAGATAGATTTTGGGGGGCTCCCAGGTTTCACAAGGCTTCAGGCATTCACACAAGATCCACCTTGTGTGGCCATGATGGAGCGAGTCTGTTCCAGAAACTTGGATCCTTTTATCAGTGTCAATTGACCCCATTCCTTTAAGCGACCACAACAGTAAAGTCGCTCGTCAGTGCCTTCCCCACTGGAACAGTAACTTCTCCAGTACTGTCATTATGTTGCCAGTCTGCAGCATCCTGACCATCAACCGAGAGCCTATGCGGCTTTCCACCGATTCCGAGGAAAACAATCCGAGCTAACTTCACTCCAGGGTTATATCCATAGTTGCCTTTCACGCTAAATGTCCTTCCGTCAAACGTAAACTTCAAATAAGTTGTTGACTTTTGCACCAGACTGATTCCATCATCAAGATACAGTTCGCCCGATGCCTTCCCATCAGCTCCCAAGGCTACCACGAACTCGAAATCTTGTTTTCGAAGTTCAGTGGTAGTCATGGCGCTCTTCACTCGCTGCGGAACAATTACGCCTCCCCGGTAATGCAAAGGAATAGAAGTATAATCCACGTCGTTGATCTCGATATTAGCTCCTTTCCCTTGGACTCGGGCGTGGGTGTAGAAATCATAGAAAATGTCTTTGGGTAGATATGCTGAAACACTGGTGGAGTTCTCTTCGATCACTGGGCTGATGAGAAGAGATGGTCCATAGAAGTATTGATTTTCGATGCCGAAGGTGTTTGAGTCCTCTGGATAGAGGTAAAACATGGGGCTTATAAGAGGAGTTCCATTTCCAGTCTGGTGATACAGAGCTGTGTAGATGTAGTCAATGAGGCGGTATCTGATGTCGATAACTTTCTTCGCTGCTGTGGTTACACTCTCCCATTGGTAGAACTCTTGGGGAATATTCGGCGGATAACCATTGTGATTACGGTAGAAGGGACTAAAACCAGCCAATGCTGCCCATCTGGCGCATAGCTGCTCTGTAGTATTGTCTGCATAACCGCAAACGTCTGAGCCGACCATGGGGACTTGATAGATGGAAGCAAAAGCGAGCATCGTCCTGATAGAGATACGATAATGCAACCAGTCGCTAACATTATCTCCAAGCCAATGACCAACTTTCTTGCCGGCGCCAGCAAAGGTGCTCCGTGTGATGATCAGAGGCCGTTCTTCTGGTCGGCGATTCTGCATAGCTTCCCTTGAAGCGGTAGACATCACTTCATTTGTCAGTTCATCTACAACCATACAATAAGCTCAACTTACTTGTCCCATAGAGATTATGAGTATCGTACATGGCAAGACCATTTTGGTGAATCACGTCTGTGTTGACAGTATGGTTCGAAACTGCGGAAGACCTTTGGGTTAGCAATATGTTTTGAGTAGAGTTTCAGAAGTTTGGCAGTGGCACAGCGGGCCGTAGATATTCTCTGAGCAAAGACTAAAACTTGAAGAGAGTTGAGGTGGGTTCTTACTTCCTCCCCCAGCAGCATTATCAGCATAAGTAAAAGCCGCAGCATTGTGGATTGCATATTTAGGAAATAGGAGATCACGTCCTGGAAGGCCGAGCTCTTGACTAGACGCCTGCCGTTCTTCTACTTGCACGGATGGATTGATGAGAGCTGTTGCGATTCCTCGCCTCTTTTTGGATCCTGTGCAGGGTGTTCCTGCGGGCTGAAAGTCGCAAGAGAAACCAGGTAATGCGCGAGGTGGTGTTCTAACATCTGGCGCAGGTGGGGGGTACCCTACAGCAGCTGCGTACGGCTTGCAATCGGTCAGTATGCCTCTTTGATGCAGGAGCATGGACTTACATTGTCGCAAGGGAAGTTACAGGGGAAATTAGAAGGCTCATTCTAGAAACATCGGGGGGTTAGTATTACCCTAATCAGCAAGGTGGCAGGAGTGTTAAATCCTCTTTGGGGAGCGTATGGAGTGAAATCAAATCCGCAAGACAGAACCGAATGGGATTGGGGAGCATATGAACAAAGATCCAGAGTCGCTTACCATGTCGATCCAGAGTCCATCAATGTCAACTCCATTCTCCGGCGAGAAGAAGGTTAAAAATTCATTGTTCCAATAATTTTGGATCCCTGTATTGAACCAATCCGGGAATACTGTCACCCCAGGCCATACAACTCCTAACCAGTAGGACCCATTCGATCTCTTGAGCCAGATGTCATCTTGAGCCCCCCGTTGGTACGGAGGATAGTCTTGATAAGCAACAGCGGGGTCTACCATTAGAATTTGTTTTTGATCGTGTGAATGCAAGTAGTGATTGAGCTCTTGCATCATTGTGAGAGGAAACCGCTCAGGATCAAGCGAGAAGACCTATGAAAATTAGCCAGTGTAGAAAGTTGTTTGTGAGGCCGGGCTATAGTAGTAACAAGGCTGTGATGGTTCGAACGTGGTGATGCTGAAAGTCGAGGTGAATGCTCGCGGGATTTGTCAATGTCTCACCTCGAGTGAGACATTAAGTAGAAGTAAGAAAGGAGGGCCTTACTCTCCGCAAATTCACTGCATCGTTTTAGCGCTGCGTTGTAGATTCAAAGGTTGATACTGACTGTAGTCTATATCTGTCCACATTGTCTCCAAAGGAATGCCGGCCCTTGAGTAGTTGTAGACCGCTTCGGCAACAGCATAAGCGTCTTGATACCCATACCGGCAATTGTGAAACCCAAAGGTCCAATAAGACTGCATTGCCGGAAGACCAATCACTTCGGCATACTGTTTGGAGACGTCCACAGGCGTAGGTCCAGCCATGAAGTAAAAGTCCAGGACCCCTCCAAGTGTATTGTATTCCAAGTACTGATCTTTGCCATTTGTGTTGTTGATTTTGATATCCATGCCATTCGAGTTGAGCAAGAACACTCCATGAGAGCCTGTCGTTCTGTGTTCGAAATAGACGGGGTGGTTTCCATAAAGATTGGCACCCGCTGGAATAGCATAGGCATCCTGGCTCCACAACGTACGAATATAATTTGTGGTGTTCAGTCGGAATGGATCCGAGTGCTCGCCCAGACCATAGAGATTCGGATTCTCTGGAAGAGATGTCCTTAATCGAAGATATTGGGATTCGAAAACGAGACTTGCTGCAGAAGTGTCGAAAAGGACTTCTCCCGTCTTTGCGCGAGTGATGGAAAACGAGAATGGGGAAGCTCTGTATGAGAATTGGATTTTTGCACTCTTTGAGTCTATGCCACCAGACGCAGAAGGACGCTCAACAACGCTAGCCGGGACTTGGTATACTCTATCACTTTGGATTTTCACATGAATCCTATCATCTGTAACGATCTGTTAGACCAGTCCAAGCCATTGATAAGACACTGCAAGGAACACACCTGTCTCATAGACGACTTCCAAAGTCAAACTCTTCAAATCATCTCCATATGCGTTACAAGCAGCCCCAGCAAGGCTTAGATCGGCTGTAAGGCTAGAAGACGTTGTCTTGACATTCGAAGCTTTATACCCGGGGCATGATGCTAATGGATAACTTGAATTTGCTCGGGGAGCAATTGATGTTGCTGATACAGCTGCGGCAGCTAATGCCAGCCAGGAGAACAGGATAGCCATCGTCGGGACCAATTGGTGAACAGGAATACCGGATGGCTCCTAGCAGTTTCTGGAAGCCAAGAATCTTTAATAGTTTTTTTGAATGACCATTTATGCGGAATAATCACCGCGTAGGTACACCGTGGAACCATGTCCCCTGCAGCTCGTCATCTCGACTGCGGGGGAAGCAAAAATTTACTGCAGAGCCTACGTCAAAAAGGCCGATTACCAACCGTTGACGCTTTTGATAGGTAGGGACAAATAAGACTCAGGTCCCTTGTTCGTCTGTTGATTCAAGCTTCCTCATCTGATCCGGGCCGACTCTACCCCGCTATGGCACCCCGCATTCATGCAGAGTACAAGCTCCTTTAACGAACCACCCCGAGGCTATTGACCAATTGAGAGTGATCCGCGTAATTATTGGAGAGGCTCTTTTCAGTCCAATCATATACTTAATCAGGAACTTCTAGCAGACTTAGGATAACGTGGAAATGTTCTAAGCCCGGGCACTGGATGCCATCTGTGAGCCTGCAAATGCCTTTAATTGGTGAAATCCGAATTTGGGATGATTTCGAATGTGCCTCAGCAAAATCTCATGACCTTCATCCTATCTATTCGGACCAGGAAAACATCCTAGCCCGTGAGTTCTAGGCGTGACACGAGGTTGCCTTTGCAGGCGCACATGTTTTGGATACGGAACTACCTTAGTGAAGCATAAAGCAGTAGCTACTAAAGCTACCACCTTGCACATGAAAATATGCTAGGAAGAGTAGACTTAAACTTGTCAGATTATTGCTAGAGCCCAAATAAACTGGCGAAACCGTGTAACACACCTGAGCGCTCCTTTCACCTCCCAATATCCGGTAAGTTGGCCTAGAACTGGTGGAACTCCCTGCTGTACATTTGAAACCCTGTAATTTTATGTCTATGCCGATGGAAGTGTTGCCTCTGGCACGGTCTGTTCCGAAGAGACGTCTGTTGTAATCTCCGCTTCTTCTAGACTCTCAATGGGCCGCAAGAACATCGGTGGCAAGCAAACTCTGCCGTACTTCTTCTCCCACTATTAAAAGTCAATAACTTGTCTAAAACTTTTGAAACGCACAAAACGACATACCTCAGCACCGCCAAACCCATTATCCTCCATTCCCAGCCAATTGTTGTATAGTCTCATTGGCGGCGTTGCTTTCGAAAACCAAGTCGAACCCTGGAACCTCTTTTGAGAATCCCTGCTGAATGGACTGTATTCAACACTTCCACTCTGACCTTCTGGCCCTGGATTGAAATAACTCTGTAGCCTGTCACTCCTCCAGTCCCTGTCGAAGAACATCGGTATAGGGGCGTACACTGCCTTGAGCCCATGGAGTAAAGCAACAGTCTGAGGGCCCATTTCGCTACCGAGATGGTTGCCTTTCAAGTTCTCCTCGTGCATGGCTCCGAGCAACTTCTTACTAGATCGAGAATGCATTCCGACGGAAGCTCTTCTCGGAGTATGAGACCCGTCGTAGCCCCAGACATCGTTCCTTCCGGCCCAGCTTGTATTCACAGGGTTGAAGATGGGAGCCAAGGAGATGAAATCTGCATGTTCTTCTATCCCCCACTCCCATCTTTTGTCGTCTTCTGGGATGAGGAAAGGCCGCGCAGGTCCAATCGGTTTGATTCCACTCGAAAGTGCGGGTCCCCAAATTGCATTTTCGGATTCGATCTCCACGGTTTTGCGAAATTTCGAGTTATAAGGACCGTGAACTTTCGAGATGTAAAATCGTTCGCTGCGCTCCCATATCCCTCTCCTGGGCTGGGAATATGCAAACGCAGATAGTTTCTCGAGCAAGTCGTAGTGATGACCTATGTACCGCGTGTCGAACTCCCAGTTCCAGACAAAGTCGTACTCGGGGTAGTCTTGCGAGAACATTTGAACCGCGAGCCAGTGCGCCTTTGCATCGTTGTTGGCGTTAGAGGGAAGGAGTGGATATTTCTCTTTCATGATAGCTTCGTTGTATAGAATTGTCATGTTCCGAAACTCATCGGGAACATAGGTGCTGAGCGCAAATTCATAGGCGGTGGCGTCAGTGAAGATAGGAAGTTCTCGATCCTTTACAAGCATCAGCAGAAATACTTGGTATTCAGCGCCGCTCTTCAAAGACAGCTCCGTTATTAATGATCGGATGTTTTGCTTGTCATTATTTGAAAATTTCTGGGTGATTGTTGTTCGAATAAGTACCGCAGTTCGTAGCTTAGATTTTGCAGTAAAGATAGGCATTCCGTGTAAGCCTTGTTTCTTGGCTTCAGCTTCGTCTTCAATGGTATCGAGCCTTCCGGTCTTCCCAGGTTCAGTCACATTGGCCGTCAAAACGGGTGCCGAAACTTCTCTAGGAATATTTTCGGCGCTAGGGTTCTCGATGGACTTGTTCCATAAAAATCGATCTGAATTTAATCCAGCGCACTGCCTTTGCAAGGCACCCCAATCGATGGCATTCGTAGGGTCTTCAGATAAGATGTACGCCTAAAGACTTCCCGAATCAGCATATTCGAATTCAGGTAAATAAATAAGAGGCCTCAAAAGTTTACATACATTCAGGCGGGTTTCTCTTTCAAAGCAAAGATTGCTGTCAATATCAAGAGCAACGTAAGACCCCATCAACGGATCGCCCATGACTGACGGATGCCCCGAGAATACTCCAATGTCTTCCATCACGCCCAAAGGACCATTGCAAGGATGGTACGTTCCCTCGTTGGCCCCTTTCCATGCTTTTGTATTGTATTCGGGATATGGATAGTAGGTGTAAGGAGGTTTTTCGCTATACGGTTTCAAAACGTTCGTAGGTACTAGGGCAGCCGCTGCGAATCCAGCATTGCCTCCCACTTCGATGAGATGGTCTAATGAACTACCATAAATTGCTCCAACACTGGGCTTACTGCGTATAACGTTAGCAACTGGGCTTCATTAATGAGTTTTATTACTGCGTACTGCCCTAATATTTTATACTCCTCCTCGAATTGCTCTTGAAGACTTTGCAATTTGACTGTCGTCTCAGGCTCCCCAGTCGTACCCACCTCTGCAGACTCTGTACTCGTAGGTGTCTTCTCAGTTTCATGAAATGGTTTCGAATGTGGAGGCGTTTCTTCGATGAACGTATGCGGTGGTCGCGGGACTGCGTCGGGTGGAAGGTCAACAACTTCAACGCCTTCCTGGGTATCTTGAGAACTTCCTTCCTTAGATTCCACACCTTTCAAGTCACCTGCGAATATATCGACAGCGTGCCCCCTATAATTCAAAGACAAAACATCCCTCCAGAGGACGAGATACAACGCCAGGAGCCCCACGGCTAGCACTATGCTAGCTCGGTATCGCGGCGGCATTCTCGAGATCACTTGCACCTCGCTGCATGTGTTCGTTGCATTGATAAGGAATAGATCAGGAGGAATGGATACGCATGAGGTCAGAAAGGAGGACAGAGTTCATGGAATGCGGTTGGAGAAATTTGGGCCGCGACTGCAAGGGGAGAATAAGAAATGTTGTGGCGTTCAATAATGGCGTCCACCACTTACCGCGTTTGAACCCACATGAAGATATGGATATTCTCTTTGCCATAGCTACCACCGCTGTGTATCTGTAGAGAGTACGTAAATCCATGGGACAGGATGGATACTTGGTCATGCCACTTGATGCTGTGTCACTGCGGGAAGGATTGGAAGGACGCCGGATTTCCCGGATTTATTTCCAGGGGTTTGGAGCTTATTTCTACAGGGGAGCTTTGGCGAACATCGAGCGGCGCAGCGCCTGAGTGGGGCTCCCGGAGCTAAATTCAGGGGACTTTCATCAGTGATTATTTTGGAAACGTAGTGCGCTCAGATGTACCAAGGTGATCCCAATGAAACTAATCACATTCGCCAGTGCCTGTGAGAGTAAAATCGAACGCTCCTCTCTTCTTCGATCAGCGCAGGAAAGCGTGAGGCAGGCACGGCAAGCTGCAGCGGGACAGTGCATGAAGAGGTCATTTTGAACCCGAGTCGTCTGAAGAATTATTCTTTTTTGTCTACATACATATATACATTATGTTCAGTGCCTACCATTCAAAGGTAAAAGGCATAAAAAGGTAGGGATATCTAAACCCAAAATGAAAGAAGCCAATCATGCAATCCCAGATGCAAAATGTTAGGGAAGGGTATAAGACGGCCATGCCAGGCCGTGTAAATGCAGGAAACAGATAAAAATCGCTAGATCCAAGGTCAAATCCAACCCTGGATCTTCAAAGTTGAAGTTTCCAAGTTTCGTAAGTCGGATCAAATCACATCATCAGTCTCGTCGTTCGTCGCTCCATTTTGTTGGTTCCTCCCGCTCCAGGTCCCAAAAAGCGTCCCTGTTGAGCTCTTCTAAAGGCGTCTCGTTCGCAATAGACGCGCCCGTTCATCTCGAAGTAGTCGTGCCTTAAGCTTCTCTTGCAGTCTGCGCACGTCAAACAACCCGGGTGGTACTTTTGCTTCCTCTCGGTCTCAAGATACTGACCCTCAATTCCCCTGTCACACGTGCTGCAAACGCTTCCGTTCAGCTTGTGATAGTGTCGTTCGCAATATGGCGCATCATTGATTACGTAGAAAGTCGAGGCTGTAAATGGCTCCGAGCAAGTCACACATACAAAGCATTGTTTATGATACCGTCCGGTCAAGCGTCCATCAGCGGAAGAGACAGACTTTCCCTTGATTGCTTCTCCACAGCCCTTGCAATTTCCTTTCGCGGTCGTGGGACGACGGACTGGCTTATCCTGGGAGTTGCTACCGGTAGGGGTTTGAGCACGGTTCGGATTGCGTGGAGGAATGGGTGAAAAACGACCACTTTGAATGGCGGGATCCATAGGAGACTCTGGAGATGACATGTTGCCAGATGGAATGCTCAATATATTCGTCTTCAGATCAACGGGTGGTGCCAGAGGCCGCGCATATTGCTGCACAGGCTTAGGCGGGGACGAGCTTGGAGCAAGTTCTCTTGGTTTCAAGTCGGACATCGAGGACTCAAGGTCCGCCATCAGAACGTTCATGTTGGTAGTTTCGGATGGCTGGCGGCGTGATCGACCTGGACCGGCGGACAGCGGTGGGCTCGATCGCGAGCTTGCCTTGCTTTCTTCACTATACCCAGAGGCATCTGAAGACTGCGATTCCGTCGGCGTGTGGTACGGGTTGCCAATCCCAAACTCGGCGGCCAAGTTCAAGTTTGACGGCACTGGAGGTGCGTCACCAAGTCTCGCATCCGTCCTGGGTCTTATTAAGCTCGCGCCCCTGGGAGGAAGTGGTCTCGAAAGGTCCGGGCCTGAGATTGACTGCTTCCTCTTTGGGGATATAGACTTTTCCCTACCAGCCTGGGGCCGACTATTCGAAGGCCTACGCATTTGCGAACCAGCTCTTGGCTCGGAGGGTCTCCTAGCAGGCTCTTGACTTTGAGTACTCAATGGGAATGTTTGCGATCTGCTTTCAGCACGTAGAGGTTCCTGTTCGTCATCCCCAGCTCCAGGTGGCGGCCCAAATCCTCCATACCCGTTATTCCTAGGTACTTTAGGCACCACAACTCCGGATTTTGATCCATCTGAGCTATTCGTCGACGTTCGGGAATGCCCAGCTCCAGCGGTAGCGGGTCGAACAATAGAGCCACCCACTTCAGCTGTACTTGTGGACATGGTCATATCTCTCAAACTGCCAGCGGTCGGTTGTCTTTGGTGTCCAGGTCGACCAGCCAGAGGATCTGTTGCTTGTCTTCGAGGTTTCATATCGAACGGCCCAGGAGCAATCGTGTTCATTCTCTGGAGCAATCCACCACTGCTTGCCGTTCTCGGACTGACAGGCGCATACATCAGGTCTGCCTCTGGAGACCTGCTTCCTAGGCCGCCATATCCTCCGCCTACATTCTTTTGAGCTTTGTTTTGAACAGCTTTGGTTGGAAAGGGAGGGAAAGCACAATCCAAGTTTGAAGATAGCGGCTCGGGTGAGGGCGGCCCTCTTTGTAGGGGAGCAGTGGCACTTCGCAAAGGTCTTGCAAAAGGTGACCGACGACCCTCAATTGGAGACATACTCCTCGACGGCGACGCGCTCACGGGGGTAAATTGATCCTGGGCAATGTACGGACGATCTGTAAGTTGTTAGCGTAAATACTTGGTTTTCTCTTCAGCTACCTACTGGCTGCCGAAGTGTCGACTCTGGGAGGCATCGCGCGCGAAGGCTTCAAAAATCCGGCTCCATTCGAGGTATTCTGCTTGTACGGCATTTTGTCGAAGGTGCCATTTGAATCTAGTGGTGGAGTAGCTAAATTCTTGGGTCAGCCTGAAGTGGTTGTGGAATGCCAGTATATAACGTACCTTCGCCAGCGACACCACATATATGCTCTCCCAATTTTGAGATCTCGATATCTCTAGCACACATAGAACATTTTATGGTCGGCAGGAAGCTCGCAGCTCTAGTTGTTTCCGCCATCCTTTTCGATAATCGTCACTCCAATCGCTCTATTCTCATGAATTCCCGTTATCATGAAGACATACGCCGCGGCAAGAATGTTGTGTAGCGGTGGGACGATAACGTGCTACTGTGAGTAAAAGACGGTTGGTCTAAAATTTGATTTATCTATAACGTTTCTTCAGATATCCAGATCACGGATTGATAAAACACGATCTGGGCTGTGCTGGAAGCCAAATGTGGCGGTTTGATCGCGAACAGAGTCTTTCGACGACTTCAAGTGAAAAGTTAGGTTCGATGTTGGGAGAAGTGGAAGCTGTCTTAGGCTGCTGGTAAAGGAGGGTGGTGGTGCAAAAGTAGACACTTCGAGGCCGGCTGGAACTGTAAGGACTGTGGGAGAAGAAATCGTCGACGCTGTTGATGGTGATGTTCGAGAGAAGGATTTGTCGTAGCGGAACTGTTACGAAAGAGGGAGACTTCCACGAGCAGGGACTCAGGCCAGGGGCAGTGTGGACCAAGCTCTCGCAGGGTTGTTGATAGGCCGGCTTAGGTCAAGCTGCATGAAACTACTCCACGATGTCGATTTCCGTTTTATGATCTCGAGATTAATACAAGCAACGTTTCGACGGAGATCGCGAAGATGATGTCGGCTAGAACTTTGTTATTCCTGCAACAGAGCCGTCTGTCTCCCGGCCCGCGAATCGAGATGAAGACTGGCCCAAAATTAAATTCTAAGTTTGGGCAAGCCACGAAAGCCTCATATGCCGAACGGGGGGTTGAGGCGTGGGCTCTTTTCTCTTGGCTCCTCCAAGTTTACGCCGCGATGGTGCTTGGAAGGCTGGGAAAAAGCGGTTAGGGAGGTGAAGATATGATGCAAGTCACAAATCAAAATGGCCACCCGGCATCAGAAGTTCAGAAGATACCTAGGTACGGCAACAATCGTCACGACGGCTCCTTCAGAGGGAGATGGGGGTCTTGACTCTCTCTTGACTCCTGAGGTAGTTTGATGAATGATGGTGGTGGACCCGTGGTTAATCGGTGATGGCTCACGACACGAAATCTGATTGGTCGACTTTCCTTCTTTAACCGCGTTCATTCTAGAGAAATCTCCGAAGCTCAGGGGAAATTTGGCCGCGCCTGCGATCAACAAATCTACTGCCAGATCTAGCCGGCCCTCGCTAAACGGGGTTTGGTGATCCGCATTACCTAGGTATACCTCCGTCATAGAGACCGGTTCATTAGATACGCTAGCTTTTCTTCAGTCACTTTGAGGTCCCGGGATGAGCTGGGCAGCCATCACAAGAAATTCTGCTTCCTGATTCAGCCATTATTCCTCCTCGATCAGCGCGTGCGGCTTGCAATCATGATGGAACCAATAATTGCTTGAGATCGTGTTTCGAGGAAGGTTTTGAGTATCTGGTTTGCTGTGAGCCTGTCACTTGAGGCACGCGACGTTTTGCTTTCTTATCCAAGTCTACCACGTCTACCCTAGTCAATATGTCAAAATATGACCTGCATTTCAAAGGCGGCAGGCCACCACCCGTCCAAGGCTTCTGGGATCGTTGTTTTATGCTTTTTTGGAAGCCGCTCCAGCCACCCGATATGCTTTATTTCTGGCGAAGGGGCACAGGTCTCGTGGACAATTCCCATATCACCCAAAATTCCAGGACTGTTCTCTCGACTTTCGTTGTTGGAAAGCAGTCACAACTCAGCGGGAGATGAGCTTCAAGATCCTTTTCGTGTCTGGAATCAGGCCGAAGTAATGGCGACGGCCATGCCAACATCCCACGAGCATCAATGCCAGAAGAGAGCATTGAATTCCAAGCGATGTTTTTCGTACTTCATCTCTGTGAGTGCCGTCGACAATCGATCTCGTTTCCTGGCCGGTGGATTAACTAAAACCCAGCTTACCGGGAAAACTGGCTTATTTGAAACCTTGGTGGCTAATATCTCAAGCCTGGATCATTGGTAACCATTTTGATTCGATGTCTTTCGGCTCTCAGATACTATTATTGCATTCTGCAAGTCTTCAGGAGTTGCTGTGGTTGATCGGGCGGAGGTTTAGAAGTCTGATACTTCTCAACTCTTTGCGTGGGTGTTGAGACGTCGCCATAGATTTCTAAATATCCTGCTCACATCTAGCCCCCTCATATCCATATTTTATATCTTGATGGGCTGGACAGCTATATTCTCAATTATCACTCAAAGTTGAGAGATGCTTGAATGGATATATTAAGGAATTGTGGTCCAGACTACTCTTCTGTACAAGCAAATCAACTTCTGATGAGTTCTTGGAATCCCCTCGTCAAGTTCTTGCTTGTTCGATGTTGGATGCCCCTCTTCTTGTGAAATCTTTCATGTACTTTAAACAGGACAGTAACCTTTCCAACAAATTTCTTGAGGTGAAGTCCTAGTGGAATAGTCGCTTGTCAGGAGCCAAGAACTTGGGAGAACCACGATGTCCGCGCTTGCTGTTGTGCAGAATTACCTCAGTATCACGCTACCAGACCGCCACTTCCTCATCCATCAAAGGCCGCGTAATAATAGCAGGAAAAATTGCGTTCCAAGAGATGATATTCGGAGGCGAATTTTACCTCAGTATGTGCCGATTTCCTGATGATCGGTCCATTACCGAAAAGACACTTTCGGAACCAACTGGTGAGGAGGACTGGGAAAATTCCTCAGGATCTTCACACAAGCAAGCAAGCCAAGGACTGACCAAAGACTGTAGGCAGGCACTCCCAAATCTGTCGTAGCTACCTCCAGTTAGAGTCCCGCGTACTTTCCTTGCGATTGCCATCCGAACGAATAGCAGCAGGCCGTTCTTGCAGTTCTTGTATTCTGTATGGCCACTTCCCAATTTCCATGTGATCTCCTCCCCCACAGGCCGCAAAGCGCAACTGCAAACAGGGGCTCCTATTCCAGAGTCACAGTCGCACCGTTCGAAAATTGCTTAGAGGCAATCTTCGGAGGCGATCAGGGCCATTGAACATGAGCCACGAATTCGACGATAGTACATTCAATGTACCTTTGCTGCAGCTGTTTGCTAAGCCGCAGAAATTGGACATGATCCGCCGTTATCGCATGCAGCTTGCCCCACCATTCACCTGCAGCAACACCGCAATCAGTTAATCGGATTTTTGGTGGGGCAGCCGGCCGAACTTCCCATCGTCCCTTTTATCTCGCGTGCCCCCCCTCAATTCACTTTGTTTCTTCACAAACACAAACGCAAATATTCCTCACTCTTAGAATTACAAAGCAGCTCCCGTAGCTTCTTTCCAAACTCAACCCGAATTGATCGCACTCCCGAGTGTGATCACCCCAGTCGTCAAGACGTTTTCCAATCTCCTCAACTCGTAAGTTTCCGATGTCAATGTTACCTATGTTGTGTCTTTTGAATTGCCTCGTTCTTTCCCAAAATGGAAGCGTTGGCGACGTCGACATCGGCCTCGTTTGCCACCGACCTCGGCGGCGACGGTGACGGTTTCCGTTTTTGTATATCTTCTACCACGTTCTATGACGGCAGAAAGACACCAGCTCACTCGTCGTGCCTTCCTAGATCGCACCATCCGTTCGCAGGAGCCCGTTGCTCTTCTCCCGCAGGAGCTTCGGACTCTCCTTTCACAAAGTAAACATCCACAACACCACTTTGTGAACACAACAAGCTACACCGTCTCTTGCAATTGCATCTGCATCTATTAAATCCATTCCCTGCACTCAATACACCTATCATCTTCGCATTCTCTACACTCTGACAAGATGGCTCCCCACGCTGAGACCGGCACGGGCTTCTCGAACGGAAACGGTGCTGCTTCCGCCGCCAACAAAGACCTCTTCACCGTCAATTCTCCCAACGTTGTCTACTCTGACAATGAGATTCGCACCAAGTATGCCTACCGCACTACGTCTGTCACCGAGACTGGCGATGGCAAGTTCGTAGCAACCCCCAAGGTACGTCAATCCATCCTCCTCTTTCCTTGCTTACGAGCTCCTGGGGAGTCTTCTCCGCGAGCTCCTGCAGTCTCAAAGATACCTATACTAATGTGTCGAACAGGAGACCCTCTACGACTTCAAGGTCGATCGTAAGATCCCCAAGACTGGTATGATGCTTGTCGGCTGGGGCGGTAACAATGGTACAACTGTCACTGCTGGTATCATTGCCAACCGTCAAGGCCTCACCTGGGACACTCGTGAGGGTCCTCGTGCTGCTAACTACTATGGCTCTGTTGTCATGGGCTCGACCATGAAGCTCGGCACTGATGCTAAGACTGCCAAGGACGTCAACATTCCTTTCCATGATGTTCTCCCCATGGTTCACCCCAATGATCTCGCCATTGGTGGCTGGGACATCAGCGGCATGAACTTGGCCGATGCCATGGACCGAGCCGCCGTCTTGGAGCCCACTCTCAAGGCCCAGATCAAGAAGCAGATGGCTGAGATGGTCCCTCTTCCCAGCATCTACTATCCTGACTTCATTGCCGCCAACCAGGAAGAGCGTGCCGACAACTGCATCCCCGGTAGCAAGGCTTCCCTCGAGCATGTTGAGCAGATCCGCAAGGACATTCGGTAAGCCCCTTCCTTCTCTGCATTCACTTTCGTCAATTACTAACAGTGCCTCAGTGACTTCAAGGCCAAGCACGGCTTGGACAAGGTCATCGTTCAGTGGACCGCAAACACTGAGCGATTCGCTGAGCTCGTTCCTGGCGTCAACGACACTGCCGATAACCTCATGAAGGCCATCGAGAATGGTCACACCGAGGTCGCTCCTTCCACCGTTTTTGCGGTTGCCTCTATCCTTGAGGGTGCTCCATTCATCAACGGCTCTCCACAAAACACATTTGTCGCTGGCTGCATTGAGCTCGCTGAGAAGCACAACGCCTTCATTGGTGGCGACGACTTCAAGTCTGGCCAAACCAAGATGAAGTCTGCTCTCGTCGACTTCTTGATCAGCGCCGGTATTAAGCTGACTTCCATTGCCTCCTATAACCATCTTGGCAACAACGATGGTAAGAACTTGAGCTCCCAGAAGCAGTTCCGCTCCAAGGAGATCTCCAAGTCTAACGTCGTTGACGACATGGTTGAGGCAAACACTGTACTCTACAAGAAGGGCGAACACCCTGACCACACCGTCGTCATCAAGTACATGCCTGCCGTCGGAGACAACAAGCGTGCTTTGGATGAGTACTATGCCGAGATCTTCATGGGTGGTCACCAGACTATCTCGTAAGTCCACAGCCTTCGTCTTCTCGTCTCACCTGCTAACTTATTCGAGTCTCTTCAACGTCTGCGAGGACTCCTTGCTTGCATCCCCATTGATCATTGACCTCGTCTTGATTGCTGAAATGATGACCCGCATCCAATGGAAGGCCCATTCCACTGATGGCACTGCTACCAAGGACTTTGGAAACTTCCACAGCGTTCTATCTATCCTCAGCTACATGCTCAAGGCTCCATTAACTCCTCCAGGAACCCCAGTCGTCAATGCTCTTGCTAAGCAGCGAGGTGCCTTGACCAACATCTTCCGTGCTTGCGTCGGTCTTGAACCTGAGAACGACATGACGCTGGAGCACAAGTTGTTCTAGATGGAGCATTCATCACAAGTTCTCTTCCTCTGAAGCTTCGTATGTTGGATTTGGCGGTTTGATGGGAGCTCGCGTTCTAGAGAAATTGCTTTAGTCTTACCTCGTGGCAATAAGTGTCATGCATTCCTTCCCTAGACAGATACAATAAGAAGCGCAATTGCCCTTCAAGTATTAATTCCTAATGCGTTGTGATGTGATCTCCGTTAGCTCATTTTTAATGTTTGTTTTGGTCGGAAGTATCGCGCAAGAAAGCCTGATAACTTCACGCATTGCTACCCCGACAATCATCTTCCCTCCTTAAACATCTTGATTACGTTCCTGTCGTCATAAATCATACGCCCTTTGACTCCGGAGATTCGAATCCAAGATGCCTCAAGGACACCCATCCATCCAGTCATTCTACAAGAGAGAGATCGCAGCTCAAAATGAGGAAGCTACCCCAGAAGTCCCTCCAAGACGAGGCGATGGCTTCACAGAGGAAGAATTGGCAGATGCAACGGACCCCTTGAACCGAAAATGGAATCCAGAGCGCGAGTACGAAGAATATACTATTGACCAACTCATCACCGGACCAAAAGCAGTTACGTTCGTAGGCAGAATCGTTAACTTTACAACGGTAGTTGGGTCGAGCCAGAAACAACCAAAGGCTTCGGGCTGGCATTACATGTTGGTGAAGGACGATACGGCTGTGATCTCGGTCTCTTTCTCCTCTTGATGAAAATAAAGTGAAAGTGAATGCTAACGGGTTTTATCTACAGGTCAAGCTCTACTTCGCGCAAAAACCGTACCCGCTCAAGCTGGGCCACCTCGTGTCTATCTGGACGGCTTTCATCTCTGACATCTCCAAGGGAGACGCGATCGCCAGCGCTGGCGTCCTCGTATGTGCGAATCTTTTCCCTGGACGCAATACTTCTGACCATATCATGATTCATACCACTGGTGGAACCGCTGGAATCTGCCATATCCCCATCGATTACCGCAAAAGCCAACCGCTGCCGGGGCTCATGACACTGCATAATTATGTGGCGGGTGGAAATGATGGCGTTAATGGGGCTAAGATCTTGGTTTGTGTTAAGAGTATCGGTGCTAAGCGCAAGATTACGAAGAAAACTGGCGGAGAGTGCGAGTTGGTTGAGGTGGTGCTGTTTGATCATACCGGAGAGGTGAGAATGACAGTCTGGAATGAGATGGTGGAGTCTGCTAAAGGGTGGTCCCCTGGGATCACTATCCTGTTGATTTCCAACCCGGGCTGGAAGATTGGGTATCAGGGGAAGGGTAGTGTAGGAGTTGCTAGTCATACAATGATTGAGGTCGAACCCGAGTTTGCAGACGCGGAGTGGTTGGGGAAGTATGCTGTTGGCCTGACAAAGAAGGAGAGCTTGTGCGTGGAATTCCCGGAGGATGTTTGGGATGTCGAGGCCGCCGAGTACGGAGCTTATAGACCGTTGTATACGCTTGCTGAGCTTGATAATTGGTACATATTCCCCACCTAAGAACTCTGCTTGGAATGGACTGACAGGAAAAATAGGGTTCGTTCAGATGGCCATCAAACCTTCACCGGCTTCCTCAGCGTCACGATCATGGAAATGTCCCTCATCACATTACATCGTCGCCACATGCTCATGTGCGCTGAATGGTAACAACCCTTGCCCCTTTCTCTCTTGCTCTTTCTCCTGTTAATTTCTTCCCAAAGCTGCGGAGTACCCATCTATTCCAACACCTTAAGCACGCCCTGCCACAACTGCTCCAAGCCCCTGACTCTTCGCCTCAATCCCAAGATAATCGGTCAACTCCTCGATGAAACAGGTGTCATTGCACCAGGCAAACTGCTTTGGAGCGAGAGAGCATGGGAGAAATTCTTTGGACGGACACTGAAGGAAATCTGCGTTATGAGTGCGGAGCAGATTAGGCTGTTTGAGCAGAGGGTGCTGTATATGAGGATGCATTTGTGTTTTGGTTGGGAGGAGAGCATGGGACGACTCGCCGTGTTGGGAGTCTTTGCTTGAAGTGAAGGATTGCTTGTGCTTGTCATGTTACACAAGTACCGGCAAGGGGAGTTGAGGTAGTGATTTGATATCCAGGAGTTTTGCTATCTTTGCTATGTTATACCCGAGCTCAACGATCAAAAGGAGGAAAAGAGGTTATAATCATACTTTACAGCTTGCACATATCTAGCACAATGTTAGCTACAGCCTTATCACACCATACCATCCCATCCAGCAACACTGTACCACCATCATCACATCCCCCTGGATCTTGCAGCAAGCTAAAAGTCTCGACGTGCAACGAAACAGACGCTGGCGGCATAGTCTCGACGCCGTAGCGTGTTGACCGCCCGAGCTCCTGGGATTCGAGAGAGAGCGATGGGGGGCTGGCTAAATCGGGGTGAGTGGTGTGCAGGGTGCTAGTGCTTATGCTTGCTTGGCATGCGCTGTCGGGACGGGAAGCAGGGGGCGGGGAGATGGGTTTCGGCGCTCCGTTGTGTATAAGCTTTGGTTTTGGGGTTTGGCCAGAGCTCATGGGTTTCTTTTCGAGGAT
>Ga0247778_1000474_pt1 | contig 50025 bp, 49 predicted proteins | sample UWRJL049202B5_FD_179939 | JGI IMG/M metagenome (GOLD analysis project Ga0247778, IMG submission 179939) | Plant litter microbial communities from Arlington Agricultural Research Station in Wisconsin, United States - UWRJ-L049-202B-5 | ecosystem: Environmental > Terrestrial > Plant litter >... | reverse complement strand
CGCTTTTCCAAAAATATAGTTTCAATTATTATTCACTCGGAGAGAGATATTTGCACGCCGATGGATCCCATGTCCAGTCACCCCGAAAAGCATACCAGGCGCATTGGCGCGAATTTCATACATCACGTACCTAGAATTCCCAGCGTGAATGGAAGCATAAAGAGTCGCAAAGTTTCTCAATCAAAACGTCCAGGATTTCCATAATGTACCTAGCAAGTCTAGCAGAGCTTTCCTTATCTTCAAAAGTAACGAGATCAATACACGAAACGAATTCTGGGTATGCTCATTCCCCTCGTCTATGGAAGCGCAGAAAACACAGACAGCAACTTGGTGTAATTCGGCGTCCCCAGACCAGTTACAGGATCCCATCCCGCAACAGCGGTAAAGCCGGCCGTGCCGCATCCTTGGTTTCCGCCGGTAGTGATATCGTTAAACGCACTAGGATTCGCATATATCGTAGGGTTAATGAAACCCACAGCACTCTTCCCCGCACTGACTCTCTGTTCATTGATCAAAGTGATGATAGATCCGAAAGTTGGGGCAGATGCCGAAGTTCCGTAGACGAGTGACAGCGTGCCGTCGACTGCGACGACGTAATTTGCTCCATTAGCTGATACGTCTGGAAAACCACGTACAGTTTGAGAGTTGTTATATTGGGTTGCGGAGAACGTGGGCTTGTGGGAACTGAAGTAGGTTGCAACGGCGCTGCTCTGGTAAGAGGGCATAGCAAAGACGTTACTGAATCCTCCACCGGAATAGATGACGGTCTGGCAGGCCTCCTCGGGGGATGTGGCGGTCACAGCCGTATTTGGCTTTATTTGGGTAGCACCAACTGAAGTGACGTACGGGCAAGTTCCTGGGAAAGAAGCTAAAGCAAGTTAGTATGGAATTTTCGAGGAGTTCTTTGGAGACGTACGATTGAAGGTCCCAGAGGAGCCAGAGTTGTAGGTGCCACCAGCACACTTCGCCTTAGTACAGCATTGGCCTCCGTTGCCTGCTACTCCGTAGTCGCCGGATGAGTACAAGAAGGTAGTGCCGGCAAGACCAAGTTTCATGTATTCATTGCATTGTCGAGTCTCGTAAGCAGCAGTAAGATCGGCTTCATTGTATCCGTAAGATGTGGAGATGACTGAAGCTGCGGCGAAAGTTCCACAATCCTCATTGCCCTTGTAACCGCCGCTTGCGGTGTCTGGGTAAATTCCATCCCTTTCAGGTGTGAGTAGATGCATGGATCTGAAAATTTATGAAGACTTACTGATTAGGGTCATCTCCACCGCCGGAAGTACAATACGCGGCATCAATTGCATCCAGGAAGTTGTTGAAGGACGCTCCTTCTACTGTATCACCCGTCTGGTACAGGGTAACTTTCTGGGGATAAACTGCATTCATTGCGTCAGCTCTTACTCAAGAGAATTATGGGACATCATCATTACCAAGCGCAATTGCATACTGCAAATCGAGATCAGATTCTCCATTGTCATTGAAACTTTGCGACGTAGTTTGGACGATTGCGCCGTCAATGAGATCGGTAGTTGGTGCTGTCCCCGACGGAATTTGACGGGCCAGATTTGAATAAAAAAGATTCAAATCCTTCTGCAAGTACGCTTGTGGAGTGTACTCTACGATTCCATAAGATGATCTATGAGCGTAAGAAGATTTCTTCAAAGACAGATTTTGGGAACTTACACTGCTAAGGTGCCATTCGAGAAATTGTACAGAGCTCTCAAGCATTCGGGAGTTACGTAAGTGTAACAGTTGGTCAGGTTGTACACGACCTGGGGTTGTGGACCAAGATCCTGTCCTGGCATAATAAGTGGGGTTGGTCTCACTCTCATGCTCCTAGTCTGCAAATCTCTACGCTGCTTCTTAGGTTTGACCTATTGAACAATTAACGGATTAGTACAAAGTTATTAAAGCGATAGACAATCACGCAGAGAGCTAGACGCCACGAGATCCTGAATGGAGAACCCTTGCCCAGGTGCTCGAGACTGTCCAGATCAAGATGCAAATGAGCCATGGAATACTCACTATCGCATCAAAATGAATAGTTGGCGTGATGATGTCAACATGTTGTCTGAGATGTGCTGGGACACTGTAATCGTCGCATGCCAAATGATCATTGCCTGTGTCAGCATTGATGTAGGCATGATACTTGGTCCGAAGAAGGAATTCAACCTCTTCGACAGTGGCGTTGAACTTGACCCAGCCAAGGCCTTTGGAATTCTTGATGCGGCTATCGTCGATTCCGTACTCAGCCAGCCAAGCCTTGACGGAGCTGACAGTTTCAGCGGATGGGGCAAAAGTTTCCTTGATCTATACTTCTTAGCTTCTGACTACATTCAGATCTGGAGAGGAGGCTGACCTTTTCCATCGACCAATGCTTTCCATAGTTGGGACTTTCAGGATGAGATACGTCCATCAATAGGTCATAGCCATTCTCCAGGTTTCGTTGAGTCAAACCAATAGAGATTGGGATGATAGCATCACGATTCAACTTGATGTCGTTGCGGCGGGTCCATTTGTTACTCTGAATGTTACGCTTCTCATGCAAGACATATGGGACAGGGGCAGGAGCAGCCAAGGCCTGAGCCGCAAAGCCACAAAGGATTGCCAAGGTTGTCAACTTCATGGTGGGGAAAGACGTTGGGAAAATATCCAAATCGACCGAGGGAATGATCCAAGACTTCTGGGCAACCAAGAGAAATATATACCAAGACAATACCAAGAAATGTTTGCATAACTAACCCTAGATATGCCTTATTGACTTCAACATTCTTTTCTCAACTGCCCAAAAAGCAAGTGGTCTCCGTGACATGGACTCTGCAGATGATCCTTGCAATACCTCCTCGATAAGAATACCCCCCACACCGTTGCACTTACTAGTGAGTGTAGCCTCAATAGGAAGGTTTGAGGTAAATTTCTGGACATAAAGACTCCAATGGAAGTCTGTGAAGAAAGCCACTCCCAGGGTCTGGAAAGGGAAGGGTGGGAAGGGTCATACATCAGTAACTCGGGCCCAGTTGAGCGAGATCCAAGCTGAACTCCCTTCTGAGCATGACGGATCTCATCTGTTGACCTCTGAATAATTTCCTAGGGGCAGACACCACCATTCGGAAGGGATCGCAAGGAGACAGATCTATGGGTACGCGGGGCTGAGAAGCTCCCAAAATCCCACATTAGCATAGCTCCCATCGGCCTTATCCGTGCTATGCAGTGCAGATAGATCAGACAATTCAAGGATCGGCGAACGCCCAGCGATAGCTCGGGATATGATCACAGCTGTGATCATAATTAGCTCATGCTCAGAGCTGGCAGGATGGCGACTCTGCCTTAGCCTTATGGTCGGGTGCTGCCGCTGACCTGCGTGACCGGCATTTGCACTTGCAGACGCCGGACTAGGTTGGGATAACTGCCTCTTCGATACAAGAACAAGATCTGACAGCAAATCGATAAGAGGATTCAAGACCGCTTCGGGAAGGAGGTTGTAACATAGTTGGGGTGGAGTGGACTTGCAGCAGCATCGTCACGATGGAGGGGGAGATTTCGGCACTCACGGACCACAGGACGCCCTGTTCTTCCGCTCTTGCCAGCAAGATAATTCTTGGCAACGCCGCGACTGAAGCTTGATTCGTCCAGCTCGGGCCCTGATTTCGTCCCCTTGAAAGGAAACAGGCATTTGCGTACCCGTTGTGAATCGTTTGTGGACCTCTTTAGCTCATTGCGACGATAGAGTCCATCGGAGAATTCCAAAGCCGGTACGAAGGTAGTGAGCAATAGGCTCCGCATATCCATCTGACATGGGAAGCGGAGTCATGGGATCTATGATTGGCTGTGAGCTTCATATTGATGATCGGATGCGTCAGTAAGAACCGCCCTATCTTCCAATACGAAGTGGAAAATTATTGCCTACCAGACCCGGGGATCAACCCATGACGGGAGGGAAGACTCGTGGATATCGGGCTCATTCGCTCTTTCTTTGCAACACAGTCTCGAATTAGCAGACAGTTTTGTATGCCGGTCGATAGCTAAGTCTTACAGTACCAAGCATTGAGGAAGCAACGACCAAAGCTTGACCTCCAGAGCCAAGAAAAAGAAAACGCTTTCTGATCTCATCAAGATCTGGTGGATGCAGCCAAGACGGTATGCGCCGCTGCTCAGCATACTAGAAAGCCTCGAAGCATGGCAGTTCATGGGAGGCAACATGGAATATGTAAATCCGTCACATGTTCGTATTTATTTATCATAGAATATCGTAGGGATACCACAAGTTGGTTGCACACGCAAGTACAGTACTGCGGCGATGTAAGGCTGGAGAATTTGCAGCTACCTAATAGATCTGCGGCCCGCCTGAAGTCTGGTGACCCAGCTTAAATTGAGAGATTCAAAGGAGTGTTGGTAGTGTAAACCTAATACTGTCCTCAAATGTAGAAGGAGCGTCTTGCAAATATTGCACTTCTTCCTTCTCAATAGTTCTTGCCTTGTAGCCAGCCCCATTCATCCTCGAAAGGTATTCACCTATGGCAAGATCATTGATCATTGCTTTATGCCTAAACGACCACCGGCTCTGGCTTCTTGACGGAGCTATAAGACTCGGATGATCGAAGACTCTGCGCGTCGAGCTCGAAATCCAATTCCTTCTCGTTGCTCAGGGGAGCTAGCCCGCGGTGGGGCGAAGCCTGAGATTCAGAATAGGGTGGAAGTGGCACACGAGAGCCAGCTTTTTTTGCGTTTCGATGTTCTAAGATGTTGAACACTGCCAGTGCGAATTGAAGAAGACTTTGGGAAAGGTCAGCGTAGGGACGAAGTATGGAGGAGAAGCGCTTACATCGAGAGCAGAAGGGCGATAGCTGCTATAATTTCTTGATAACCCCACGGGTTATCGAAAGTCCATTGTATTCCATTGCTTAGGTACGTGTTGTAATCGTATGTAAAACCAATGCTCCCAACCACGGCGACGACTACCGCGTCGATGAAGTCGAAGACTGCGTGCCAGGCGGGTCGAACTGCTTTCACTAATAGCAGAGCGAGGATGTTCCAGAAGACAGAATAGGAGGCCTGTCAAGGAAGTCAGTAATTGATTGCAGCAGGTTAATATCGTGAGGTTGCACTTACAGCACCAAGGGGGAGGGCTGTGAGACCTCCTGATCCCCAGGTAGGAGTAATCCAACTGTGCTCTGAGTAGGCCAGGTATATAACGATATACAACCCCATCGCAGCACCTGCGAGTAAGCCTGCTACGATTCTCAAGCCGATGATGAGGTTTCTATAGGGTGTTGGCGCCATGTTTTCGAACGGTTGTTGATGTTTGATATTGATGGTCGCTGGAATCTCCAAGAGGCTTGGGCAACAAGTCCAATAACGAACGTAAAGCGATAATTATCGATGAGAATCAGTATCTGGAACATGAATAATACTAGGTATTTGAAGCATAGATAGCCGTGTTCGTGATGCGGGGTCACTAGTAGTGACCTCGTATTTGAGAAAAGCTGCGTCAGCTCTGTCCTTCGTTTCTTGGCGCTAGATGAATATCACTTGGTGATGCCGCCAATGAAGTCAAAGTCGTGATCCTGAATGTACGTAAACGAACACGAGAACGGGCTGTGCTTCGGCCGCTCCTGCACATTCTTGAAACAACACACTGTAAATCTGCGCAAATTTTGTTGGATTGATGATGAGATTATGACAGCAAACAGAATAGTTCTAGAAATAGTTTCAAATCAATGATCAGAGGGTTAGGTTCCTACCGGGTAGAACCGTAATCATGACTGACCTGCATGATGAGTGGATCTGGGCTCAGAGCCGCAACTGTGCGGAAATAGACTTCTGGTACTGATCGATTTAGCATGCAGCCAGCGCAATATGGTTCGCGGTAATGCATCCGAAGCCTGTTGTGCCTGAAATAAACTGGCAACTTATACACACACTTGCACAAAGTTACATGGATGCGAAACAAAACAACTTGATAGTTGAAGGGCAAAAAAGTTATCAGGTTCCGCAATAAGCCACGAGCCAAAGATGAAGACTCCAGCTATTGACACTTTACATGAAAGATGGGGTGGTCTTGAAGAAAGCTTGAGGGGGTTCAGGATGTCGTGTTGTTTCGACACCAATCGAGCACAGGAAGCTTTCCCAACGCCAGCCGAAGATCAAGTAGTACCAAAGGAACCTCGAATGAAGGCTCTATACACCTCAGTCCCGAGAGTGCATACTTCTCAGTAAAAGGGTAACGCTTGCCACGCCGTTTTCAAGATTCAAGCACAGTTCATCAAGAAGTCTTCATGCAAACGGAATAAATTGTAGGGGGAAAAGGAGAGGTGATTTGATAGAGCTGATAGAGATACTACCACCTCTGATCGGCTGCACTCGTGCTGCTTCGAGTGTAGTTGGGGCCGGATAGGATAGGTATTTACCTCGTATTCACTTTCTTTCTGTTTGGCTTCCCTCAATGTCATGATTCAAGATCAGAGACACGGTGAGTGGCGTGCTTATTTGAGGACTGCAATCAGATGGTCGATTTGATTCTTCCATGTCATCGTATGGAGGAGAGCTCTTTCGATATCGACATCGCCGATGCCGCAGGCCAAGCGAGCTGGAGAAGCGGCAAAGCCACAAGAGGTAACACTGATGATTTTCTGTCGTGATAGATTGGAAGAACTTCGATACATTGTATATTCTGTCGTTTTGATTGTAGTTGTTTTTGGTGTTGGAGATGTTGGGGTTTCAGGCCTGCAGCTGGCCAGCGCTTAGAGCATGCAGCAGTTGGTGTTGGTGATAGTGTTGTTGGAGTTTCCAAACGTCGATTTGCCAGCGCCTATAAATCCTGTCTAGAGGGTATATAAAAGGCTTCCTTCCTTTGAAACAATGCTTATCTTCAAAGACTCTTTCTCTATTCAAAATTATTTAGCTCACCTATCCGGCACCCTTAGCCTTCCAATTTCATCTCTGCTTTTTGGGTGATTATTTCTGAACGTTAGAACAAGAGGCCCTATAGAGATGCATACCACTATTAGTCTCCTGTCATTTCTCCTAGCCTCCCTTCCCATCACAGTGGCGACTGTGTTGCCGATACTACCGCAACGTCCAATCTCATATTCGTCGTCTTCTCAACAGCCCTATATACCGTCGCCGGACGGTCGCTCTTATAGCCGTGGTAAACTCGACATTCTCTCGTGCGACCACAGCCAAAAGATATCCGTAACCTATTTCCAGTCATCAAAAGTCTGCATGCCCTTGGTCCCCGAAATCCCGTACATGATATCAGACCTCACCCGACAACTCCTCACCGAACATCTCGAAGGCATCTCATTCCCCCTTTCATCTGGCCCGCTGGCATCGGTGCTCCCAATCCACCTCGAGGCAAACATCACAGAACAGCTACACCGCTCGGAGTTTCTGCTGGGCTTATCACTCCAATTATCAGCACTCAAGCCGGGTCTGGAGGGGATCCAGACATCGAGGTGGAGGTCGATTATGAGCTTATTAGAAGAGAGTGCGCATGAAGTGAACAGAGGAGCGAGGAAAAGAGACGGGTCGAGTTTGGCGAGTGTACTGATGCTTGAGGCGCAGATGGAGGAGGTCCACGTTCTGGCGGAGTGGAAATTTTGGAGAATTGTGGACGACCTAGCTAAGGTTTGTGAGAGTTGAGGCAACAACTAGCTATGAAAAGATTTGCGCATACAGCGGTATGATATCGGCTTCAGGCTTTAGATGATCATCCGGGAGTGAAGAAGAGGAAAGTCTCCTGTTTGAGAAGGGTATTCGTGATGAAAGCAGTTGATCGTATCATGTCCCGAAGCCACACAAACAGATGAACAGAGGCTCACAATAATTAATTAATAAAGCACAAATCATTGAGAGGATCACCAACCGTCCAGAACTTCAAGGCTTTTGATCGCACGGAGGTTTCGAGTTGGAGGTGTGCTGTAGGGAGTGGGGCAAGTCGCGTCAAGGCGCGTGCTGCTGACACGCGAACCCTTCAACTTTTTTTTTGGTAAAGTAGAGAATTGCTCATGCGTTCTCTCAACATTTAGTGTTCCCTTCCCTTGCCCATGAAGCTGGCATTACTACAATGGCACGCATACACAAAGGTCTCCCAACCCGAAAGGCCCACGCAAACAACCAATACCTCCAGCAGCGCGCAAATCTGCACCATCAACCCGCGATATATGCAAACCTCCTTTACCTCCACAGCTGCTTGAACCTATCCGTCAAGGAAGCCCAAATCATCTTCGGCATGCCATCGAAGTGCTTTGTGAAGATGCGCCTGAAGGTAAAGAATATTTGTTGAATGAGAAACTTCTGCCTGATCCTCCGCCTCCCAAAGCGAAGCCCATAGACCAGCCGAATAAACGCATGCAGCAGAGTATGCTTCAATGCATAAATGGCGAGTTCTCAAAAAAGAACAACCTCAGAGCTGGAAGATCAAGATTGGAGGTCGCACTGAGGCTCTGGGCCAAAAATTGGGTCCCGGACCAGAAAATTATAAACCCGACAATGGCGCATATATTGGCAGGGCAATATGCAACAGAGACGCTGTCTCTGGATTCGTTGAACTATTATGATTATCATACGGTCTCTAAGTCGCAAGAAGCTTGTAGAGCCACGGGCTTTTACCTATGCCTTGCGGCTGTAACCAGACATGAGGGTGGTCCGAGTCATATAGTGGAAGTCAATGGCTCAACACTGCATGGATTCGTTGACTTGGATGGATCAAAACCTTTTGGGAGCATCAGACTAAATTGGTTTGGCGAATACAATATCCTCGATGAAGATGCTTGGCCTGAAGAGCCCGATAGCGAGGAGTGGGGGGATCCTCGTTATGCGGACAACGATGATTTTGTCTCTCGTCGATAGGACAGAACCGTAAGTAACAATGTACTCCACTTGCACATTACATCCATCCTCTAAAACTAGCTCGTAAAAGATGGTCCTCTTTATGCCTCGCCGTTGCCGCATGTCTTTCTTCCTAGATACGATTTGTGCCCCTAGAACTGATCGCTAGACATTCATCGAAGGAAAGAGAGACCGATTCCTCGAGGAGGTCAAGACCGATTCAATTTCGGCTGAGACGCAAGAAGATCTCATCCAAATATGCGAACTGTTTGCAAGCAAGCACACACGGAAGGGATATCCGTCAGCTCTTACTTCTCGCCTCAAGACTGCCGCAGCAAAACTCAATGACCCATCGCTGCTGCTGGCTCTCAGCCAACATCGCGAGCTCCGTGCTGGTGAGGACCGCGCGGCTGTTAGAGATGCTGAACTCCACAGGCTCACTGGTGGCTGGTTCGGGCTGCGTGAGGAGGGTAAGTCTTCGCTGCCCTCTTCTAAACGAAGCCTCTCTTGTGACGATGATGTTTACACCGCGTCTTCTTCACCACACAATGGGGAACCAATCGTGAAGCGCCATCGAATCAAGAATACATAGCCATGAATCATTCGGGGTTGAAGAGAGGATTATCGAGATCTTGAGAAGGTTCTTGGCTTTGTCAGTGTATGTGTAAACTTTGATTTCGAGGTTTCCAGTCCTGGGGCTGGTGATAAGATTGAGATACACGATTTGCGTCTTCGTTGACCCTTCGAACTACCCGACCACATATTTCACGATAAGTTTTCCCCTACAAAAGTACCCTAGCTCGCCGCCTCTACGTCTACGAGTGATTCCATAGAGTTAGGAAAAGCGGCGTTGGAGGGATTGGCTAATCTAACAGAGAATTGTTGCTTGCTAAGAATTTTCAATATCGAAAGAGATATTTTACGTTTCCTATGGCCCTTCCTAGGATATACGAAGAGTTCTAGCTTCGAGTTACCGACATCAAATGTGGTCTGGCAGCGCTTAACATTTCCTGATTTGGAAGGCGGGGCCTTGTCAAGATTGAGCACTGCGGGGCACGGTTGACGACATCCACAAGCAGCTGTATCCAGAGCTCACAAGACTTTTCCAAGTTTCAAGCATCTCACCGTGGGTTTCTTCTGAAACTCAGCACCTTTTCTAATGGCAAACGACACGGCTCCCGTGAATGGTTCTCAAGCAACCATCCCTAAAGCAACGACTACCTTCCCTCTCCCACGTCCAAATCCGGGCCTTTGGACAACCAAAGACCACAGAATCTACAATGCTCCTTCGCCTGAGCTCCAAATTGGCCCAGATGACTGCATAGTCCACATGCGTGTAAATGGCATCTGCGGGTATGACTTCCCAACCCCTTTGCCATGATCTCTCTCACCATGTTCTGCTCCCAGCTCAGATCTACATTTTTGGAAGTCCGGGGCGATTGGCACCTGCATTGTTGAAGACGACTACATTCTTGGCCATGAAGGAGCCGGTGAGGTCCTGTTTGCTGGTTCCAACGTCAAACATTTACGGGCAGGTGATCGCGTCGCGGTCGAACCTGGAGTTCCCTGCGAAAAGTGCCACCATTGCTCCATTGGGCAATATAATCTTTGCCCGGACGTAGCATTCAGCGGGGTCTGGCCATACCATGGGAGCATCCGCCGATATCATGTTCATCCAGCGAAATACTTGCACAAAATGCCTCCGACGATGAGCTTCACAGAAGGAGCCTTACTAGAGCCCTTGAGTGTAGTGCTCCACGGGGTCGAACGTTCGCCGCTTCGTCTTGGGCAATCGGCATTGATATGTGGTGCTGGACCTATTGGTCTCATTGCTCTTGCGGCTGCGAAGGCAAGCGGTGCTTTTCCGCTGGTCATCACAGATGTGGATGCTTCGAGGTTGGCGTTTGCGAAGCTGTTCATACCAGAGTGCGAGACGTTTCTCATTCCAATGAAAGGACTGCCTGAAGACCATGCTGCAGGTATTCGAACTCTCTTTGTTGAGACCTTATCTAGTGAGGAACCTTCTGTTGTGTATGAGTGCACTGGTGTGCAAAGTAGCGTGCATACAGCGATTTTTGCGTGCAGACGGGCAGGTGAGGTCTGTATCATTGGAGTTGGGAAAGATATAATGGATGGATTGCCATTTATGCATTTGAGCTTAGGAGAGGTAGGGTCACATTTCCTGCGACTAAGAGAGCAAGGTCACTAACGCGAAGCCAGATCGACGTGAAGTTTATCAACCGGTATCACCATTCTTGGCCATTCGCAATTCGACTCCTCCAGTCGGGCTACATCAACCTTAGACCTCTAGTCACGCATACATTCCCGCTGGAACATGCAGTGACCGCTTTGGAGACTGCCGGTGACAGGACGAAGGCCTCAGTGAAAATTCACATACTGGATGATTAGTTTGGCTAATATCTTCAATTGCATTGTAACATCATCTTCAGCATATATAGATCGCTCTCGTGGAATTGGATTTTCGGACACAACTTTCCGCTTCTGAATTTGTGAGTTAGCAAGACGTTAATTCGCCAATGTCACGCTGTCGTGTCTGGGGCAATGAGAATGGGCTTTGAGAGGGTTTGCACTCGAGGCTCTCCACGTCAGTGGGAGTACCTAGGTAGTGCGGGGTCGGGCTGTGAAGCTAGTGGTAGGTCCTCCGATCTCTCGATTTAGGACGTCGTGACGAGCCATCGGGAAGGATAGCCCGAAATCAGTCTAATGGCATTGGATGCGAGGCGGCGGCGCTTCCAATTTCCATTTATGGCTAAAATATTCTTCACTCGCCGACACACAAAGCCGTCAGACGGATGGCGGCACGTGCTAACAACCCATGAGATTCTGACGGTATTCATAGGATGACTAAGTCACGACAGCTGCACTTGGTCTACCTCGGCGACAAGGATATTTCGATACGAGTATCTATCATTTCAAGATGTTCGGCCTCTAGCTAGGTCCTCCAACATGTTCGACTTCATCAGCCATTGCGAATTAGCGAAATAAATCATGTCGGGGGCCGCCTTGCGTCTTAATTCTTTTCTACATGCTCTGCAAATGGGCTCTGCGTCTCCGCTTTCTTAAGCACCTCTTCATGTGCGCTGCCTTTCTCAATATCAGAGCTTGCAGGCGTTGTATGTGATGTGAATGGAAGCCTCGGAAGCCCTGCAGTCTCTCTCCCACCAGCAAAAAGGAAGTCGATATCCTCAAGAGACTTGTTGCTTGTTTCAGGGTAGAAAAGGTAAAATATGGGAACGAATGCGAACTATGTGCTGTTAGCTTTTAAGCACAATACTCGAGGACTAGCACAATATCAAGAACTCATGGCTTACATTTGTGGCCATGAAGATGAGGTATGCTTTCCATTGGAGCCTGTTGATGAGAATCGGGGTGATCATCACAATTGTGAAATTCCACAGCCAGTTACTCGATACTCCCACAGCCGTTCCTTTTGCACGCGCTTCCAACGGCAAGATCTCCGGTACGTAAACCCAAGGAACACAGTTTACCGTTGCTCCAAAGATCAGCATGTAGGTGAAGAAGAATGCAACACTGGCAGAGGCGGTTGGCTTGCTGACAGACGTTCCTTGAAAGCTCAGCAATATGGAAATCAACATCATTGAGAATCCAAGGCCAGTGCATCCCCAGAACATTGTCTTACGACGGCCCATTTGGTCCAGAAAGAACGAGGGAACAAGAGCCCCAAACATGAACATCATGTTAATGCAACCGCCTAGAATCTGCGCAAGTTGGGCATCTATCCCAACATTTTCCACAAGCACGGCTTCACGAATTAGCTCGTGATAGAGCAAGAGGACGACGAACTTACATGGAATGTAATAAACCACAAGGTTGATACCTCCGATTTGGTTCATACACTGTACGCCCCATGCAAGAAGAACACGCCTGCCAGTTCGTACAGCATCTCTTTTGAATATATTGCGCCATTTGAATCGGCCCGCTCGATCCTCCAGCTTTATGGCTTCGATGATCTGTTCCGTCTCGTGCTGAATCAAGCTATCGTCGGCGGGCTTGTCGTACAAAATGCAGAGAACTTGCACAGCTTCTTCTGCTCTGTCGTGGTTGTAGAGCCATCGCGGGGATTCCGGCAGACCGAAGACGAGAATGATCGCGATGATGGCAAAAGTGATCTGGAATGCGATAGGAAGACGCCATGCAATTGGGCCTCCAGCAAAGGACATTCCGAAGTCAAACCAACTAGCTCTTTATATCAGTCAGAATACCGGTAACATTCAGCCAATAATCTAGCTCACTATGCAATGCTTATACCGACTCCAACAAACAAGACTTCGGCAGAAACGAGTCTCCCTCTCATGTCGCCCTGGCATAGCTCTGATTGGTACATCGGAACTGTGGAAGTTTCCAGTCCAGTTCCTATACCGGTAATGATACGGCCAATCACCAAGTGAGGGATACTGTATGCAGAGCATTGCAGTATGGCGCCGATAATGATAATCGAGGCTGCGAGCCAAATGACCTTTTTACGACCCAAGGGATTTCCAATCCAGAAGTTGACTATCAGAACATTAGCCAATGTTTTAATCATCAGAGAAATGGTACTGCGGAAGGAAACATACTGAAGCAGCCAACAAGACAGCCCAAGTTGTAAGATGCGACAATGATGCCAGTCTTGGTAGGATTCGGATGGCCGAACTGATTGAGCCAATCCTCGTTCTGCAAGATACCAGAAAATACCCCTTGATCATAGCCGAAAAGTGTGAAGGCAAGTAGACAACAACCGCTGATGGCGATCTGTAAAGACCTCCCACGCCCGAACCAACCGCGCATGTGAGGTGTCGCTATAATTCCCATGCTGCAGAACAAGCTGATCTTTTCTAGAAGATGTCAACAGAAGATCAGCATTGAGTTCTAGCAGAGAGCTACTTTATATAGGCTGCGGCCCAATACTTCCGCACGCTGCCACTAACAATGATTTAGTGACAATTGACTGGGGAAAGTCCAACCCCGCCAGCCGGTGCTTTCATAGTTTGCCACTTGTGCGGCACCAACCATTTAGATCGTGTCTTTCAGCCATTTGATTCGCTCTGAAGCCAGTGTCAACTAATGGGACCTGTCTAATGGATTTCCCTATGTTTGAACAATTTCCATGCTCGCCTGCCCTCCGGGTATGGGGTATCCCCGCTGGTTTCCCCGCTCCACTCACAGCGGAGTACGCACTTGCTTTTTCTCTTTCGTCATACTCATATTCTCCAACCGAACCTTATATACTCACGACTATTTTTCCCAATCTTCCTTGAGATTATTGTGCTTTCAAAAATTATCAGTTCTAGGCCTTTGGGGTATTTAAGAGCAGAACTCTAACCCCTTTGAAGCCACCACTCCTGTCCCACACCAGCCCCGAGTTTTATGTTAGGGGCTTAAAAATTCCACATCAGCATCACAATCGAAGTTGGTATCCTGATTTCATCAATGTGGTGTTCCCTCGAGCCATTAGACTCAGCAGCTCAAAGACTTTGGCACTCAACCAGCTTCACGTGACGGTCAAGATTGTGGTCAGGAGGAAAGTGGCCAGGACCTCGGAGTGAGCGACATGTTGATTCATAACTGTATTGATCAATTGGTTTTATTCAGTATCTCGGGCTGTGTTGCAAATCCTCACCGAGCTTATTATCATCATAGGTTAAGAGTACATTTGACAACAGTGGCTTTGCCGAAGTTCAGTCTACTCCGAGAGAGAAAATACGACAGCAATGCAAAGCTCTTAGGCCCCTTTCATGTTCCACTATACTCCTTGATGTAGCTCACGTGACCTTAAAACAGTTGATCATTGATCGAGAAAGCTGGTCTGCCGAGGACGAAATGTCCCTCTTTCAAAGTGAGTGATAACCGGAGTCTAAAGGATGAGGGGAGCTCCGAAAGTATGAACAGCTGAGGAAGTGTCATTTCATTATTTAACGCACTGAAAGCTCGAGGCTTACAATTTTAAATTCCTGATGTCTGACTTAGACCTATGCACTTTTCCGCATTTCTCCAGGGCTTTGAAACTCTACTTTCGGACGGGGATGAGTCCTTACTACTATCCTAAACACTGCTCATGCGACACCTCGAAACATGATGTGAGACCGTGGAATGTTAGCCGCATTCCGGGGATGGAGTATTTACTGAGTGTACAATCTCAAGAGCCTAATGAGACTTTCCGGGCTACTCACCTTGCATGGTTGGTTCTTATTCGTGGCTATTGCAAAATCGCAGACTGGGGTGCCTAGTTTGCACCACCACAATCGCCCGCATATTTTAGTATGATTTGGGCGGGCTCCAATCACCCAATTTCAAGACATAAGAGCAGTTCTTAGGTGATGATGTCTTAGCTGAATATCTGAATCATCTGCCCATGAGCTGACTACGGCGTGATTCATCATGGCTCAGAGTTGTCTAGCATACTTAAGAACCATCCTCAAGCCAGCACTGACAGCACCAAATTCACCTATCCTCGAATTAACATTGCTGCTCTTGCTTTTGGACTTATTGCTTCCATACCAAACCACCAAAAATGACAACCGAAGACCGTATCGTTGCCTGGGTCCAGGCACTAAGTGCATTATCCACATTCGTTAGCATCGTTTGCAGTCTTGTACTCTGGTATCGCAATATCCAGTACCACCGAGCTACCGATAAAGTTGGTCCTACGGCCTTGGATCAAAACAAGATAGGCCCTTTCACCGTCCGCTGGCCGCGGTGTGGCGGAAACAAAGCATGCCCGCCAATTCTGCCTACATTATCTACGATTATTAAAGCAGGTGATATGCACGTTTTTACCTCATCGATGTTTGATGGGTTGTCACCAACTCGTGATGAAGTCTCGTGGAGAACGTTGTACGAGGCATTTCTAGAGGAGTTGGTCTGGCGAGAAATGCCAGCGAGTGGGACAATAGGGCGGAAGTCAAAGGTTATATGCGGTACTTCCGATGAATGGAAGCCCCTCGAAGAGGCCTGGGGGGTAATATGTCAGAATGTCAACCAGAAGTTAAAGATCCGCTCAGATAGGTCTCTGAGGAATCTGGACCGACACCTCCTCTATCCAAGATTCAGAAGACGTTCAACGACAACGATCCCGAAAAAGGGAGAGAGACACGGGGACCATTCCTCGAATCATGCATTCGATGGCCTAGCACCGAGTGTCCATGGGACGTACCTTCTGACGCCCACCCGCTTCTGGGCTACGAGAACAGTTGGAAGCATGATCTGCAACAAATTTGGATCTCAGATGCTAAGCCACCCCAAAATAAAGCTCGTGTCAGGTGAGCCTGGTGCCAGTGATCGCGCTCAATCTTTAGAGGGAGATGGAATTTTTGGCAGAGGTCTTTATGGACAAGCGTCAACAGGCGACTCGTGGTATTTTCGACTTAGTCTCAATCGACTAGAACATTCAAATGAGGCCCCGTCTAAATCAAGTGGTTACTCGATCCTCTTCGCGAAATGCATGGCATGTGGATGCACACCTTTCGAGACAAGTGATCTGATAAATCGCGTCGTCTTCATCACACCAGACATACACAAGGCCATCAAAGACGGCCATGACGTGGAGGATGGCTGGTCAGAAGCAGCTAAAGACAAGACAGAGTCGACGAAGGGGCAGCATTATCTCATCAAATTGCCTTCTGCAAACAGAATCAGCTTCTACGCTCGAGTTGGCAAGCCAAATCAAGAGGGAGTACCTGCAGTATGTAGCAGCTTCACCGAACCAATCAAGAAATGGCCCGAGGTTGTGGCAGGGATTGCATTCGGTGGCCTTGTCCCGATGGCGACCTTGAATCTTACCCTCGCAATCCGGTTTACAGCAAAGGGGGGCAAGGAATTAGGGGACACATTCTTCTCGGAGTTGTGGAACATTATGATCACTATTCAAAATTCGACCCAGTACCACCAATTGTTTGGCCAATATATCGAGGATTGTTCCAAGTCAAAAGAGGGCAAGGACGCTGTGAGGATTAAAAGTCCTGAGCAGACAACCATGGCTAAGGCAGCAGCGTCGATCAGTCACTTCTCCACAATTTTGGAGTATATCACGGCACGAAGTGCAAATTTCGAGATAGATTCACAGTCAGGAGTGGACGAAAAGCTCTCGCCAACACAAAATACCGAGCAACGAAAGAGCGATCGAGTCCGGTCTAATGTATTTGATTCTTGTTGTCGAGAACTTTCGAAGTCCTATGGGGCCGCGCGAGAAGCAGCTGTTGTAACGTCCAAGAGTAATAAAAAGGGCCAAGGTACAGTTGCTGAAAAACTGAAGGCTCTCTCGAAATCGTCTTTTGATGCAGCCACCTGTGGCAAGATCGCTCGATACATCATCTTGGCTTGGACTTACTACGTCACAATTGTAGTTTGGAATGACGAGGGGGAAAAGGAAGCAACGAAGGAATTGGATTTCAGGGTCGATAGAATTTACCATCCGGTAGATCTGAAGGAGCTACCGAGATCATGCTTCCTCACTTAATGGTTTCAGAAACTCAGAACAAAGACGATGGTAGCATAGGTGTCTTGACTTGGTCAAGAATAATTTGAGTTGAATCGTTTCGAGCAAACTCCTCTTAATACCTAGCCCGCAGCTAAAAGTGACGTGGAGCTCCACACAGCAACTAGTAGCGAACTTACAAGGTTTCGCAAAAGGCAACCTAGTGAAACTACTAGACACTTATCTAGGCTACGATGTCTATACTGAAGCTCATATTCAAAGGAGGCGCGCAGATAAGACAAATCGCAGCCGTATACTGTACGTCCTTTGAAGCTTGAGATCCAGGGGACTTCCTTCGAAGCGTCACCCGTCGAGCGGGAGTTACAACCGAGTCTATAGGACTAGAGGAGGGGACCCTGATCGAAAAAAATAATAATTTGCTCGTTCCTAACTTTATCGGTGGATGTGCAACGAGTTTTATCCTTCTAACCCCTCGCAGACCCCAAAAGCCTTACGAGCACTCATAGTAAATTTGTCTTGGAGAAGCATCTTGTGGGATCAAGATTTTGGAGTTAAACGCATATCAGCCCTCAATTTTCACTACTATTAACGAAATCATGGATCCAGGCATGACGCTCTCAGTCTGGACTCCAATAAATCATCAACTAACGGGTTATCAGGAGTATGGCTGGCATCACAGATGCCTAAGGGTATGCCTCTACTGGGCGCTTAACTGCTTGGAAACTCACTTGAAACTGACTGTCAAACTGGACAGAGAACTTGGATGACTTCAGCAAACATATATGGTGCCGCAAATTAATGGCAGCCCCTAACACGAAAGAGACCCCCCTCCAGTCTCGCACCATCACACGCACCTCAACTCTGCATTCTCTCTTCAACCGCACTCTGCGAGCGTGCCAGGCTTTCCAGCGCCTGCTACCACCGTCAGACGACCCCGATGAACCACACGCGTCTACATTTAGTCCCATAGCAAAAGACGCTACTGGAAAGGATGGACGAACTCCCCATATCGAGGCTCTTTTCATCGCTTCGTTGGGTACTGGTCTTGATGGTCACCCGGGTCTCGCCCATGGAGGCACGGTGGGAACCCTTTTCGATGAGGGGCTCTCACTCGCTGCCCTCCAGGTGCTTCCCCGTGCATTTATGACAGCCAATACACTCATTCGCTACCAGAATCCGGTGCCAACTCCATCAGTCCTTCTCGTGCGGTCTGGGGTTGTCAAGTGGGACGGCAGGAAGGCTTGGGTGAATGGTAGTATGGAAGATGGCGAAGGCAGAGTCTATGCGGAGGCTGAATGTCTTTATATCATGGTTCGTGAGAGCAAAGCTTGAAAATTGGGTTCTTTCACTACAAGCATGGTATTTAGACGCTCCAATTATTCGATGTATTCTAAGATTCGAGAGCTAATCAGGTAGGATTCACAAGGGTACCTTATTTCGTTTGTCCCAGACTAAGCGAGAAATTTAGGGGTCAATTTGGTCAGCTAAGACTTTCATTGAATTTGAACTTGTTGACAATGAGGTTATGAATCTTCTTCCAACTGCACGATTTGTTGATTCTAAAGGTGCTATAATGATTGTACTTGGTACGACCTCCAAAGAATCAAAGATCGCCATCTGCGTCTATGCCTGATATCCTTTCTCGCCCCTTTCCACTTCACCCACTTAGCAGTTCCTGCAGTACTCAAATACGCCTCTATCAATTCTCTACCTCCATCGCAACATCTTTCTTCTCGAGATTTGGCGTGTTTGCAATCATAATCTTGGCAGCCTCGTGAAGTGTCTCGCGATGAGCTTCTTTATTTTCGGGTACGGGAATCTCAACTGCTCCATCATCTGCAGGGGCACGGACTACTTCTGCTACGGAGATGATACTGCCACCCTTCTTGGATGAGTCAAGATCCTCGGGCTTTAGTACAGTTGCTGCTTGCGATCCGTACGTCCCGTTGCCCATTTGATACTTCATCTTGCGTCCATTCTTCAGGATCTGGTCCAACAAGCGGAGTGAGAAGTGCTGGCAATTGTTGTTCAGAAGATCATATACCTCGGGGAGTGCGTTCATGACTCCAGTTGCTGCGAGTCATTTAAGTCAGTAAAGTTCTGCGAGGGCATGAAGGGCATATCTCACATGCTTGAACGATTGCCGCGTCGTTGAACTTAGTCGTCCCAATTTCATGAAAGTCCCAGCCTCCAGTGATACGCTTCATCTTATCGTTCTGATAGTAATTCCATCCGGCATCCAAGCTCGTTGCTTGTAGTTGATGCAGGTAATCGCCAACAGTGACACACCAGTGATAGGTCGGGTTGGGAACATCAGACATCTGCGGGAAGGCAGCAGCTGGGATACTCATGGCATGTTTATTCAAATAACCGAGTGCACCATCCCCAGCACCACCGCCAACCAATCGACATGCAAGATAAACTGTGCGCTCATTGCTGTTGATATCGACCGATCCTTGAGGAATGCAAGTTTCATTGTCATGATGGCGTCCGGCGGCTCCTTGGAAGGATCTATGGGTCCCTTGTGGGGTATTGAGCTCCTTGATCACTGCAAGTAATTAGTAAAAAGTCCTCTTGAGGAGGTGATAATTGAGGCAGATGAGCACAAATCGGAAAGTTGACTGTCGCACAGCCAAGGAAGAGACAAAGAGAGGGATTCTTACTATCAGGACCCATTGCCTTAGTCAATGCTGGAATAATCACCGGAGCAAACTTTTGAGCTACACTATCAGGGACAGCTTTATCAACAAACTCGTCGGCATATTTTAAGAATCTATCGGCCCAACCCATTTTGCAAAACAAAGTAAGTAAATGACGGGGAGGTCTAGTATGAATTCAATGTCGTTATTGTGGTCGCGATTGTTGTGAATTGATATGGTGGGAAAGTGGATAGTCTTGAGCATATATAACTTTGAATTTTAGTCAAGGACAAATGCTGAGCGCGTGTGGCAGGCATCGAGACCGCTGGTGGCTAGCTGAGGCAAGACGTCTTAACCGAGCCGTCAACAAGTAAAACATACTTGGTAGTCTGGGCAATAAACCCGCCAAGCCTTCTAGCATCTTCTACGCTAGCAGGGGGTTCTACCCAATGAAATATAAGATATCCAACACTGCTTTTACTTCCTTAATCTCACTGCAATATTATGAAATCAATATTTAGAATATCAATACCCAAGTAATTTTCTAGAGTAATAAAATTTTCTCGAAATAAAAAATTACATATTCAAACCCTTTTCTTTGATACTAATTTCATATACTCTCAAATCTACTTATAGATTGGATATATTTATAATTAGATTTGCTATGTTATTCAGCACCGCCTTACCCCTCAGAAAAAGAAACATATTGGCCGGAGAGTATTACTCAATATACCTCAAAAAAAAAAACTAATCCAATAAATAATAACTTCTAAGGAAAATCGTAAAACATTATAAATAATTATCCCAGGAATATTTGGCTAGGATTGCGGGGAAACTGCAATAAGAATAGTATTCAAAAAAGAAGAATATAAACACCGGGTTTTTAAAAAAAAATACTTTCTATTTGAAAAAAATAGGAAGAAAAGACTGGAATAGGCACAAGAATATATTAATTGGACAGATAAATAATAAAATAAAATCTTTTAGAATGATAAAACATAAATATAACCTGGAAAACATATACACATTTAGATTATTTACAAAAATATTGAAAAGGAGCACCCAGATTATATATAACTACGATATTAGAGAAAAATTGGATGAATATTTTGGGACTCAATAAATAGGAAATATGGCAGGTATAAAGGTTTGTTCTAGGAGAAGAATTGGGAGAATATAAATAAGGGGTCATACTATAGAATTATTATCCTTATAATAAATGAGATTTTGCAGTAATACCTAGAGTTGCAATTCTAACAAAATAATGCTAAAAGATATATTTCTATTTTTATTAAATCTGTCATTTAAGTTGCAGAATTAAAGATTATTGAGTGGCCATTCTACTCCCCAGACCTCAATTCTATTAAGACTATTTGAGATAATATAAAGGATTATATCTAAGAATATTATTTTCAAATATATAGCAATTATAAAAAATTAAAATAGGCAATATAGGAAACCTGGGAATCTATCATTCATAATAGAATTAAAAAGTTTGTATATAATATGAAAGAAAGATGCCAAGCAGTGATAGATGCGGATGGATGGTATACAAAATATTAAAGCGGCATTAGATCAAGTAAACCCCTGTTTTTGGCTTTATTTCCCCGTTGAGTAAAGTAGTTGCCAATATTTGATTAAAAGAATCCTAAGGAGGCGTAAGTCTGATTCCTGATTTATGGCTAATACTTCATAGCGGCTGCAGAATAGATCTCTTGCTCTTGAACTTTCTCAGAGAAAACCGCCAATCAGCGGCCAAGCTGATGCGAGAATACACTCACCAGTAGAACTCACCTGAGTCTCATATCCCGACGGAACATAGCGTAGTTCGAATATTCTAGAAAGAGCAAAACCTGTGGCGTGACCCGCCTACACTATGGGAATCTACCCCGTTCTAGGCCCGGGCCGCGTTTCGGGAGGCTGATCCAAATTAAGCGAGCTCAGCTCAGGGGCAGCTTTCGGGCTTGGGCTTAGACTTAGGCCTATGATCATTTCTGGTATGCAAATAGTTTGCGATACTAATCATGTATTGACGCTAACTCTTGACTGTCAGCTGCAAACTCTCAACGAAAAGCTAAGTACTATGCTATACAACCCCACGATGTACACGCATCCCCCGTCTGGCGGGTCCAGCTAATATCGGACCACCTACCGCCAATTATCTCACTATTCCATCCTTTTGACATCTTGAATCCTTGCCGGCGCAAGAAACTGAGCAAGAAATCCAAATATTGTCACAAACTGATTCGGGAATCCTCGTTAGCCCCGCTTCACCTGACGGCATTGCCAACACTTACGACGTAGTCTACTGCCTTGATTCCCCCAGGGAAACATGGATACCCATCAGCATCATATGAAGCCCGCATCGCGAGGAAAAACCCAGGCTGGCCATTTCGGAACATGTCTTGGAAGAAGCGGACTTTGAAGGTGCCGGAGGGTACGGTGCGCTCAGTTACGCGCATTCGTTGGCCTTTTACTGCAGAGCGAGGTGTCAATTTTCTAGATCATGACTATGATCAAAAAAAGGGGAATTAGAAAGAGGGGAGAAATGATCATTTGAAGATGAAGATGAGATTTTGCAAAGAAGTGTAAAGACGTCAAATCAAGGCGGTACCTACTGGCGGAAAGACCATGAATAATGCCGCGCTTGATAACGATCGGTGGGTCGCCAGCAGACACGATGCTATCTTTGCCGTCGAGGCTGAATGTTACTTGGCCTTCTAACACTTCCATGATCTCATCGTGTTCCTGTATTTATAAGTCATCAGCCTGGACTTGGAAGATGGAGAATAAATTACCCGATGCCAGTGTTTAGGAACGGTGAAGATATCGGAGTCCTCTTTGCCATCATAAATTGCTTCTACCCATGAGGGTTTCTCGGGTTTGCTCTAGAAATGTGTTACTTTGGTGGTTCTGTAGGGTTGGTAAGATGCCGTGAGCATACGTTATCTACGAAAAGACGCATCTGAATCCCCTGTTTAGATGTTAGTCTCTAAGTGGCAGGGCTAGACGAGAGCGCTGGATTCTCAGTGGCACGAGAGGGGTCTTGCCTTTCCCAACGTCAGGGGCTTGAGTTCTTCGATTTCCGACGACATGGTAGCTTTGCGCAATAATATCTACGGAGAGGGAGATTTTATCGGACGGTACGGTCTATGAGATGGCGCTGTCTTGAAATGTTTTATCGAAGCAAAATATTCATGTGTCAGGTTAAATATGGCTGCTGTGCCTCAGCCCAAAAGTCAGCCCCCACTGACCCAATGTCATCCGTAATATTAGTGGTGAGCACCATACCCGGGGGGCACGCCAAGATATGTACATCCTGTTACCATTGGCCATTTAACAACACATTTTCCCCGCGATTTCCTGATCTGGCACCGGCCACAAGATTGTGCAAGAGAATGGCTTGTGATGATAGGTAGCGCGCTGCAGGGCTGAAGCCTATAAAGTTCTAGCGAGCTGTCACTAAAATCGTGCGGCAAGCGAACTGCCAGCGTAGTGCACAGCCACAGTCTCCCATACCGTCCTTTTTCATTCATTTAAGCCAGAAAAAGAAAGGCAGTCTTGAACACACGATATGAACCACTGATTATCAGGAATTCATGGAAACACGGTAACCAAAGAAAATTACACCTTCACACGGCCTTGTTGTGAGGGCCGATAGCCTGGCTTTGCTGTAAACGGCTGGAAGTCTTTTGGGGAAGCCAATTTGACCCGAAATTTTTCGAGCGAATATTGTCCTCTGATGAAAATGCATTTTGATCGATGATTCAATCCAATTGGGACATTTTCATGAAAGAGGGGCACTCGCTCTCAACCTCCTCAGGCTTGGTAGGGCTCGGGAATTACAAAATATTAAGCTCTCCGTCCGACCTGGAGGATAAACGCTTGCATTTTGTCAGGTACACGCCCCGTCCTATGTGAGCAGTTGGCCAGGAGTATGTTTGCCTCATCTATTTAGGTAAGTGAGTGGTGAATTAGTGCTACGGCTTTAGCCATGCTTCAAATATTCAATGAATCTTCAAGTATGTATATACGAATCCATCAATTTCATCCTAAGCCATTCTCGATATCAAACACAACCAAATAGAATCTCCAGCCTGCCGCAACCAACTCCAACAAACCAAACTTCAAGAAACGTCAAGCAAGCTCAACCCTCAAGATGAATCTCACAAACATCCTCACTCCCCTCCTCGCACTCACCAGCCTCACCACCACAGCTGCCTCCAGCATACCCTACACCATCATCCTCACCTTCCAAACCTCACCCGGCATGGCACCCATCAAAACGCACTCTCAAATTCCTATCCAAGTCAACAAGCTTGCTCTCCTCGATGGCGAGGCAGGCGGACTCAGGGCCTCAGCAATCAACATCACCTCTGTAACTTCCGATCTCGACATCAATACCATCGAATGCCGTGCTTATCAGGATACTGATGGTGTTGTTCCTGGCAGTGCACCTTTCACGGTGAAGAACCCGGCGATGTTGAGCACGCAGATTGTGAATGAGTCTTCTGTTTTGTGCTATGTTGTTGAGATTTAGGGCGGTGCAAGGGCGGGGCTGATGGGCAGAGGAGTGTTGGGGGATATTTGAGGGCTTCGCGTTACTTTCGACCGGGGACTTAAGGTTCGTGGGCATGGACTGTTTTCTAAGATAATCCGAATCAAGAAAGAGCAATCAAGTAAAGTTGCACCCAAAGAGAGAAAAACTGAAAGAGTGGAACGAATGGCCATCACGTGCAGACGACCCCTATTTGTTAGGCGGTATGTGAAACGTCATCTCGGAAGAGCTATCAATCGATACTTGCTAATTGCTTCTCAATTTGACTCTATTTTCAAATTGTTAGACATTGATTGTCTAAGGCCTCAGAATGGGGATGACAGTCGCGGCAAACTCACATTATTAAAACGCTCCCAGTGTATTACACGCCTCGACCAGATTTGGCATATCGTCGGCAGTCTTTGAAGGAGCTCCCCATCTCACAACTCCCAGCTCATCCATTGCCCAGCCTCCACCAACTTGCCATCTATTCCCGCTTGGATCCACATCTCTTGTCCATATCCCTTCCTCTTTCCCCAATTTATTCATCGCCACTTGAGTCCATGGATTCAAGAGATGCCACGTGGTGCTGACTCCAAGTCCCCAGCTAGCATATACCTCTCTCTCTTCGTCCACCACTACTTTGACGGCCCAGGCTCCTCCAATGGCCGTGACCCATTTATCCGTCGCTTGTTTGGAGCTGTGGGATACAGCAATGAAGCTCAATCGGGGATATTTGTTTGCCAGTCGACGAAGTTCGAGGAAAGTCTTTTCAGCAACTAGACATCAATTAGCATGGACCATCAGGTAAATATGAGGGCAAGTAACATACAAGGACATCCGCAATGCCTGAGAAACACGACTACTGTAGGTCTGCCATCTGCGACTGGCAATCGAAGCTTCGCAGACGAAGGCGCGCGTGTCCCAATTACAGGAGGGCCAGCCAGTTCAATTGGCGGTGGAGGCGGTGTAGCCCATGAATGCCATGATTTTGGGACGGAAAGGTTTGCAAACGGATTTGCGAATGGCGCTGGCGCATTTGGATCTTTCAGGCCTGACGAGGTTTCCGGGAAGGAAAGGGCGTTTGAAGGTATTCCAGCTTTGCGCAGCGCTATCTTTGTTGTGAGCTTGGAGAACATTTTGAAAATCGTTCAGATCAAAATGAAGAGCAGCAGGAAATAAAAAAAAAGCAAGAGCAGGAGACAGCTTACATCTACCAAAGATGTCTTCGTTTCTGGGGCCGACGTGCTTCAAGGTTGAAACAAAATGGTGTCGCGAGAGCTGTGTGGCTGGGATTTGGGATCAACCGGGCGGCCCCTGCATATCAGGGGTAAATCCTCAGATCACATGACAGAAGAAAAGAAAGGTTCGCATGCTTTACCTTCGTATCTTTGTTTCTTTGCCTTAAAACATTCGGATACGTCAACGTGCTGTTGTGATTTGTTAAATATTTCGCGGGGTCATTCTGGAGAGTTTTGTTTGATGCCAAAGTCAGCAGTCTGTGCCGCAATTAGATGCCAACACCGCCAACGTCAAAATGAATAGTATAGTTCAACCTTTTAAAAATTAACTAAAGAACTTTTCAGGAGGATTAAGCAAAGTCACAGAAGTTTCAATTACAGGACCTAGGACGTGTCGTATCGCCTTGATCAAGCATTTCAATTCCTAAATTCTGCTCGATATCTCTCCACTTGACTGCTGTCATGGCGTCTGGTTCTGCACAACCCATATCGTCATCGAACCCGACGATCCTGATTATTCAAGGCTCCTTTCAAACTCCACTCGTATATTCCGCTCTCCAAGATAGCCTCAAAGCTAAAGGCTACCCCGTGGTCCATCCGACCCTCCCATCTTGCAGCAATACTTCCGCTCCTAGCTTCCCCTCCATCACGCTCATCGATGACGCCCTCGCAGTTCGTCTACAACTCACCAAACTCATTGAATACGAGCACCGAACTGTTCTCGTCGTAATGCACTCATACGGTGGCCTAGTTGGTAGCGAAGCTATCCCAAAAGAGCTCACGCAATCACACCGCTCCTCGCAAGGGCTCCCAGGAGGAGTCATCCACCTCTTTTTCTTCAGCGCATTCTTACTTCCAGCCGGCCAATCGGTCTTATCTGCATTTGGAGAGTCTCCAAACAACGAAGTTCGTCCTGATGGAAGGTTTTATATTCGCGCCGGAGCGAGTAATCTCTACAATGATCTGCCGGGGGACGAAGCCAAAGCTTGGGAGGAAAGACTGATTCCGCAGAGCTATGAGGTTCAGAAAACCGTACTTACGAGAGAAGCGTGGAAATATGTGCCGAGCACTTATTTGATTTGTGAGAATGATCAAGCTGCACCGGCCAGCTTCCAGGAGAGGTTTGCCAAGATGGCACAGAGCACTGTGGTAAGGTGCAGTGCTGGACACAGTCCAATGTTAAGCCAAACGGCGATATTGGTCGGGAAATTGTTGAAGCTGCAGAAATAGCTATTGGAGACAAATATTAGGGTCTTAGTGGACGTAAATTTTGAGGTATATTAGCAACGGACAGAGAGGGGCCACCACTAAATCGGGATTTCAAATAACACGAAGAATTTGACGGCAATTGCCACCCGGCTGATGAATCAAACACACTTGGTAGTAAATCCTTTCTTCTGCACATGCAGAGGTCCAAGAAAAGCCAGATCCGGTTCAGCATTTCTCAATCCTGAAGAACCTTTTCCACTCCATCGACACCCTCGGGACTTCCCTATCTGACACCAAACAAGTCAAGCACACTCCGAGTTCTGACAAGGTCCAAAAGCAGGCAGGTCTTCCGAGCTCTCATGTTCACCTTCCATTCTTCGCAGGTGTACTTCATACATAATACAGCTCCAGATGACATACGATACCAATGCCGAGCTTATCAACTTCCATATTCCAATAAACGCCGTCTTCACCGACCTGAAGCTGTCCGTAAGTCCATTTATTTGTACCTTATTAATCCACCTATCTGAAATTCTAGTAAATCAAACAGATTCAAGTTAAAAGGCTGCTCATACATATTATTAGGAAAGTGGAAGGCGCCCCTCCAATACCCCAATTACACCTCTCCATCTCCCAACAACATTCCACCACGCTTCCAGAAGCTCACAATCCCAGTCATTGCTGCCCAAAGCTCATATTGCCTAATACCACTCAACCCCAATATATCAATCCTCGGATAACACACTGCCGACGGGTGGTCATGGGACCCGAAATGCTATTTTCATACCCAAACAGGCGAGTCGGGACACAGCACCGTCATTTGTTTTAAGCGGCGCTAAGGGAAAGCCACAGGGGAATTTAGATTGCCGAACGGAAGTTCGACCTTGGATTCGGAAGAATTATAGGACGAGTGCTAAGAGCCGCTGTTGATCTTCCGATCCGAGAGTTTGCGGGGAAATCGTGGCTTTTTTTTTAAGTCGGATCTATGTCATCAGATCTGGGAAGTGGAGCCATTCTGAGATAATATTAGAAATGCCCTATGCATCAGCGTTATTTTGATAGACAAATGCAATGGGATGAAAATAATCCTTCCAGGTGGGTGTGTAAAGAGATATGGGAGTTTTGATGTAGGTATTTACCCCTGACTTGTGTTCTGGAACAAGCGAGCCCCTTTCCACTTCGCCACGGCGCGTGGCTACTTTGAGATGGGGGTTCAGCCGTAGCGGCGCAGATACGGACGCTTCGTGTGTCCGAGGAGTAAAGGTCGTTGCTGGCATGTATTGTTACTGGGTCGATACTTGCTGAGTAGGAAAGTCCGCGGAAGGTTGAGGTGTGCGTTGAACGGTTGTCGAAAGATGTCGCAACAGAAGCATTCTTTCCATCAAACCCGGGGAAATCTTAAACATTTTTAAATTTCTTTTTATTTATCATCCACTGACTCTCCGCATATCCTCACATGTGTCATCTCCATCTCCACTCCACCCCATTCCATCATCATCAATTGGTATCGCTCTCTCATCTCATCTCGCTCGCTATAAACATACAACAAGGGGGTGCCACGCTGCGGCAGCCCCTTTCTTTCTGTCATTCAACGTACGTTTCATCCCAGGCACCATATATGTGCATGCGTGTTCTGTTCTCTCGAAAGGTAAAAAAAAAATGGATGCCCGATGCCAATGTATACCCAGACCCAGACCTTGCTGTAAAATAAAAGAGGAAAACCCCACAAACGAAAAAGCTTTAAAGGCCCAAACCCGCTCGCAAATGCATCAATTACACACAAACAAAAAGTGATTTCATCTTTTTTCCAGAGACGTAAAATTTCCACCGACTTCGTTGCGATGGATTGTTGTTGCTGTTCGTGAAAAGCTTTCAAATGAAAATTGTCATTGTAAAAACAAGGTGCCGCCGCCGGGTTCGTGAGAGCTTTTCCTTCTCTATCATGTCGCCGTTTTGTACAGATGAAGATCCTTGGAACATGCCGATAGACACATCAAATGAAGGTCCACGTCCTAGATGAAAACTAATCGGATCGAGCGCACGCTGGTGAGAGATCTGTTCATAGCAACTTCGATTGAGATCCCGCTTCGAATAGGATTCATTGTGAGGTAGCCAATCGGCTCACAACATACCACCATCCGTTCGGACTAGTGTTTTGGTCCATGACCCTAGCGTCTAACCGCCTTTTCGATCCGCGTTGTTGCTTGGAAGTTTCTCGCTCAAAGGTTGCCCATTGGTAGCGCTTTTTATCTTCTGCTTGCTCTTCTTTGGCTGTTGCCAGCCGGTTCCACCACCCTCACTCTTGGCTGCTCTTGTGTGCCCATTAGAGTGTTGTTGCCCAGTAGAGGATTTACTCGGGTTGCCATTCGAAACGTTAAGCTTCTGCCCTGATTTGAAAAGCTCGTCCTTACTTTGCGTCCTTGTAGGGTATCCATTTGCTTTTCGGTCTGTCAGAGGATCAAATTTTCGGTTCGCAGTCGGCGAAGGGGTTCGCGTTTCATAAACAGGAGAGAGGTGAGACATATCATCTCGCGGGTTCTCGTTTTGACTCGCTCCAATATCAAGAGGAGACATACCGCCATTTTGTCGAGCTAATCGGTTTCGGGAATTGGGTGACAACCGGGGAAGGTTGAGTTGTTCAGCAGCCACTAAACCATTCGAAACAGATGCCGGATTGGCAGGTGTAAACGGGGGAGAAATCTCGGGCTTGTGAGCATTTGATCCATTAACCACTAATGGTGGATCGGCTCTTCCGTCGGTACGATAATCTTTTGGTGTCACTTGACCTGAAAGGTCTTGTTCTCCCGAGAATTCGCTCGTATTTCCAGAAACTTGTGACATCGAGTCCACTGATCCGACTGGGGTATCGCCGCCGTGATCTCCATTTGAGATCACGCTGACAGATTGTTGCCAATTTGGAATCGATACAGGCGCCGGTACATTGGATCCATTCACCACCAACGGAGCTTGGGTATTTAGGGCACGGAGATTCGAGCTCGATACACTCTGTTGCGAGGGAACGGCAGAGAGGGGGACTGAGTGAGCACCTGTCGAATATGACCGGTCATGACCGAGAGGCGAGGGAGATCGAGAGGACCGCTTCAATCTATCTAAGATGGATGGGGGAAGCTGGTCTGTGGACAGCCGACGTCGACCTTGATTAAGGTCACCGAAAGCAGGAATCGCCATTATTGGTTCCCTTCGCATTAGGCTCGGCGCAGTTTCATTGACATAATAGCCAACATATTCTTTTGGTGTGGTATCTTCCGGAGGAGTAGTTGCGACGGACGGGGCTCGTGATTCGAAGACAACATCGGAAGTCTCGTCGGCGATGAAGTTTGGTATCGGAGCTCCGTTTGCCTGTCGGGATGTTTGGTAGATACCGAGTCCAGAATTGCTCATCCCAGACCCTGGGACAGCTAGCTGCGAGGGAGCTGAGCGAGCAGCAGGTTGTGAATGCGACCGCATTGAGCTTGTGGACTGCACACCGGCGCCCGAACCATTTGTGATACTTGACCGGTGCATGCTTCTCCGTAATTCAGGAACCGCAGCACTGAGTGATGGCGAAGAGGGATTCGTACTTGGACTTTGGTAGCCGTACATTGGTGAGCCCAGGTAGTGATTCAATGGGTAGTAATACGCGTCGGGTCGTATTGGCGCAGTGAGAGGTGGCTGATCAAACGAGCTCGTTCTATTTCGATCCGCGGTTTGCGATTTGATCCCCCCGGACGCTCCCAGACCTTGTTGCGACTGCGCATACGCTTGATTTTGCTGTGCCTGCATAAACCCTTGAGATTGGTTGTACAGTTGTAACCGTAGGCTATTCTCCTGCGCTTGTAGAACCGAATAGGTTGTATACAGATCATTGTGTAGCTGGGCTTGGGCTTGTCGTTGAAGCCAGACGTCTTGCGCCGTCATATTCGGCGGGAGGCCCCCAGCATATGAAGAATTGCTATCAAAAGCGCTGCTTGAAGCTCTCCGATTGCTATTGCCATTCCGATTGCTGTGGTTGCGGTTTCCACGATGCCCGCCTCTCCCACCGCGACTCGACTGTGAAGTACTCCGTAAAACCGGTTTCGGTTTCGGCGCAGGTTTTTCCCAAACCCGTTCTTCCTCCTTAGGATAATGGTACTGCTCGCAACATTCCTCGAGTTTGGCTTGTGAAACCAAGTCGAACGCTCTTCTGATTTCGAGATGTAGCCCACGAAACGTTGTTTCGTCGGCCGTGTTCCCAAGATTTCGGTCGACGCCAAATGGTTCCTCAACACAAAGGGGATGAGCATTAGCCAGGTGCCACTTCTTCTCGACCTTTGTTATCTGCTTCCCATTCCTGACTGATATAACAAGCTTGTCATAGTCGAACTCATGGCCGTAAAACCGGAAGAAGTGGAATAGAAGCTCTCCTATCGACTCTTTGTTCTTCTTGCCAAAGCCTTTCATGGCGTTCAAGTCATCCGCGAATTCGCTTTCTTTCTGTCCATCTTTCGGTGGGAGCTTCCAATGAGGCTGCTGGTGAAGTGCAGGAACAAGTGGGGGATTTCGACTTTGGAGGAAGTTGATTATCATGCATATCCAAGTGTATGAACTAAGCGTGAGGCCAAAAGCTATGGGGTGTTAGAAGGCCCACAATAGAGATTCTGAGATTGCTCATACCTGCATCATTGATAACCCTTTGCTTTGTCCAATGTTTGACGATCATGGCTAGCTGCCGAACGCGAGGGTCTATTTGCACATATGTCTTGATCATTCGAGTATTTTCTAGCGCCTTGATATTGTTGACGTTCATATCGCAATGAAGGCGCAATTCCGGGTCCCACATCTTGACAATAGGAATCTTGGCCGTAGAAACACATATGACTTTCTCCATCCCATCTGAGATATGGTTAGCTTTGGTCATAGGCGACTGCGAAGCGCTCACTCTTAGCTAGGAGATCTGCAATAATGCAAACACCTTCCAACTCTTTCCAATCCGTGGTAATGCAGATATCCACTGCAATGTATCAGTAAAAATAGTAGCCTCCGGAAAATACTGTCACTAACCATCTGATTCATCTGTACAAAGAAGATTGCCAGATGAGCCAAACACATGCACCTGTATATCATGCCCGGGCCACGCCTCATTGAATAATTTCTCCAATTTCTGCACCAGGTTTTTCCTCCTATTTTCGCTGTCTTCAGTGGGTAATAATCGGTCGTACAACTCGCGCATATCTGTGGAAAGAGTTCGTTCTTCATCCTGGGACAGCTTGCTCTTAATACTCGAAGCGCTCAACTTTTCGAGCCGCTCAGTTCCAATACTGTAATGTATTCGCCGCTTCGTATGCGCCATAGCAGTCTCGTAACGGCATCCTCCTCTAGGCACGCCCGGTATAGGCCTTGAAGGGAGAGTGAGGTTGGATTCTGAGTAAGCAGAGCGCGGGGAGTGGCTATTTGTGGCATTGGGAGAGGGCTCCCTTGACTCGGAAAAAGAAAACTTTCTAGCATGCTGATGCGGTGTAGAGGGAACGGAGCTGGACTGATGGGAGAGGCTGGTGTTTTGGTGCTGTGGATGAGGTCGAGTGGGTAGCTGGTTGGACAACTCTAGCTTCTTCCCCGGCATTGTGGCGGGAGTTTCCTTCTCTGTTATGAGCGCGCGCTCGCCTTTACTAGGTTTGCGTGATTCTTTATTCCCATGACCTCCCCTCGCTGACGATTTCGTATTTCTTGCCGTGTTGCCGCTACTTGAGCTGGAACGTGATCCAGGCACAGCCTGAATATTTTGTGTAGACACTAAAGGGGGGAGCGGCGTGGACTGCAGCCGCGTCGCTCGTCCCGACGTAATGAGTCTGTTGTATTGAGCAAGCTGTGCTTGGTGGAAGACGGATTGTTGAGGGAGCAAGATCGGGAGCAGGTCGAGTTGTGTAGGAAGCTGAGGTACGGGAGCAAGACTCGGAGGAAGGGTTGCTGGAGAGGTGTCCGCAAGTGTGTTTCGCCGCACAAGTCGCGACCACTGTGCTGACTGATATTGATGCTGAGAATTACCTGCCGAAGACTGGCCCTCCATCAACTCCAGGACAATTCAGCGTCGTGGTCGTCCGGGAGCGACTCGAAGGGAACGGGGGCAAAAGCCGCAGTCGACGCGATGCCGTGGGCAGAACGCGACCACAAAGCGTGCTGTAGGTATGGAACTGGGCGAGTGACTTTTGTGGTAACGGTCGAGGACAAATCGAGAGGTAAGAGAACGAGAGGCTTTCCACTCCCTCCTGGAACGAGCGGGCGTCTGTCTGGCAGCGCTGGCAACGGGCCACAGGCGGTGTTGATGGGGGGACGCAATGGGGCGGTCAACAGCGGCGGAGCATATATCTACAGACCGCGGGCGCAGACAGAAAAGTGCAGACTGTCGAGCTGGCTGAGATGGAGGCAGAGGCAAGAGAGAATTGGCTTCATCCGATCTGAAGATGTGCAGTGCAGTACACGGAGACGTGAGGTGCAGACCCTCGACTAATCCACTCGTTTTGGCGGCGCTAGCAAGGGGCAGGGCCACCGGCAGGAGCGACACTCTTCTCTCTCGTCTCGTTTCTCGTGCTGGGTGCTGGGTGCTGATGGTGGTGTGAATGTCTAGTGAAGCAGATGCAGATCAAAGAATAATGCCACCTCTCAAGGTTGAAGAAAGTCGAAGCAAATTCTTAGAGACAAGTCGAGATACAAAAATGCGCGTTTGCTTGGCGGCGGTACGCAGGCAGATCAACCCGCATTATTCACTCTGTGTTATGAATCTCTATCTTTGGACCACCATGACCACCATGGACTCGCATCGCATTTTATCCGCGCTGGATGGATAACACGAGGAGCGGCCCTTTGTGGTCGGGCTGGCCAATACAATCTGGCTATTGGGCGGTACAAGTCATTTAGTTCTTTGTGATGAGAATAACCGCCAGCCCAGTCAACGAGCACCAAGTATTCAAGCCGCCAGCACTTCAGTACTCACAAAGCCCGAGTTCGAAAGCCATGAAATTAGAATTAGAATTAGAATTACAATCACAGAATCAGATAGCGGCACGCATGCACGCCGTAGGGCTTGCTCCAGCATAGCATACAGTAATATCAGCCCTCTGCCGGGACTCGGTCTCAATATACAGGACTGCAGGGTGACTTCTTCGGCTTCCCAGCTGCTGATGGCTGCAGACTAGGAGTTCAGTCTCACCCGACGCTGAGTCTGATCCAGCTTCCTTCGACCAAGCCCGAGAAGAGAAAGACTTCATGGCGCAAAATACGGCCTGATGATTCAAAGCAAACAGCTGCCGTTCGAAAATCTACCCCTTTACCGTATCTTACTTTTTTTTAAACAAGGGACCGTTCTCCCTCGGCCAAGATGAGATGAGGAGACCGGATCCTAGGCCGACATGAAACGGTTTCGAACTCGGCACATACCCGACAATTTCTAATCTGTATAAATCCGCGGGTACGAGAGATATTTTTGTTTAAAATTGTTGCTGCACGCGTTCCTGCGCGTTGGTGGTAGTATGATATGGTACGTTACTTAGTCACATTCCCCCTGGATTAAAAGGATGAAGCGATATGAAAGGAAGCATCTCGCTCAGTTTTCCATTTTGCGGCATGGTTTACCAACGTGCTCTACCCCGCCACAGCTTATGGGCCTTTGGGCCGCAGAAGACAGGACACCTAAGATAGGATCCAAGGATCCGGTAAAAGACCTCGTGGTCGTCCTGGAGCGACCATGTTTCTCCATGCCGTCGCTGTCGCCTGTCGTCGCTGTTCTTGGTACGGGCTACCGCACAGCGTTCCGTGGGTAGATACATACACGTACGTGAGCGGAAATCTGGGGAAATGATTCCGTTCCTGGGGCCTGTACCTGGTGTAGCATGAGGCTATCGTCTAATTGGGACCGGCCGTGGGGAATTTAACCCATACGCCACTCCCGCGTTTCGTGAGCGAGACTTACCTACATCTGGAGCTTAGAACTTTGAGTTTTGGGAAGGAGATCTGTGGGTGATGGATTGGTTATCGCATTTAGAACATGCTTTTTCGCTGCCAAGCATCATTCGAAACCTTTTTTCGCAAGTTCAACTACTGTACTCTATCGTCAACCGTGGGCGCGGATCTCTAGCTCGAGGTGGGTTTGAAAAGCCGAACAAGTCGTGTCTTGGCAACCACGCCGCACATGCCCAACGAGAAAAGTAGTTGGTGTTGCACACGCAGGAGAAATTGTGAAGCTGAGCTGAGCTCATTATTCCGGCATACCTACAGCCCGTGAGGTTCCTGGGCTCGTAACATCCATCCGCTGTGCTGACACTGAAATGTCCGCCGTGTCGTACGAAGAAAAATCTACAAGGTACTGTATTTTTCGGTGAGGACTCATACTCATACTCATTTACACCTTACAATTCGGGCGAGAAAAGGCTTCACTGGTTTCTCACTCTTCACATTTTTCAGCCTCACACCACCCCCTCACCCCCCTCACCCCCCTCACTGACGATCCTCCAACTGCAGCTTCTTGCTCGCCTTGGAGCTCATCTCCTAAGTCCGAAAGCCACAACCCACATCTCGGCCAATAAACCAACGCCGTGCTCCATCTCCCCCTCCGATATGCCGCCCCTCATTGGCTGCCCCTGCCGTAGCCTTGTGCGCCGGCACCCTCGGGAAGACTAGGCCTGTAATCTCCATTCCACAGCTTACAATTGTCGGTCTAGCCTGCAAGTGCCGGACGTCATCATGTGCTTCTCTCCTCATGATGAATAAACAGTGAAGTAGCTACCATTTTCTATTTTACTTTATCCAATCCTCCTTCTCCTTCGTCTGTCGTTTCCTCAACATCAATTTCAGAGTGCAGAAGGTGTTGTTGATTAAACGGTTCCCGCAATCGTCGGAGGTATCGCGGGATCGATACATAATCAAGCTCAAGCTACTGCATTATTATTCATTGCACATACCCGCCCACCCCGGGATATCCGGATCTCAATCAGCACATCGCATTGCACCCCAGCCTTGAGCTTAAAAGCCACCACCTCAAAATTTTCCCTTCCTTTTCATACCTGATATTTTTCGGGAAGGAATACACAATGGGGCTGGCAAGATTACGGTTTGTATCACCTTTCCTTTGTTTACAAAACTTTAATTGGGATGTGGATTTGGGAGTGAGAACAAGGCTGACAAATTACAAATAAACAGAACAATAACTCTAACGATAGCCATCGCAACTCTAACCTCCAACATCCTCTCTTCTCTCCTCGCGGCCCAGCTTCCAGATGATCCATATCATCTCGCCGTGAATTTTGGGTGGTATTTACATTTCGCAAATATCTTGAGCGTCTTTGGATTCATCGGTGCTTTACGAGTAAGTCTTCCTTCCCAATCAACTCATTCTATAAACAAATTTCCTAACACAAAACCCAGCAACACGCTCTAAGCATCTCCCTCTTCTCCCACTACCTCCTCCTCGACGTCCTCCTCTCATCCGTCCCGCGTCTTCTCCTCCTCTCCCTCCTCTCCCCGCTCTCAAGCACCTTCTGCTCTCCCTCCACATCTCCAACCTACAGCACGCCCCTCTTCTTCTCTACGCAAACACCTACGCATACCGAATTCCAAGCTCTAGAGCCCTTTGAGAATAGAGAGGGATGGACGGAGGAATCTTGTTATAGGGTTGTGGGCTTGGCGCAGTTGGCAGCCATGGGCGGAGTGGTGGCGGCTACTGTGTTGCAGTTTTTGGGGGGGTTGTGGGTCAGGGAGTATGCGAGGGGACTTGTGAGGAGGGAATTGGTGGAGGAGGAATCGCGCATGAGGGAAAGAGATGTGCTTATGGTTATACCCAGTTATGTGGATACGGTGGGGGATGTGGAGAGGAAATGTTGAGAGAATTGGGAGCCTTCTGGTACATAAGTGGGAGAGCTGTATATATGGTGAGGGAAAAGGCGTTTGGGGGTTATACCATTTGATATTTTTGGGGTGGATGATTTGAATGAAGTTAGGGAATGATGTAGATGGAATGACAAGTATGAACTCTTGATATGGTGTTTTCCATTTTGAGGATACCAAGTGGGAAATAACGATCATTGGGATGCATCTCAGTATCGTTAGATCAACAACAAAGACGAAGCTTTAGCTCCTCAGGCCCAACAAACTTCTTTCTGCTTCATTCTCACTCCATCACCATAAAAACACTCCCAAACCCATATGTCATATCCAACAGCTACAGCCTAGTTTTCAGCAAGTTGCGATGTGTGCCAGTTTGTCAGCTTGCTTCCATCCATCCTCACAGATTTTCCCCGCTCAAGAAGACGCCTCTCATGCTCAGCCTGTATATTATGCTCCAGGGGTGACGAATTCAATATCGCCAAGCAAATGAATGTTAGACCTGACAGCAATCATTCCTTGACAACAATCAACGCTCTCACTCACCAACACACTCTTCCCCGTGATATCAAAGCTTCACTCTCCACCCACAAGCAGTATTACATCTTCAAGAACCCCAGAGCTCGAATGTTGAGACTTCTTCCCGCCCTACCCATGCGGTGAACAGATATACTCCTCTTTTATCCATGGTTCAGTTTTCTGCAAATGACATAGACTTTTATACCCAGCCACTTCGTAGTATCACTAACTCGCGTGTACGCGAAGGTGATTCACACACGCCTTTTCAAGAGCCAGAAGTGGAAAATAGAAAGTGGTGGAAGGGGGAGGTGGGGTATAAATTACCGTTCTGAACATCAAGTCAGAAGAGCATGCTTGGAAGAAAACAATGTGGACGATGCATGGTGGGAATGTCCGGGGCTTTTGACGGAATTTGCTTTTAAGTCTTGCAAGTTTCAAACTCTGGGGAGAACGCTGGAGTTTGAAGTGTCAAAGTGAGGAGTTAATTAAATTGGATGAAAATAGGTTCGACAGACAAAAGTTGACTGCAAAGCTGCAAAGCATTTGCCCCGCTGAGACCAGCATCATCGAACTTCTTGAGCCAATCCCCTCACCATGAACTCCGAGAATGTGTGTCCAAGAACAAACATACCCATCCAGCATGATTGCTCACAGTTTTAATGAAATAAGTGCAAGCGAATCGAACAAGACAAGTAGGTATGGATTTTATACTGTCTCAAGCCCCGTACCTCCACCCCATCTTCCCACACATTGATTGCAAAGTGTCAGAACGGTTTGAAATTGAATAAGAGGATATGCTGGAATGCTCAAGTTTTGTGGATGATTCGAGGTATATGACCTCTACCCCAATAATTGTAAGAAAGACAAGACCAGGACTTTGAAGATGGGAACACTATGAGAGGGATGTGGAAGCACTACAGTGAATTTCTAAAGAGTATTTGGGAAGTTGAGAAAGACGTTGGGTTTTTGTTTAATGATTGCTTGTTTGATGTTTCTTAGGGTTGTAAACTTGACAGTGAAAAAAGGATTGACAGCAAATTGTGATTATCTTGGCGACATCTCTTCGCGTCAGAGACTTGGGGAACGATATCAGCAGTGAGGAAATCCTCTGAAGAGATTTGAAAGTGCTGATGTGATCAATTACGCGGTCTCACAGTCCATATCGACCTCCTTCTCAAATCGAGTCTGTATGCTGATACAAGTAGTCCCACGTTCTACGCATCACTCTTATACCCAACAACTTCTCGTCCCTGATTCAGATCCTCAGAATCACGAGGACAGAATTTGAGAGTATTAGTGGGTATAAAGCCCCAGATAGGGTCATTCTTTTTTCTCCACAACAAGAAGTCCATAGAAACCCCTTGCAAACGAGAGAAGACGCAATCTGAAAGCGGGGTGCATATTGGTGATCATGAATTGAATTCTGTGTATCTCGGCTTTGAAAAGCTCGATATGGGCTAGGGAAAGATGTTGGGGGTTGGAAATGGAGTTGGAGTGACAGCAAGAGGGAACTTGACAGCAAATCATGACCAAAAATTGTATCTTCGGGTGGAATAATGACCGGGTTTTGATCTCCTTTAGCTCATTCAAATAGCCTACTTGCTTTTAGTTTTGATTTTATACTCTGGAAGAGCATTCAAACGCTTGTTGATTGATTGATGGGAACTTCATGGGCGTGGTCTAGCGTATGAACTTGCGGATTGCAGATTTATACACTGATGAAGCTGCTGCTGGTGAGCAGCTCCAATTTGGCAGGTGGCACTCGTGATTTCGCGCCTTCTGTAAAAGAACACAGGTGGCAACAGATTCACTGCTCTTTTACTTTCAGCATACCACCGCAGGAAAGCTTCCAATCAAGTGACTTGAAAGTAGGTTGGACATGTGGCGGCAGGGGATATTTAAACTTCAGTATCTAGAAATGGTTCAGCAAGCGATCCTTGGCAGCAACGCTGCCCAACCTCAGCCAATTTGGGGAGCAGAGGGGCCCTTACAAGGTACGTGAAAGGCAATTTTGAGGAAGGAGGAGGGAGAGTGCCCTCGAGGTGCCAAATAAAATCCGGTATGTCCAGATGAAGAAGCTTGAAGTCTGACAGCAAAGGAGGAGTTGACAACAAAGAATTTCACGCAACATATTTGTCTTCAAAAGCTGTGCATCTAGCTAAAACGAGGATAATACTTTTAAAACACCTACTTCCTCTTGGAGTATAAAGCCAGAAGTCTTAGTCGACCATCACCTTTGGAAGTCAATGCCCCTCAGATTATTGAGCTTCACATCCTGTGATACAAGGCGCGAGAGATATTAAATATTACCTCGCCGAATCACAGAAAATTTGGAGGCCATGAACGAAGAAGTTATATCCAGCAAAGTGGAGTGCTATAAATGACTTTTAATCTTCAAGATACACTTCTGACTTATGCAGAAGCTTTTTGAAATTGACGGGAAGGATGGAAAGTTGGAGAGGATGAGCGTGGAGAATTTATGGAAACATCACATCATGATCCCCGTATAAATTTGGTAGCAGTGATGCTGGAGGAGGGGTATTCAGGTGTGGAAATGTCTAACAGTGAGCAGAAAGAAAAAGTCTGACAGCAGAACCAAGATTGACTACAAAACAATTCGTCTTTACTTAGTATTTGGAGAGAAAGAGGAACATGAAACTTATTTATGTGTTTAAGTTATCTCAGTATGCTCGTATGTTCTTCGTACGGATGGCGCGCACCCATGCTGCTGAGCAGCTTCCGCACTTCAAAACGAGCCACTCGAATCGGAAAGGCAAATCAGCGTACTAAATACTATCCAGAAGAAGTTGCATTCACAATCTTCAAATTTGACTTTGCTGATGACAACAAAATAGGAAGGAGCAGAAAGCAAAATGCAGACGATAGGCCGTATAAAATCGGGTAGCAAAATACTAGACTGGCTTAGCATTTTAGATTGCAGGAAGCCTCCTAGTCACGCTGGACATATCGCGAATTTTCAGTAGACGGAGAAAGTGAAGACCAGGACGGTACCGTTTGCGCACTACACTCCCTATAGGCACGCCAAGCAGATTTGCACTTGCTATGAAACCTGCTTCACCAGAAATTAAACACTTGACAGCAAGAGGTGACCTGACAACAGGATCGACGAGCAATAACTCCCTTTCCCTAAGAAAAAGATTGAAGTACCTACTTCAGTTCACAGGTCCTTCCCGATCAAGGTTTTAAAGCTTCGTTGGTGAAATCCGTCTTCGCCGCCATGTAAATCGTCGTGGTATACGCGATGTTTTTACTCTCTTAGAAGAGAATAAAATCTCATCGTACTTATGTAGTTAATCTCTTGCCTTTTGAAGTGAACACCATACGATCGGAGAGTAAACATCCCTTCCTTTGGAAATGAAAAATTCTTGAGCCTTCTGAAAGTTCCCAGTGAATGACGAAGTGACCCCTCATTGAGCGAGAAATGTAATCCTCCTCGATGGTAGAAATATGGCCGGTCTTAGTCTGGATCACCCCGTGAACAAGTTCAGGCTTTGCACCATATCACATGGGGGAAAGCATTGATGAATCAATTTAAGATAATTCTTAAGATGTGTTGTTCTTGGATGGGAATTGGGCCTGCTTTTCATTTCACGAGGGGTCCAACCGAAAAGCGGGCCACCGACCCGAACGACAGCAAGGAGTCACTTGACAGCAGAAACAGCATATGTTTCCCTTATCTATCATTTTGGATTTACTAGTGCCCCAATTACTGCGCGCCAGAGGCAGTTGTGATTTTGGGAGATCCTGCAAAGAATCTTGTGAATTCTTTGGGACGCACCCACATAACGGGTTTTCCTCCTCTTTCGGTGGGGCGAGATGTTGGAGGGGATCTTCCTATTTCTATGAATATAAACTGAATAACATATTTGAGTGGTCGGAAGGAAAGCACTGTGGATATTTTTTTACCTGCCGGGTTGGAATCAGCTTCGAAAACACGCCGAAAATTGAAGTGACTGACAGCATTAGTTCAAGAATGAACATTGAGCAAGCAAATAGGAGAGAAGAGGTGGACTATAAATTGAACGCCTAGTACGTTTCTTGGGGGAGATATCGATGTAAGAAACTGTAAGGCGCAGACATAATGCGGAGAAATGAGAAATATACCGCAGCTCTGGACCTCCAGTACGATGCGTGATTTGTGAGAATTGACCTCGTGTAACAGCCGAGAATCTGAATAACGGAAGATCTCGAGTGCTTGTTGAAGGAACCCCGAGAGCCGAGAGCAAAATTCCATTTGACAACAAATAGCTACTTCAAACTTTGGGAACGAAAAAATACCAGCCCAAGACTAGCAGCTGCAACAAGGAGACATTCTACATCCTTCGGCACTCCTTATCAGCTTTCCCATAATAGAGAACTCTTCTCAGTTAATTAACCTATCTGCCTCGTGACTGGCTGTCGAAATTACAAAAAATAGCAGTCCAAATAGAAACGAAATAATTTGCGTACGGGCAGAAATACCAAGAAATCCCCTTGATAGTGAGGCTTGTATGGGTAGGTTTCGTAGATAGATATCACCTCCTGGATAATTCCATAGCTGAGCTAGTCTCTTTGTATCTTCTTTTGTATCTCTTACCCTTCTTACCACAAGTTATACACAAGAGAATTTGGTACGGCTTGAACCAGGTCGCACACAGTGTTGCTAGGACGGCCAGCATGCCAAATATTGCGCTTGATATTATGCCTGCTCTTTCTAAAGCTGAATTTCCCTTGGAATCGTTCGAAGAAGTGGTATCAGTACTTTGGGGACTTCCTGACGACACCAAACTCGGAATTGGTAATGTTTCGGATGCTGAAATAGAAGATGTTGGGACGGTAGTAGTCGGTCTTAGCTGAACTAAATCTAAGGTCAAAGATGCAGAATTGGTTGCGACCTTTGCCGGAACTAAAAATTAAGAAGTATTTATCAGTCATAATTTCGGACCTAGTGCAATGAGAGCAGCTTATCGTGTGTGGAATAATTTCCCTCCTTCATCTTGTCGTCTATTATGAACCCTTTGGCAGCACAGTCGTCCATTAGTTGATTCCAGGCTGCCTGAGCATCGGCAGCGGTGCAGTTACGGTCGATACAAGAAACACCACATTATAATGATCCGCAAGAGGCCCTCCAGCATCTCCGGTGCTACAGACTTGTGTCATGTTGACTCCAGGTCCTGTTCCATAGGAGTGACTAAAAGAGCCACTCAGATTTTGGTCGCCAAGACAATCGCGCGAGCATTTAGGATAACCATCGCAGAAAGGGGGAGTAGGGCAGTTTGCGCATGCTAGACAGAGGAGTAAAATGAGGGGCACGGCACGCCGGAGCGGAAGAGCTTTGAGCATTTTGACGCTGATGGTGTCTGAAAAAATGGCCGTTAAGTGAAGAAAAAGGGAAGCGTCCTCCTGGTTTAAAGGAGCTGAAGTATAGGCGTCAATAAGGCTGTGTCTGGAGCCCATGTCTTAGAAAAAGTGGCTTTGGTTGGGCTGAGTGCCGCCCAAAACGCCTCCTGGGCAAAGCCCAACCGGAAATCAGTTGACAGAGGACATTCAAAAGCAAGGAGATGATGTGACGAATATTTTTCTGTAAACCAAGACTTAAGTGTACTTTTTCATGTCTTTACTCAAAGATGGGACTTAAACTTTGAACAGCAGCTGCTGAGCGATCGCAAATTGAAATGAGAAGTCAGCGACAGTAAGATAGGAAGACATCTCCAGCAACATTACTACACCTAGCCCGATGAAGCAAGTTTTCATATATAATATATAGACTCCAAGAAATTCTATCCGCACTTGCAGATTTCGGGTTCAAATAAGACGACCAGTGAAAAAAGTGCCAATGGAATGAAATACGCAGCTTGGAGTGACCTTCAACAGAAAAAAGAGGGTAACTTGTTTGAAGCATTATAGCAGCTATTGGTAGCTACTTTTTTTCGACAATAAAACGTAAGTCTCAGAGTCTGGGCGTATAGTAGGTGCACAGCCAAAAACCGCTCCAGAGAAATAGCCACACCTGACGCGACACAGTAAAGTTTGGCATCAACAATTCGAATTTCGAATATCTGTAGGTCAGTCCAACGGTCACTTTCCACCTTTTCTCGAGTTCAATCTTGAGCTGATTTGACTTGGTCCTACGTCATCTTCGTGATATCATGCACAAGCAATTTATAAGTTCGTGGGGAGAAAGTCCCCCCTGAAACGATGTATCGCGGCACAGCACACATTTTCTTACCCCGTCCCGAAATCCCCCTTGGCGCTGCAACACAGCACACCCCGCATTCCTGGGGGCCGAAACATTTCTCGCCTGCAAGCAATGGGTCCTGAAACCGGCCTCGAAAAATATCTGCAGGAGATCCTTCCCCATATGGCACACCTGCAAATCCTTCAGGGGACCAGAAAATGCACGGCTGTAGATCATAGAAGGTACCGAAAAGATATGAGATGGCCCCTGGGTAAACATTGATGTTTTACGGGGTGTCTGAAACTTGTGGTTGTTGTTCATACGGGACTTGAAACTACGGGAGGGAGAGATGTTGACGTCGACCACGAGAAGACTTCCGATTTTAGATGTGATAGATCAGCAATTGAAACTTGTGCGACTCCAAGAAGAGGAATAAAAAATCTATAAGAATTCGGCCTTGGCCTCCAAAATAACGGCCAGTTCTTCAACCAACTTGATCAAGAACAACTAATTCCTCACCACATTCACTTCACTTCACACCGAGCTGTGCTCCCCTCCCTAGAATTTTAATCACCTTAATAACACCATCAACTATCAACACCCACTACCTCCATAATCAGCCAAAATGCGCATGTCACTCATTGTCGTCGCCGTATGCTCGTCGTTGGCCGTTGCTCTGCCATCACCACCGTCCCTACTGGAATTCGCGCCTAGAGATTACCCTGCATCTTGTGTATGTTGTCTATTTGCTTTGAAATTTTAAACGCTTAAACTAACTTTATAACTAGAATTGTAATGAAGATGGCTGTACCGCAGATTCGCCGTCGTGCTGTGCGAATGGATCTTGCTAGATGGGACATAATGTTTGAATGAAGTTACGAAATGTTCAATGATGATTGGAGGAGAGAAATGAGGAAGAGGCGGGGTGGATGGAGGGATTCTCGTTGTATATATGAGTAGATGGAAGTGGGGAAGGTCCGTCTCCAGGCGAGGCGGCGACTCGATAGCTTTGAGTATTCCATATGTCTGGAGACTTGGATGCTTTGATCTGAATAGTTATGAACTGAGAGAAACTCTTTTGGGTTTGAAACTGGTTATGGAATGGAACTCATCCTGTGCATCCGAATTGTCTTTTCAAGGCAGAAAGTGACCCGAGAATATTAATTGACAGCAATCACTGATTGCTTCGTAATCCCATTTCTTTGCTCTAGTGACAAATTTGGAAAGCACATCTCTCCTCCCTACTTGGAGCATATTGATTTCATTCCATCGCCAGTCGCCAGTCGCCAGCGACCCTGCCATTGAAAAGCAAAAAAACCCCAAAGGAAAGCAGGAGAAAGCAGCAAATGCTAAGAAAGGCTTATTTTTTCTAGGACTAGATGACTCCCAGGATTGCATAGGTTACGAAACGGTCGGCGGGCTCTTCTCGAAGAGACAGTTCAGCTCCAGGCCGGCAGGCTATGGCCAAATTTCAATCGCAGAGCCTCTGGAAACCTTTAAGGTTGCGAAAAGAAAAAATTGGCTGTAGAATCTTTCATGACAGCAGTCACATCCAAGCCTTGAGATTTTCAGACTGCAGCGAGGAACTTCCTGGGTGCCGGGGTCCTAACATCAAGAGGATGTGTCAGATGTCTTAGGACCCAAGAGAAGAGGCCACATCGCAACGTGTTTAGGGGCAGGTATTTACCCGTAAAGAAGACAGTTTTAAAACTGCCGTGAGACACATATCAGCACGCCTTTCACTCGCTCAACGATGGAAACTCATGCTTGCTCATTCACCTCTCCCCTCGTCGGATCACGTGCTCAGACGAGGTATAAATGGAGGTCGGACCTGCCTCGATGATTCTCATAGACAACTACACCTAAAGTTCCTGCCTGATCAGCTGCTCTTGGATCTCGTTGAAATGTCTGGTCTCCACCCAAGAGCTCGTCGTGAAGCCGCCTCGCCGGCTGGCAGGCATTACACACGGAGGGAATGTCACATTGAATGACATGATCCAATGAACGAATTAATTCGTTGACAACAAGCATAAGAGAAGCTATCATTCACTTCTGTTATTTCATAGGCCGGGAAACTGTCCGAGGCACTAAGTTACGAGATATTCCCCCCTGGGCGTTCTCCTTCGATGTTGATTACTTGGATAATCAACATCGAAGGATAGCCTAATAGTTTGCCGCTATAGCACCTGCAGAATGTAAACAAATGGCAAAGCTTAGTTTATGTATATTCTCCTACACATTCATTTAATGACTCATACACGTAGTAACTTCGCCAAGAGACCGAAGTAGTAATACCGGTTAGAGAAGATATAAAGAATGAATTCGACGAATATGAACAGTTAATCAAATAATTGCGAGAAGCAGCAGAAGGTTAATTTGGAGCTTTCAATGTTGCTAAACGAAGCATCATCCGCCGACACCCTAACTTCTTGAAAGACGAAACATCGAAAATGTTATTGCCCCCGCCTCGAGAAATAAACTGTGAATCTATATTCTCTGAATGAAGACCAGGGTGACAGCAAACAGGTGATTGACAGCAAAGCCAGTTCCACATTTCCGAGTTCCCTTTGCAGTTCACGTTCAAGTGGACACAGATGCAGCTTATACGAAATCGAATAATTACAGTCTCGCCCAAACCAGTAATCTGCTTGCTTCCTGTCGGATATTCCTTTTCCGCTGTCGAATCCAGATGACCAAAATTGGGTCACTTTGAGGCACATTTATACGAACTTCAAGCGACTGGTAGCACTTGCCTCTGTACTCAAAATAGTGTTCGGCAACCCAACTTCTTGATTTGGAATCAAAAACCCCTGCACCCTCAAAGCCCATCTGGAAAGTGCGTCCAGGGCTCGAGACCCAAGCATCGAAGTTTTGAGGGATAAATAATCCAGACTGGATTGGGAACACAGCAACGAATCGGACGCATACTTTCCAGAGAGTCACAGAGCGCAGCGAGGGTGCAATTAAAACTTCAGAAGAAGGGCTGAGACTTTAAATCCATGCTAGTAGATCTGTCCCGCGCAGATGGTGAGTGCAGGAACGCACAAATCCTAGCGGCTGAAGCTAGGAACATTGACAGCAAAGAACATCTTGACAGCGAGCACAATTTCATCCAGTAGAAGAACAGCTTTCTGTACTGCAATGAGGTAGTGGGGTCAAGATTGACCCGAGAGATTGAGCAATGGCATCTGCACCACAGAGCAGAACTTCTTTTCCCCATACCGGGGACTCCACCCCACAGCTCGAGTCTTTGGGGAAATACTAAGTCTCTTGGAAAGATTTTATACCCCATTTCAAATGCGACGCGAATTCCCCTGAAGTGAATCTGAAATTGCATCAAAGCAGCAATGAAGGATGTGAGAGGATAAATACCTCACCTCGAACCAGAGCACTGCTCCTAAGTGCCAAAGACAACATCACTGGAACGAAAACACGCGGAGCTCGGATCCTGGTTTATGATTTGTGCTGGATAAAGATATGGTCTGTGATTGGAAATATTGCCCAGATGAAGTTAGTAAATGCTACAGAACTGAAGAGCAAGAGGAAGAGTGACAAAATGAACGACAACAGAGAAGTCTCCGACAGCAATTCCCACTTGAAGTTTGAGCCCCTGCTTCTTCTTTGAAATGACCGCTGTTCGACCGAGCGATACATCAACAGCGACGGGATTCTGCACGCTGAATCATTGAACAACGCCCCACGACCTAGCACAAGTATGTTGGAAACTGCGATAGTAATTTGCCATTGTGAAAAAAGCATCAGGCAGTGTGAGACATTCATATACCTCACCCAGTGCAGTCACAGTCGCGGCCGTGTGGTGGTGAATATACTAGCCGTTGGTCGTAGGACCTCTATTGCAAGGAAGCGCCGACAGATTTGGAAGTGGCATACCAGAAAAGTAGGAGCGAATTTGTATTCTTTATTGAATAATAGCAAATTAAGTATAAATGCGCTCGGTGGACGATCAATCGGGCATGAAGCCATATGGCGCAGAAGAAATGGTAACATATTATGGAGAGAAGACTGAGCTAAAAGTATGGACGAGGTTAAGGGAAGCGTTTGAAGCTAGCGCTCTGCAAAATCGCGGGGAGCTCCATTTTAAAGTATGAGATGAATGAAAGATTTAGAATGGGTGATTGACAGCAATGATGAGGTTGGCGGTGAGGGTGTGATTGACAGCAGACGTTCGTCGTAATTTGAGAGGCTCTTTCTGATTGACAAAGAGATGAGAAGGGCGACCTCGCACTAGAGCACAGCTGAGGCTGCTGCTCGAATACTTATTCGAGCATCAAAACACCACTTCACCATATTTTACTCCAGCAATCATGGTTGGGCTTTGGTGATGACCAAAGGCTGGAGCTGGGAATACATAGTTGGTTGTTCAGCGTTCTGCGGAAGAAAAATTCAAAATTTCTAAAATAAACTGCTATGGAGAAAGACTCCTTTGATTCACTTGAAAGAGGGTAGCGAAAGAAACAATGATAGAAGAGACTAAAAGCATGTGACGTCCACGCCTATTCTCACATGCTCAAGAGTGCGGGGTGTCTGGATAAATTCCAACGCCTCCCAGCCCAGCGTGCCACACACTGACGTAAACGCATCCATTTCCCAAAATCCGAGTGCAACCCTTCAACGCAGGCCAAAACGCAATTAAAAAAAGGTATGTCGTGTACTTGTGCTCCAAACAGGTTATTCCCCCCGTGGATACCCGTCTACCCCGCGGAGGCTGAGGGCGGAAGGTTTTTCCGAGCCATACCTGTTCTCTCCAGGAAAGTTTTCCAGAATTGAGATGATGTGTATGATTAACGCGACGTCCGGTTGGACGAAAAAGTCGTTGAGAGGTTGTGGGACACCGTCCCACATGTCACTGTACTTGAGGCCTTCACGCAGGCCGCATTAGGAAATGACTGATGATGTGGTAATCCGGGGAGGCCGTCCTGGAGATGCAGGTTGAATCATCCTATCGGTCCTAGATACACGAGTGCGTGGTGGGGGGATGCAGGTCATACTGTAGGAAATAGGCGTGGAGTAAGAAGTCTTGCTGCAGAAGCAATACTTGCTTAAGTCTAAACTTAATGTATAACTTCTTCCTCTTGCTTCCCTCTTTGACTTGAAATTCTCTCGGAGGAGCATTAAAGAAGCTTTGATCTTTTGTGAACAGACATTTGATGTTCCTGGCAAGCGTTAAATGGGGAGATTTTTTTTATTTCCGTAGAACCCTGTCACGGCGGCGAGAACCCTGTTGGGGAACGGAGACCGGGGACTTGGGAGGAAAGAGAGGGGCCGCGATAACGAATAAGTGGTGGTGGATATTGACAAGATGGATTTATAATTTTTATCAAACCGATCTTCAGTCTTCATTTTAGGGAGAAAAGGACGTAGAAAGGAGATGAGGAATTTGCAAGAAGCAGAAAGAGATGCAGTTTTGAAATATGATCGTCCGGCAGATGGACGCAGCGATGAACGTTCTTTCCCCGTGCGGACCGGGTCCGGGAGCAGTCGTCTCAATACAGTATTGCAATTTTCCAAAATGATCAGGCGTCGTCAACGTCCATGTCCATCTTGGTGGGAAGCTTCTCCGAGCTCGAACGAAGTGCACAGGGATGCGGGGAGGGCTACTTGAAGCCGCAACTGGCGCGCTCAAATTTTCTCTGGCGTCTGGAAGAAATGGCCGTGGCTTTTGCTGAAGTTTATCTGCAGGTGAGGTGTCTGTGGCTACTGCACAGAAGCATGCATCTTGGAATTGGGCTCTTGGCGGCAGTTCCCTTTGGAGCAAGGCGAGTGGGGTGCAGCTGGTAGTTTGTACATGCTGTACGTGATAGCGCTGGATGGCCCTTTTGGAGATGTGGTTGGTGTGAGACGCGTCGGGAAGAGCTCAGGAAAGGTTATTTAAAGAGTACAGTAGGCCCGAGCCTTGAGCTTGAGAGGATGGATGACGGTGCGAGGAGTGATGAGATGGGCGCTGCCAACATACCATATCCGTATCGTTGGTCCTCTCTTGGACCGACTCGCCGAGGGGTAAAACTCTCTACAACCGCCGGAGTACAGCAGATATCTTGGTAAGGTTACAGGACAGAACAGGAAGCCGGATAGGAGAATATTTGGTAATCTACAACCGGTGTCATCTCCTGAGCTCGTGTGTACTTTCGTGGCCCAGGGAAAAATGATCCGTGCAAAGCAATAGAGCACGTGGGGCTCATTAGGAGAAGTCCCATAGCACCGGCTGTGCGATGAACTCATATGCCACTGTATCTGAGATGGTCTTGCTTGATTTGTCGTGGTGATGGTGGTGGATGTGAAGAAACATCAGCCTTACAGGAATAAAATTTTGTTTTCTCACCGTCATCACATTTCACCTGTTGTCGGCGTTTACCCCCAATTTCTCTTCGGTGGTGCAGCCACAGAGAAACGTTTCAGCATGGCATGCACTGGAGCAATCCAGAAACAAAATGGTGTTCTTTTTTAGTTTGAGAGGCAGAAAAAGGAAATGAGAACAGGGCATGCAGCAGCAAGCTAGAGAAAATAGGCACTAATCAAGATTATTGCTCGGGCAAGCGACTCCACCG
>Ga0247778_1000473_pt1 | contig 50375 bp, 55 predicted proteins | sample UWRJL049202B5_FD_179939 | JGI IMG/M metagenome (GOLD analysis project Ga0247778, IMG submission 179939) | Plant litter microbial communities from Arlington Agricultural Research Station in Wisconsin, United States - UWRJ-L049-202B-5 | ecosystem: Environmental > Terrestrial > Plant litter >... | reverse complement strand
AGGGAATGAGAAGAATAGAGGAGGGGGGGGGGGGGGGGGGGGGGGGTGCCTAGAGTACGCACGTCGAATGTCGCTAGGAGCAGTGGATCAAGTTTCCCACAGCCGACTCCGTTGCGTTATGATCGTGAGTAGTTAAGCCAACTCGTTCGGATATAAATGCAGTCAAGATATCTAAGAGCCTGTTGGGTATGGATTGAATGTTGTTGAGAGTGGAGAACCTCCCGGGTGGGAGATGTTGTTGCATGATCAGCCCCAAGCCACATCGAGAACCTTGCCTTAATATTGCTTATTATAGTACCCAGATCACGGGACATCGATAATCTAATCGAGTTGTTTCAAATGCTGATAATCACTTTTGCGCCATATCCCGACGAAAAGCTACATAGCCAAGAACTGCTTCTTAGCCGTTCATAGTCATTTATATACCTTACTATTTGCTCGAGACGGGCCATATTGACTGGATGGAGGAAGGATAAGAAGTAAGGTTATATTGCTGCTGAGCTGAGCTATTAGATTTACGCAGGGATTGTGTGGTGCTGCCCTCCCACTTCCTTAATTTCTTGAAAAATACCGAACAAGGGTGGGGTGTGTTAATGCACCAGTTAGGGGACCCGCTAACTGGGTGGAAAACCCATCACTTTTGTATTTTCTATCACGGCCAAAGTTGTACAAACAATCCAAGTGTTGTGTTCAGGATAACAAGGCTTACTCAGGGGGGCTGCTCAGGCAACTAACGAGCCTAATCGCGTAAGTCTGTGGAATTTAGGGTATTTCGCACCAAAACCAAAAATAAGAATAATTGAAATTTAAAATTTTTAGTGATAAGAAATAATTTTTATTTCGTATTTTTTGTATTGATCAATTAAATAAAACTCCTCTTTTGTTGTTGTGTAATAGTATCTTATAATCATAATAATTTTTGGTTTTCAGGAGCCTAAAGCGGGGTTCGGTAAGCACTGAAAATGCCCTGAATTCCACAGACTTACGCGATTAGGCTCGTAAGCTAAGGGTGAGTCGATAGTGATTAGCGCCTGAGCAAGAGCAGCAAGCTTACTAACCTCATACGAGACACAAGAGGGGGAAAATTGATTCATGATACCTTGGTATTGCGGGGTGGCTATAGTAATCAATGGTGGTACAAGACATGGGACACCTCGCTCACTGCTCTTCAGACTCAAGAATAATTTAACAATCGTGCAAGCGCAGATTAAGTTTGTTATCACTGGCTCGAAAATCATCCATTACCCAAGTTCAAGAGCGTATGTCATTTTCCCCAGGACTATCTATCCAAGATGAAAACATCCCACCCATGCCATCTTCCCATCCAAGATCAACACTCCAGAAATCCGTTCAAATGGCAAGTCCGGTCTTCAAAATATCGGCGTAAATTCAAACCAAGAATCCAAGTTTATTCAAAACTCCCCCATACCCCTTCCCTCTAACACCCGCAATATCTCCTTTCGATCCACCTTGTCATTCCTTCCCTCCTTTCCTCGAATCATCATTACTCTCCAGGCTCCGCGGTGGTACAGCTGGTGTATTCAGAGGATCGGGTTCATGTCGTCTCGGATAGCTGGGTTGGCCTCCTGGTCCGAATTTCCAGGAGAAATTGGGGACTTTTCGGCTGTTGTTTGTGGTGGTGCGGGGAGGACGGGTGAATGGATCTTCGATTTGGGGATTGGTGTTGGAGGTTGGTAGTGAATCTTTTCGTTGGGGTAAAGGGTTGGTTGGAGAGGGAGGAGGTGGTGGGAGGCGCTGCAGTGAGGTAGGAGTGTCTGGTATGTTTGAGGTTGGACTGGAGACGGGGGTTTGATTTTGATGTTGAGAGGAGGATTGGTGCTGGGTTTTTGAGGGAGTATGTCCGAAAGGACTCCATGAGCGTTGCTTTTTGGGGCTTGGAGAGGAGGGGGTTGCGGACTCCGGTTGCTGTGGGGAATAGGGGGACTCTGGGTGGGGAGATGTGTCGGTTGAGCGGCGGGGAGACGGTTTGATGAGCGGCATTGCGGTGGATGTGGAGATTCGGGTTCGAGATGTTGGGGAAGATGAATGTTTTGGGGGAATCTTAATTTTTGTGGAGTAAAGAGTATTTCTAGAACATGGTATTCCACAGTTCAAATGTTATTGAATGCGGGTTTCGTTGAAAATACATCATCCATTGAATGCGTGGAGAGACACCTCAAGAGGAAGCCCTTAAGGACTTTGGGATGCGATCAAAAGCTTTTAGCAGTGAACAAAGAAACCAGACACTACCCCTAGTAACTCACCCATGCTTTGCACTGTACCTCAGAGTGTTCAGTAGTTGTCCCTTATGAGGGCTCTTGCTTTGACCCTTCCTTTTCAGTTATACTTTTATGAATCAGTTCCAATCTTACCTCTATGCCTTCGTGTATAGAATCTATCATCTTTCACCTTACACTAAATCTACTTCGACCTCGTCGCTGAACTTTCTGTTACCGAAAGCGGGGAGCGTTTAGGAATGCCCTGGCCTTTTTGAAAAGATACAATAAGCAAGGAACTTAGTATTGAGAAAATGTCTCTATATAACAAGATTCTTCCGAATCTAGCACATCTTGATAGCCCAATTCATACCCCTAATTCCCTTTGCCACCCCTTAACTTCACGCCAACGATTGACTTCACTAAGACTTATACTGTCATGCGGATGTGCTCTTGTCGGGCCCTTCTGTTTGAAAATGCCCTTTTGTACAAAATATCCCTCCTGAAAATTTCGCCGGGACGACAATACCACCGCATCGCTAAGTGACTTTGCTAGTTAACATCCTTGCAATTCTCTTCCTAAACTTACGCATCTAAATAGAAATTGCTGGAGTTACAAGTTCTTCATCTCTTCCACTTTGCTTACATTCAATGACAGCCAAAACGCCCTTTCAGCAACTGTTTCAGAGCCAGTTCAACTTAAAAATCCAAGTCCTGTCCCGTTCCCGGCTTCTCACTGTCGCCAAAGATCTTACCGGCGGAGGCGGAGGTGGTCGTGTCGGTGCAGGTGGATGAGGAGGCGGACGTGTGGGCGCTGGTGGGGTTGGTACAGAACTGATGCTGGGGGGATCAAATCCTCGTAACATTACTAAAGTTCGGCTAAGGATCGAGAAGTTGGTGTCTGCAGATGGGTGCGTCTGGGAGTTCATCTGCTGCGGATTCAATGCGGGCTGTTACTGACAAAGATTCGCCTGTCGAGAAGTGCTGGGGACAGAGCAGCCTTGTTGAGAGGACTGACCGGATCGTATGGGAATTGTGAGGATTTGATGCCTCTTTTTGTGAAATGACTTTGGAGCGGCCAGCCTGACGACGATAAGCCGACGAAGTATCTGGATCTGTGGTGCTGAGCTTTCGGTCGTGCGTAGGGAAAGGTGAGGTCACTTTCTATGTCTGTTAGTGGCTGGGGCGTCTAAATACTTTAAGTCCCTGGTAGCAGTTGATTGATACTGGGGGAGTCTCACAATGACAGCTTTATGAATGCACCAGCGAACAATCAGTCAGGTTGAAACCTCAACAAGTCAGACGTGGATTACGTGACAGTGTTTATCCTATCGAGCTTCAGTTATTTTTCAAACCGGCAGTTTCTGCTATTTTGGGGTAGGGTGGAATTTATGACATTGATTTTTCAACTTCACACGCGCAGATTTCCTGAGCGGGTACTTCTTTAATCCGCTCTCTGAAAGCACTTGCTGGCCAGGTTTCTTGACATGGACGTGCGGAACTTCATAAATAGTCTCTCTTCGGGCATGAATTCATTTAATATCATTATTCAGACTTGGACCAACCTTGATACAAGTTTGCTCCGAGCAAGAGTACATGTTTCTGAATGCAACGCACCAGCTTTGCTACGTATACTAATGAAATGTGTTCACAAGATGAACAATAGTGCGAATAATTGGGCCAAGAACACTGAAAAGCAACAAGATATCGACAAAGGCAATGAAGAAAGATGAAGGCCAAAGTTGTAGTGAGGGGCCAGGACGCCAAATAGATTCCTTGATCCCGCCTCGGCTCTAGGAAATAAGCAATCAGACATGACTGAAAATGAAATTAATGACGAGCTCGTCACACTCCTTTTGTAAGGCTTGTCCAACGAAGGGCCAGCCAAGAGAATACGTATGCAACTCCCCCGTCACCTTGTGTTCAACGACCTCCACCCCAGCCTTCCGACTTCGATCAATCCACCGTTCAGAATCGCTTGCCAAATGCTCGGTCGTCGACCAGAAGACTAATTGAGGCGGTAGGTTGCTAATATCTTTCCACAAGAGGGCAGATATCTCGGGAGTATCGAAAGGCAGTCCTTCAGGTCGTAACACATCGTTCATAGGAGCTGCAGCGTGTTCAAAGCCGAGTAAGAAATCAGTCTTCGCTCGCGGAGAATATCGGGTCTCTTCGGTGGTGAAATCAACCATAGCTGAGTGTGAAATCAAGGCAGATGGAAGAGGGGTCTCGGTTTTTTGGTCGCGAATGTGGAGAGCTGTGAGAAGTGCCAGGTTAGCACCTGCAGAGTCGCCGCCGACGACCAGGCGTGCGGGCGAAACGCCCTGGGAAAGGACCCAGGTATACAGGCCCATCACATAGTCTCGCTGAGCGGGCCACTTTTTCTGTGGAGAAAGCGCTGTTGAGAGTCAGTATCTTTCTCCCGCCTGTACTAGACTACTACGAACGATATAGCGGTGCGAGAATCACAAGCTTCTTTCCCTGTTGTGCAGCCAATTCAACCCATCGTTTGTACTCTTTCAGATACTGAAGCGGATGCCCAATTATTAACCCTCCACCATGTATATGTATGTAAACAGCATCTGCAGTCTTGATCGAGTTGGGGTTGGTGGAGGGAATGACGAAGGTCGTGGTGCCATTCGTATCGATTTGCTGGACGGTATGCGACGGCGGGGCGCTATACCAAATATCTGAATTCGCGGTGTACGAGGTGCCATACCAGACACGAACGAGAGCAGTTCGAAGGGATAGAGGGGTGCTTGATGTGAGGACCTCGAAGACGGCGGGAATCGAACGACAGATGGAAAGTACAACGATTTTAGCTGTGGTCAAAGGAGATCTCCAGACATAGTACCACCGGATGGAAGGCATATTTGAGAACAAAGAAAGAAAAGAAGTAATTCAATTCCTGGATGCGCCTTGAGCCACCGAGGAAGGAGAACTACCTAAATACATTACCTGCTGATTAGCGTCCTGGATTTTGACACTGTGATGTATACCATTGATTGATAAAGAGCAATGCCAGGCCTTGCTTTCAAATCTTCACAAGGGAAGATGTAGTCGTTGTACGAAATACTTCGTAGTATCAGATTATTTTCGAGGAAGACGCAGTGCTGGGTTTTGTTTATGTCAGAAATAAGACAATGTCAGAAACGCGTGCGTAGCGGGGCACAGGCTGTCAGAAGTTAGCGTGTTGCTGCCTGATGCCGCCTATTGGTCAGGCCAGCATCCGCTGATTAATTGTTTCAGCTGGAGGAGCATGATTTGAAGCACTGCACTCTCACTGCCCCAAATATTCCCAGGTGCTGGGACTTCGTGTGTTCCTTCTAAATTTTCTGACGTCCGCAACTCTGAATAGCTCCATTTATGTTGTGTGGATCAATTCGAAGTGTCAAGTAATTTTTACTGCGCAGTAAGCTTCCACGATTTGGAACCACTACTTGAGTTCCATTGGATCCCTGGCACCGATCATTTGCTTCCAGCTCGACTGCATCGAATTATCTAGGTAGTCTGCAATCAATGCAGGGCTCTACTTTCTGACTGCCTTTGCCGCCTCGTTAAGAGCCAAGCCGTTGGCCGCATCACACGGCAAACGCGTCCAAATTTAGCAAGGACGAGGGGAGATGGCTAGAAGAGCGGCCAACGAAGCCGACCTGTGGTTCGGTGTGCTTGATCCTCGAAAGAGGAAACAGATCCAAGATAGGCTAGCTCAGAGAGCCCGACGTAGGTCTTTCCCTAGCTGTGGACATCTCATACGATGGTTTCAAACTGAATTTTCTACCTTGGCAGGCAAACGATTAGCAGAGAAGAAAGCAGACCTCCCGTCGGGTGAAGGCAAGGAAGATAGCAATAGTCTCGTGCTTTTCTCCCAGAAACCCGGTAACAGCAATGGCAAGAGTGATCCCGGCACGTTCAGTATGTCAACAGCTCAGGTGGAGAGCATCAGTCAGAACTCCGAATCACCCCTATCATCCGACCACCGACTGCTCGCTCTGCCAGAACACAACTTATATTCCGCTCTTTTCCACAACGGTGTCATACTCGGCCTTCCTTGTAGCACTTCCAACATTTCAATATCTCCCTCTGCTTCTGCACATGTCCCTGCGCCGCTAAGACCCACCTTGCTTCAGGTGCAGGTTGTTCATTTCCAATGGATCGACCGAATCCCACTTCCCCGCGTCCGAGACAAAATGATCCATTATACCGATAAATGGAGTGCGGAAGAGTTTCTTGGGGATATATTCTCCACAGAATCGTTCTACATCAAACCCGGACGAATGAGCTGGGACTCGACGGCGTGGGTGGTCGCGAAGGGTTTCCGGGAGAAGTGGAGACTTCTGTTTGACGATATAGAGGTTGATAAGGAATAGAGACTCGGTGCATTTGTATCAATGCGTGTAGTTTTTCTCTCTCGGCTTCTGGTGTACCCCACGTCCAGAAGGCGAAAGTTTGTTTATGAGGACTAGTTGTCCTTCAATCTCCCTTGCTTTCTCTGTTGCCTTCGGCGTCGCGATCTAGTTTTAATTTCCGGTTGCAAGAGCAAAGGAGTTGGTAGTAGCAGCAATCAGGGATGTATGTCTTTTAATTTTATTTCAATCGAGGATTCTTGTTACATTGTTCTCGGGCCTTAGGGTCGATATTGTATTGATCGGCTGGATGGACTGGGAGAAGTTCCAGTCGGATCACTAGCGCCTAGTGAGCAATAGAAGGACCTCTGACTTAAACCCTCAGGGCAGAGATCGGATGAAGCACAATGCTCTCATCATGCCAACAGATTCGTTGTCACAATACTCTCCATCGAAAATCCGCAGTGCTTCTCATCTCAAAGGCATGGCTATAACCCTTAAAACAATCTATTTCTAGCTTTCCCATTCGACGAGGAAATGAATGACCCAACTACAACGCGCACGTTCCCAAGACTTCGATGATTGATCGGTCCGTGCAAAAGTTCGCGACCTGCTGACCTTTCAATATGCCCAGCGTATTGCGTATTGTATCTGTTGGGGTCTACGTTCTGATTGGCTCCAAATACGAATTCACGCCAAATCAATGAAAGTGAGCATTTCTTACTTTAAACCTTGTAGTATTTCCAAACCATGATCACTAAACACACGTGCTTCCTCGGACCTCCTCGGATCAGCACGTGTGGCACGGTCGCTTCCAGACCGAGAGGGTGTATAAGATCTGGAGCATCAGCAATGAGTTTTTCGAGTACACACAAGAAGATCAGAGTGCTTTACTGTTAATTCATACGACATGAGTTCTACTCCGGATCACCACGCAATTGCGCTAAAGTGGCTCGAAAGTTGGAGAGCACCCCTCAACGCTCTTTCGGTTGAAGAATTCACATCTCTGTACACGCCAAATGTTCAGTGGTATGATCACGGATTTTTGCTCCACTGCAATGGACGTTCAGGGGTCGCTCTTCTTCGTGAAAGATGGCTGTCCGCGCACGACCCGTATGTAAATTTATACGTCTTCCTATTCTTAGCTCGAGATTGTACCCATTCCTCCCTTCACCCCTGAAAACCTTCACAAGAAGTACTGACCCCATTTCCTTCAGGTACCGGATCGATCTCGAGGCGATACATATCACTCAAACCGGCGCCATTTTGCAAGTCATCAACATCGGCACATTTAAGAACGACACTCTAAGTCCAAGACGAAAAGCGAACGGGAAATCCTTTGAGGCGCAGGCTTGTTACGTTTTGCAGATTGCAGAAGACGGGTTGATTCAAAAAGTGGACGAGTATCAGAGCATTATGTTTGATGAGGGGACCAGTGTAGATAAGTATACTTTGAGGGAGTAGGAAGGGGCGTTAGCCTTGTTTCAAGAATATCTCTGGTGATCCCAGGGGGCATATTGAGTAGTCCGTACATGAGTTCATTCGACAAATTTTGGTTGGTCGAAATGGCATTGAATCACTTCAAGTGATTTGTGGGATCCAATATTATTACATGAGGAAGTTGGTTTGTCATTTATTCCACTGTACCTCTGCTGTCAGAATTCGTGCATTGAACGGCTCGGAGCATCTTCGTGACTAAAGTGGCCACGAGTTGCTTCTGTCTCGGGTATGATTGTCGTTAACTCTCTGTGATTGGTTTGGAAAGTCTATCAAATTTGCAGGCCACTATCCTCAAGGGTCGTAACGGCTTTCCCAGTCCTGGGTTTCAAGCTCGAGTAGCGCCGACTACCAGAACGAGAGTTGTGCATGATTTTGTAAAATATTTTAAATGTCCTTATCCCAGGTTAGTTTTCCTGGATCACGATGAGCATTTACAGAACTGTTAGCCCCGGACGTCCTACCTTCGGTATTACCTAGGTGCGGGGAAGTGGCAAATTTGCGGGGAAGACTCTCCACCCGACGATGAGGTCGGAACCTTCGCAGTCGACTCTGCTCTATGTTCAATTACTTTATGGATAGCTGATATCTGAAGCTCCCCTGGCACAACTTTCCGAGGTGCCAAGGTACATCGCACACCAAACGCGTTCTATCTCATCTCATCGCCAGTCACCTCCCCCTCCAAAAGCTGGCCATGGCGCCCGGTACTATTCAGACAGCAGGGGATGGTGAGATTAATCAATTGAAGCAAAATGCCAGCGAACCAAATCAAGCGGCACATTCCTTGCCTGTTCGGACGATTTCCGCCAATGGCTTCCATTCAAATTACCAACTCAACGAGACACCAATTCGACATCGACGGCCACTCAGGGTGATTTGCATGGGAGCTGGGTATTCCGGATCGACGATGGGAATCATTCAGAACCAGAAAATGAAATAGAAAAATATCGACTTCACAATATACGAGCGAAATAATGACCTTGGCGGAACTTGGTTGGAGAACCGGTAATATTCGGCTTTTGTTCATCCATACAAAATCTTAACATGATTAGATATCCCGGTTGTCAATGCGATATTCCGGCCCATAATTATGCTTATTATTTCGAGCCAAACCCACACTGGCCGAATTATTACGCAACTTCAGAACAGATTCATGAATATATGAATAATGTCACAGAAAAACACAAGATACGTCAATTCATGCAGTTTGGCCGCGAGATTAAAAGTGCCACTTGGGATGAAGCTCAAGCCAAGTGGAGGCTGCGAGTAGAACACAGTGGAAAATTCTTTGATGATGAGTGTGACATTTTCATAAATGCTGGAGGAGTTTTAAAGTGAGCTGGCCTCCATTCTTCTGTCTAACCCTCCTCCTCACACGCTGAAGCAATTGGAAATTTCCGAATATTGAAGGGATCCACGAATTTGAAGGGAAGCTGTTGCATAGTGCCTCTTGGGATGACTCGTACGATTTTGCTGGCAAAGGAGTCGCCGTTATTGGCATTGGATCTTCTGGAATTCAAATTGTGCCACAATTAGCTGCAGTTATACTGTTACTTACTATCGTAGTAAACACCCAGGACTAATGTGTAGTCAGTGGCGAGCTATCTCACCTCCTTTGTACGATCTCAATACTGGGTATCTCCTGCTCCAGGCATTAATGAGCCGACTCCCAATGACCCCGCGATGGATGAAAAGTATAACTACGCACCAAAAGTCCTAGAAAGGTTCATAAACGACCCTGGATATCTTCTAGAGCATCGAAAACAGCTCGCAGACCGACGCATCCAAAATTTCCAACGTTCATGGGTTGGAACCGATTTGCAGAAAGGAGCCTCGGAAATGTTTGAAAAGTCAATGAAAGAGCGATTAGGAGATTCCCCCAAGGCTAAGAAAATTGCCAATACTCTGATCCCTACTTTTCCTGTAGGATGTCGGGGGCAGACCCCAGGCCCCGGATTCCTGGAAGCCTTGATCCAACCAAATGTTGACCTGAGGTGGGACGATATCGAAAGAATCACCCCCAAAGGTATTCTGACCGGAAACGGAGAAGAATTGGAATTTGATGCTATCTTGTGTGCTACTGGATTTGATACCTCCTTCCGTCCCAGCTTTCCTCTCGTTGGGAGAAATGGAGTAACCTTGGCGGACAAGTGGGATGCTGGCGCTCCCGAGGCTTACTTCGGGATAGCAATCCCTGACTTCCCTAATTATTTCAGTGAGTTTTGTCACGTCCAGTTGTTGTAAGTTTCATCCGCTAAATTTGACCAACGTTCATTGGACCCAATTCTCCCATCTCGAATGGATCTTTTGTTCAGGGAATCCAAATCACCGGCATTTACATCTATAACTGCATTGATAAGTTGCAAACGGAAGGGATCAGGTCAATGGAAGTAGATGAAAACGCCAATCGGGAGTATAATGAGCACGTCCAAGAGTATTTGAAGCGCACTGTATGGGTTAGCAACTGTAGATCTTGGTACAAACGTGGAACAGTTGATGGTCAGGTTGTGGTTATCTACGCCGGCACTTGTTTTCATTTTATTGAAGCATTACGAAAGCCCAGGTGGGAAGATTACCGGTTAGACTATCTACCTTGTGGAAAGGGTGGGAAGTCGAGAAACAGGTGAGTACCAGTAGACTCCTCGATTATTTCATTCTCGCCTGCTAGACTTCATTCGTAATTTGAAAGATCTCTTTCGATGTCCTGGAACATTACAATCTATCAAGAAATTCATTTGTTAAAAAGATTTGCTCACTCCTATTCTTCAGATTTGCATATCTGGGAGACGGATTTGTGGTGAAAGAGAAGCGAAACGAAAGCGTTGGGGATACGCAGACTTTGAATTTTGACGAGTACTGGAACTTGCTGGTCCTTCCTGACATTTATGAATAACGTATATAGCCCTTTGAGACCCAGAGTTATTAATGTCCTCGATGAAATAATTGAGTGTATACTTAGCGGATGATGAATACCTCTTGGGAAGTGGGGGTCGACGTGTTTGTAGACACCGAAAAAAGATCGTATTGCACGGAGCAACAATTGTCTGCAAAGGTGACAGTAACCCCTTGAAGACAAGAGCACCTATCCCTCATATCATCATTCGAATTTTGTCGTTTGCAGACCGGAGATGCGGGGGCGGGGTAGTGCAATGAGGGAGTGAATGAATTTCTAGCTTTGGACTTGGTTTGTCCGAAGATGACAACGTGCTAAGCGAAGGCAGCTCCAAAACTTGAAGTGAACCGTGTAATGCCGGTTGAAACAACGTGAGAGTAAAATCTGAGGGTGAGCAGGGCATGTTGGTAGCATGTGACTGGGCTTGGGATCAACCAAATAGGGGGCTCGGGTAGCTAAGCGAAGCCCTTTTCATGGCGAATCGAAATGTCGACAAGTACTCAAGACTTGCAAATGGCAGGCCCGGCGGACCGATCAAATAGTGAAAACTGGCCACGAATTTATCTGATTCGATATCCAGATCTGTGACTCGAATAAGTATGGGTCTGGTGGGGATCTGGTCTGGAGTGTCTCACATGGGACTGGAGTTGATACATCTGTATTATTTTACTATTGTGGAAGAACAATTCGCACAATATGGATGTATTGCTATCATCGATAGTGAAGAAGGAGTGGTAGTCTTCATCAGCACAGGGGGGTATCCAAAGTTTTTCCATGTGCGCGTCTCTGACCTCGTGCGCTTCGTTCCCTATAGATAGTTCAACAACGGAAAGTATTTTCATTCTCCCTTCAAATATCTAACCGAATAAAGAATCTACGCAGACGAGTGATGTTTTAGCCAAAAAGACACTAGAACCCCTCCAGGCTTCTGCTGGGTGGGCTTTTTTAGCCGGTTGAAATACCTGCCGAGATCGATCTTAATCAAATTTCCCGCTAATTTGGATAAAGGGTAATGTTTGCATACCTGAACTTATGATTGTCAATTCCAGCATGATGTCAAGTCCCTGACTTCCGGTTTCGTGCGAACGACAGTTGGGTGTGGCAGCCCAAGAAACGTGGCGCTTACCCAAGACGTAGATCAAAGCTTAATTCTACGTCTCCCGATCGACTATTTGAGGTACGGGAAATTTCCTCACGAAAGTGAAAAAGCTTCCTTCTGATGTACAAGAGGCTAACGAGTATAGCCTAGTACTATATATATGGGTTCGAGTGTTGTGGGGTAACGAATCACACAAAATTTTGACGCCAAAACACACCCTAGTTGCGATTCGCTTGTATGTACTTGATCTAGCCGGCAGACATGTTGGGTCCATAGAATGATGTGGGCATTCATGTCGTCTACTTCTCATTTGTTGTACAGTCGAGTATTTAGCGACAGTGGTTCGGTGGCTCAGCATCCAAATTAAGGTGGAAGCTTTCTGATGCTGAGAACACATGACTTGCGCATGAGAAGGTTTCGACGCTCGTATTCTCACTATAAGTAGCCGAGAAAATTACCTTGTGACCCTCTACAGTCGCGTTGGAACGGTCAGGATTCCCTTGGCCAGTTAATTTCCCAGAAGGTCTTCAACTATAAGCCAGGGAATGCCCCGCATTGTGTTGAGCTCGAAGACCTTTTTGAGAAGACAAAAAGTTCACCTATACCTCCAATCCTAGCTCGAGCCCAATCCCTTATATCAATCGTCAAAATGTTCGGTCTCCCGACAGTGGCAATGCTGGTACTCTTACTGAGGTAAATCTACCTTCATCTCGTCACACCCCTAGTTGACTTTCTTCTAGTAACTCCGCTTTTTCGAAGCCCGTAGAAGATACTCCAGCGAAAACAACCAAAACGGTATGCACGACATTCTTGACTACAATCACAATGACGGATGATCGAACCGTCACGGCCACGAAGACGAGTACCTTGCTATACCTCTCCCCAATTACCAGTTATTCGACCAGTACCAGCGAAATTGTCTACACGACGGTGAGAACGCACACCAGAGACCACACAGAGGTGGATACCGTGAGCCAATGCATTGTTGGCTAGCGAAGTAAGCAACCAAAGCTCGGGGGCTGGTCTGGCGTGAGGATTTGGCTCAGTAATTGCGTTGAGAATAGCATATCGAAATTCATTTACTTAGTACTTGATTGATAGGGAATGGAGAAAAGCATGCGTGAATCTACTGCCAAGTTCCAAAAAATGGTAGTGGATACAACGGCTTAGAAACATTCCTTCGTCTGGCTTGATGGAGAATCTTGAGCGAAATGAATGCATAATTGAACCCAGATACTTTCGTTCAACTAGCACATTACAAATATTAATCAAGCGATTCGATGATATTTGATGACACGACCTCCAGCTGCATTGACCCTCCATTTCACAGGTTTATTGCTTTTGTGATATTCCATACTCCTCATTGGCTGCAATGGCAGGGGTATCATTTGTCGTCTTGTTGATAGAATTCTCGTTGACAACGTTCGGTGTTCCTTCTAGAGTCAAGTGGTAGTCCCCGTTCTGGCTGAGGGTATACTCTTCGTCATCAATGTGCTTGAATGTAAACCAAAAGACGACTGTCAAGATTACTCCTGCGATTGCTGGCCCCCCAAAGTCCCATGTCAAGAAGGGATCTGTAATGACAGATGAACAGGCAAGGCCGATCGCGTACGCTACGGCTGTATTGAATAGATTGATGGCGGAGACTAAAGATCTCATGTTCTTTGTGGCCCTGGAATACGCAATCCCATATGCGGGGACGTTGATGAACAACTCCGAAATACCTCCAAGGGCATAGGGAATGGCCATCCACCAAATAGAGATGTTGGCAACGCCCTTCTCATCTGTACAGGACTCGGTGCTGCCATACTTTCCACAGGGCCCAACTTTGTACGCGTAGTAGTTGAGCACCGTGTATCCAATGCCACCCACGGTAGACAAAGCAAGCCCCGTCGTGATTCGAGCAACAGGTCCATAGTGAACGCGGTACTTTCGTAGGGCGGGATACAAGAGGTAATTGAGGAGCGGAGCTGCGACAATGATACTGAGGGTATTGAAATTGTTGATGACATCGTTCGGCACGCCGTTGGTCGTCAACATGGTCGAAAGGTAGTTTGCAGCTGACCCAATGCCGTTATCATTGAGATACTGAATCGGAAAGAAACAGAAGATCCCGGTGGCCTGGAAAGTCCGACGCACGTCGTCGACGAATTGATCGTTCCAACGTGTAGGGACGGGTAGGTCTTTAGCAGCCCTCACTGAAGGCTTGGCTGCTTCCAAAAGCCTTTTCGTCCAATCCTGCCACTCTTAAGGCACATGCTTAGAACGCGGAATACGTTTGGAAGATCACTTCCCTCGGGAGGGTACAGAACAAGGCGTTTGCGAAGCCAGAAGAGCATTAGAGGCAGAGGCAGGTATAGGATTAGAGGGATGAGAAATGCCAGCCACCATCCCACGTACTTCTCACTGTAAGCAGTTGCAACGCCCATGAAGCCGCCGATGTTGATCAAGAGATAAAACCAAAGCATGACTCTCTCCGTGGTCGCCTCGGGATCTTCAATGACCTTCTCGCCGCTCTTGAGGACTTGGACTGTGGGAACAGTGTTTGGCACTTGATCAAGGAGAAGTGGTGAGACACATGGCTTGAACATAGCTAGGATACGTCAGTAATACTCTAAGGGAAAGTTTGTGATTTGCTAACTTACCTGCACCGACCGCCAACATGTAAACTGAAATCAGGTAGGGTGCTTTTGCGCTCCCACTTTCCAGTAGGCCTTTCGCGCTAGATCCGACCATAAGGGCGTGAGAAATACCAAATACAAGAACACCGTAGCAGATGAGCTTGAATCGTCCAGTCTTTGCATCTGCAAGGTATCCGAATAATAGGGGCAAAGCATAGACAAGCATACTGAATGATTGAGAGATGGCGTTTGCTTGAACTCGTCCCATGCCAAGAGCTCCACCGGTTTCCTGGGTTCCTCGCGGAGGAGCTCCCCAACCATTTCCCCCGGGTGGCAGGCTACGGTTGACAAAGTTTGAAATCAGAGGTTGTACACCGTACTACGATAGCCAATGTAGTCTATTGAGAGCAACGTGCAACAGAAGGCATCGGCGATTCAAAAATTGAACGCGATATACAAAAAGACGCCGAGGAATGGTGACTGCTGGAGTTTTCTTACATATGATGCGCGCTCACAAAACTCGACCACGCAAATTACGTACGCCAGCATTGGAAGTTTACCGGGAATACGGCGAAGTGTCTTGCGCTCTTCCTCGGTAGGCTTACCCTCCCAATCATCGGTGGGGAGACCGACAGCATGGGCGGGAGTGTGAGCATCGTCAGACGGAGTGTAACCTCGTTTTTCTTGAATGGAAATACTGTCGAGTTCCTTGGAGGCTATGAGGCATTAGTGGAAAGTCTAAGGGGACGGCTTTCAACTCACTCATTTTAAAGGAAGGGGAGCAGAAGGGTGATAGAAGAGTAGAAAGCGCAGGTACACCGAGGGTCCTTTTATGATGTTGAAATAAGAGTGGCAAGAACAAGAGGGGAATGCTTCTGGAAGATCCAAATCTGGCAAAGGGTCCAAAGGAAGGCCCCAAAAGGCCCAGCCGTGGCTGGTAGCTGCAGGACCCGCTATTCAAGCAACAGCGTAAACGTTAGCCATGCGCTCCAGCCGATAAGAACATTGCCATCCATCTTTCGAAAGATGTCGGGCGTATGATTGGTGGTGATCCCGACTACTCGTGTTAGTCTTCGACGGTGCGATCTGGTGTCGGACGGTTCCCTGTCAATTTATAGCTAAGACAGCTAAGACTTTTTTAGTATTCCAAACATCGTCTCCGGACTTGGTTTATTTCGGAAGGAGGCAAAGCTCGTCCCCTGAAGACTTCCCCGCAATTAATCGACATAGACTTTGTACGTTAGATTTGAGTTTACCCCCTTGTATTCTTCGTTAATGCATTTGGAACAAGCGAATCCTTTCATTCGCTCCTGGGTCGGTAGTGGTCGGCCCCTCCGCCTCTAGCTAATGACGAACACAGGGAGGGACCTTCTCAATCCGGTATTTGAGTTGTAGCCCCGCCAGTTCTGGAATTTTGTTCGCTTCTTGGCACGAGTATTTCGGGAATCGTTTGGTATGACCCTCGACCGCTATGCAAGTCTATTTGATCAGGATTCAGCTAAGGATTGGTGGAGATGTCAAATGATTGATCTTGCACCGTGACATCTAGATCAAGCTGAACATTTTCTAGGGATGGCTGTGCCTCGGCTGCATCCGGTAAGACCGCCATGATTTTGCCATGCTCGCAGTTTCAACTGCCTTCTAGCCGTAATCGACACACTGGGCCGCGGAAGTGCAATTATGCTTCACCTAATTGGGCTATAGATGAACATCATGGCATCCTCAGACCATTTACGCTGCGCGGATGAATAGTTGCAGAGGATCCTTTCAGCATAATCCGTCGACGCTCTAAGGGAACAATGGCCCATGCGTCAGCCGGAGTCATAATGGTAGGTATGTGTTGGCATTTCGGGATCTAATTTCAGGATGGTTGCTCCGGTCCACGACAAACTCGACAGGAAAGGGGATACCATTTGACATGCTAGAACGACGAAAACTCACACTTACATACCGTATGTAATATACAGTGAAAACAGTTTCCTAATATGAATCCATTAATTTCCTGCTGAATCCATTGATTTCCTGTGCAATACCAATGCTCACTTCAACCTTTAAAAGCTGCTGAGGGAATTAACCCATCAATATGAAGAATCCATCAATGATAATAGGTTGAGTGCGAAGGCTACGAGAAGCAATCTCCATACATCGAGTTGAGTACAACACATGGCTTGCATATGGAATCAAACCAGCACGTAGTAGTTTTAAAATCCCGCTCAAACCAAATCCGCTTCAAAAATGTCGTTATTGCCTCCTTCACCACCGAAGTAGTACCTTGATCAACATAGAAATCCAGATTTTGAAGGACTTTGAGACGTGCGTTGTGGTCGCGAAGCTCAACAGCTGCGACCAGAAAAGGGAGTGTCACGCATCGGATCGTCCGTTTTGTAAGGCCGTGGGCAACGTCGAGCTCCATTAGGATTTCCTTCGACCAAATGTCGGCTTGAGCATCCTGCTCATCAAAATTATATCGCGATCGATGGATCAGCAGAAGCCCACACAAGCGGTATACTTTTGCTTGAGCAACAAGATTGACAACTTCTGCGGCTTCGTATTGTACTATTAAATCGCCACATTGCGACGGCTGCCATTCTTCAAGTATTTGTTGAAGTTCATCCAAACTCATTAGAACATCGATTGAGTGATCCATCTCTGTATTGCTTTGTACGGCGTGATTGATTACACAAATATCGTAATAGTATTGTAACAACGGCAGGCAGAGGCCGAGATGCCGGTCTACGCTGCTAGCTACTTGTGGTCGGATTCTCAGTGTTGGCTTGCGGCGATGAAATACGCAGTCCATGATCTCTAGTAGCACTAGGAATCCTTGCTTTGAATTAATTTCTGCATCTGTCGCTGTTTCGAGGAGTGGAGCGGTGGTACCGAGGCAGTAATTGCAGATAGCAGCCGTACCTGCCCCGACTGCCGAGTATGAATATAACGCTAACATAGTTCCCATTGTGAGACACAGAGTGGCATCGTGCACAGTAGAAACAGAGAGCGTCATTAGAATTGACATTGCGGATGATGCATGGCGCAGGCTGACGGTCGTCTCCCCCTCTGTTGCAGTGTCGACTTGAAGCAACTGAAGAGCGCCGGCACAGGCGAGGTAGGCATCCTTCAGCAAGGGCAAAGCAGCAGATATTGAAGCAACTAGTGAGCGCTGTTCAGCTATTCGAAAGCTGGGACCGACTACATAAGAATCGAGGGTTTTTGGATGCCCAAAAAGGAACATCAATTGGTCTTTTTCGCTCTTGCTAAGATCAAGGGAATTTCGTACCCAGGAAGTGATTTCAATGGTGGGGTGAGGTGGAGTGGTTGTTGTTTGCTTTGATGCCGAATTTATGGACAGTGATTGCTTTTGGGGTCCCGGTCTTCGTCCTGCGGCTTTAGCTGGCCGGACGGAAGAACAGGTGATTCCTAATCTGTGGCATCTTGTACAGTTGACGGTGACGGAAGGACGCGAGCATCGTTCTTTCAGTTTGTAGCATTGATCACATGCGACTCCAGACTTTCGGGTGTGCGGTCTGGCAGATGTGGCCTTGTTGCTCCAGGAGAGGGCTTCGTGCATAATGGGGTTGTATAGCGACGGACACTACAGTAGTATAATGCATAGGTGTGTTGGGACTACTGACTCTGAAAGCCCGGAAGTCTGACTGGAAGATGCCCGTGCCTGGTTACAAACGCCACGGACTCTTAGTCTGCTATGGTAATAATGTAGAGGGCGGCTCAATGATACCAGAAAACCTGTCGATAAGATTTTGTTCTTTTGTTGATTGGTGATGAGGGACCGGGAGGATGACCGGAGGAATTTTTGGCGGTGTGGATCTGCTTGTTGGTAAGCCGATCCACTAGACCTATTTTACCATCCCACGATATTGATGACTGAAGTCCAGTCGCAAATTTCATGGAAATATCAATGATAATTACTTCCCATTTGCTATTTTCATGGTATCCGATAATTTTCCAAACAATCCCTCAAGAGCGCGTCTGGACAGAATTTGGTTGGTTTCGAGTGGGGTTTAACAACCTGGATCGATGTTACGCACACGAACCAGCAAAAGACCAGAGCGCTCTCTAACTTCTCATTTGATTCCCCCCTTTTCTATCTTGACAACAAAAGACTTTTGTATACGCAAAACAGGACAAGGAGATTGTTATCTGCAATTCGAAGTTGCATCACTGTCTGACTGTGGCCCTGGTATAACAAACTCTCCAGCAGTAACTGACGTGTTAGCTCCACGATAGCGGCCGCCATCCACCACCAAAATTATGCTACTATTTGACATGACCTGCAAAGACCTAGAGTATCCGCTGGTCAGCCCAGAATGAACCTTAGACCAGGCACTGGGCTCCCCATATGCAGTATTCAACCAGAGGTCAGGGTGAAAACCATCGCTAACCACCACTGTCCCGTTGGAGCCACCAGCCGGTGTCCATACAACGTATGGCGCCGAATTCGGGACTGCACCGTCTTTGGACTTGAGCAGAAAGTCCGTCGCATTCTCAAATTCCAGCGGGCTGTCTGCGATGCGATAGTGCAACGGGTACCTCGCGCCTGGAATAGCTTCCGGTCCAAGCTCGTAGGTCAGAATATACTTGCCGTTACCCATCTCAGCAACGACCGTCATGCCTGGACGTAAACTGTAGTTTCCATTTACGATATCATTGACCACCGGACCCCAGGTCAACAAGTCGTCAGATGTCTGGTGTGAAAGCTTCTGGGCGTGGAGTGGGTCGCGGGAATCGGAATAGTAGACAACTACTTGATCGTCATAAGTACCAATAAAGGGCTCCCAAATTGGGTCTGCGCCGTTGGTAGAGTTTGGCGCGCCACCCGTAGCTGCTGTCGATACAAAGTCCCAAGTCTCCCTTGTTCGTGTTAGAATCTACTGGTCTTGGAGTCTGGTGAAACTCTTACCCTTGATCTTTACTTGCGTAAATGTCGATGTTCGTAGTTATTGAGAAATTTCCGGGTGATGGGAAACTCATGGGTGATTTAGAACTCCCAGTCAATGAGAAGTTGCCCCACGATGGGAAGCTACCTGTGAATTTAATGACATTTCCGGTGGCGAGAACGGTTCCACGAGGGTAATCGCCAACTTGGATTGGCAATTCATACAGAAATGGCTGCATCAGAAAGCCGGCATGTATCCGAGATAATTCGGCCCAAGTAAGACCACCGTCGGTTGATTTGTAGACCGGGAGGTATGTGTCATTCGGAGGATTGATTGTGAATGTCGTGAGGAGAACATTTTCGGTCTCGCATGCTTGGTTCAGAAGAGCAACGCGGGCATACTGCGTTGAATGAGATCGCCATTCACGGGGAGGTACAAATATTGTCGTGTTGGTGAAAATCGGCTGTGATGCGGAGGCTGCAACTGCAAATGAGGCAGCGACAAGAGTCGATACAGAACAGAAACGCATCCTTGCGGCAACTCACGTCGATTTTATTCTGGCTTGGGCACGTTCCATATCTTGCGCTGCTATAAGTTTTCCTTATATACATGTTCGGTAAGTCTCCCAACGTCACGCCTTTGATATTGTGACTTTGCCTAAAGTCTCGGATTAGTCGGATACGGCGGCATAAGATTACTGTGTGAAATTGCGGCTGAAGTGCGGGCAGTGGGATCGGCAGTGATGAACTTGTCAGGAAAATGCAAGTACCGTAAAATGATATATGAATTTTCATATCAATGCCGGTGGATCGGAGTCGCCGGCCTAAAATTCATTCAACTAGGTATATTATAACATCCCTGCGAAACAAGCCAAGGTATATAAAATATATTCACGAGGCTCAGCTCGCCGCAGAAAACTAGAGACTTAGGCTCTAGGCTTAGATGCTGCCTAATCGTGAAGAATCGCAGAGATTAAAACAAAGAAATAGCTGGAATTGCTCAAGCAACAGTTGTTTCTGATCAACCTGTTCCCAGCTGTTCATGGGAAACAGAGATAGACATCAAATCTGAATCATCAAAGTCTAAGCGGCGTATAGATCCTCTAAGTCCATGCCTTCTGGAGCTTGTCTCGTACTAGAAGGCCATGTCCGGCGTTGAAATATCCGATCTGAGCGCCCTGAGAATTGCATCCACTCCCGCTGCAGGATAAGTAGCTTCAAAGTCTTTCCAGCCAAAATCAGTCTTTTCCCAAGAAATGGCAAAAAATGTGCAAGCCATTTGAGTATGTCCCTTGCTGTATTATTGAACCACTTGACAGCATAACTTGTAATACAAATAAGAACAAGCAGAAAGGTCGTCAACCAAAAACCGGCCCAGTTAATACTAGTATAGTTTAAGTTTCGGAAGAGAATCCGACGGCAAGCTTCCATAGTATGGTCCGAGTAGTCCCACTTATCTCTTGTTTGAGCGGGTGGACCAACTATATTGTATCGAGGTCCTAATTGTAGGTCCAGAATCGCTTCGAGTATCGCTTTCATGAACCATGTCTCAACCTCGATAGCCCATTGGTCCTTTGCGACTGTGGCGGTTGTGCTTGTTCCGCCCGAGCCCCATATGGCGCTTGTGTAGTCGGACTTTATTTCGCTGAACGGATCAGCATTACCCGACACAGAAGTTTGGCGCATTCTCAAGTAGTGATGCAATGATAGTGTATCGCGAGCGATGTAGAATGCCCAGAGGTCAGCTAGTGATGCAATATCCATTTGTTTCTCGAGAACCTTTCTCATTGATACAAGTTCTTCTTTTCCAAATCCCCAGGATGTACAAAAACTTTCCGATCCCGTGATACAGTACTGGAACTGATCTAGGCAACCCAATGCGGTAGCTTCTGAGTCTGGGCAGTACTTGGACACGGAACATTTTTCATGAGCAGCAAACAATGGGTCGTCTACTGGGTTGTTAGACTCGAACGAGTCTCCACCAGCACGATATACCGCCAAGAACGAAATTCCATCATCTCTCCGCAGCGCAGGATGTATGCTAGAATAGTAGGTACCAAACCCCCACCCCTCTATATATCGTTCGGGAATATCCGGTAGGATAGTAAAATCCCTAATCTTTTGAAAAGAAGGCTCTATGTAGCGATCCGAGGTATTCGCAAAATATTCCATGGAGTAACGGCTGGGCCTGTTCGTCGTAAGTAACGACATATTATACCCGGGTAACCATAATGGCGGAGGACTATTCACGTGCTCGTCGGCATTGGTGTCTCTAACGGATATAGTTGTTAGATTATGAGGACCAGGTGTGTGGTGTAGAAAGGAATCGAGATGGACAGGCGAACAAATGACGCGATGGTTTAGCATTACTCTCGACTTTGTATTCAAGCCAATGTCGAATCCAGTGATATTTTCCTGTGTGATTTGAAAAGGATCTGTGTTGTTGTTACAAATATCCTCTTGAAAGGGGCATTGTTCAGACCGTGTTTGTCGAATCTTTGGCTCTTGAAGAAAAAATTGTGACCCGCACCCTGAGTCTATTCCGGTATAGCCATTGCAAAACTGGTTGAGAATGACATCTGTATCAGACGCTTGCATCGAGGCTCTAAATCCCGTTGTGCGCGCAATAGGATCAAGGCATTTTGACTGTATGAGCGGAGCTCCTAGTATTCCTTCGGAGATAAGAACGGGTATTGCAATCCCCATGATTACAAACGAGATTGTATTGAAAAGAGCAGTAGCCCCAAACAGGGGTGATATCACTGGAGAATCCTGTTGAAATTGTGTATTTCGGCGTTGTAGTCGTAATTTCCGAGACAAAGACTGCCGTAGATGGGAAACAATCTTCCAGATAAATGGTAGCACATCTGACATAGCTCGCATCTGAGTAAGATGCTCGAGAGGCTCGGAGAGCGTGTCGCCGTCCAAGCTTAGTGGCTTCTTTCGCAGCAGTATGAGATACCGCAAGATAATCCAGGCTCGAGATTGAGAGAATGTAAGAAGAAAGCCGAGACCACCAAGAACTAGAAATCCATTGAGATTTACAAGAGTCCATTTCCATCGTTGAAGGAATGACTGGTTGTATAGTTCCCACACTCCTTCGTAGGCATCAGGGTCACCAAGCATATATCCCCGAGACATTACTGATGTCGACGTAATAACGGAATATTACGGCAAAACGAATTGAGGGCGGGTTTCTGATATCGGATTGGTAGGACGAAATTGAGCAAAGAAAACGAAACACGAAAAAAAACCATCAATTTCGACCTTAATTTGATAAATATACAAGCCTCGAACTCGCGCCGCAGGAGTGCACGCCCCCTGAGACTAAAATAACCAACGTTTCAGATCACTCGATCAAGGAATGGAACGATAAGCATGAGCGGCCTCAGCGCTTATTCAAACATGTCTTCGGGGAGGCTGTGCATGCGGTGTAACTCATAGTATGACTGTGCTTCGCACCGTCCTAGTATCTTAAACCTTGCTCTGCAATCTGCATTATCGCCATCAAGGAATTTGCAGATCTATCGCCATGCCGGAGGAGTTGAAATCGAATCGAATCGGCCCTCAGGTGCGTTGCCGCTCCTCGACCTCAAACCTCAGTGGCAACTTTCGATATTGATGATTTTCCCCCCCAACTATCCTGATCCTGTTTGCACCGTATCCAAAACCAACCCGACGTATTTGAGCAACTCTAGAAGAGGCCTTGCCCTCGGGCTCGAAGGAGCTCTAGATGAGAGCGAGGGACGGCTACCCGGTAATGAGCGTTAATTTTTACACATGAACCTCCCTCCAGCAAAAGCAATTGCGCCGACCCCTTTCAACTTGCGCTTGACAGATTCCGCAAATCGTCAAGAGTTTGAGGGGCGACGCCAGAGAGAGGTGCCGGTTGCTAGAGGCTGAAAGAGGAAAGTCTTCGTGATGGGCTCGCTGTGGTGCTAGACGGTCTCTGCTCGAGTTCTCTGTGGTTGTCTACGCACCCTAGTCGCGTAATAGACTCCTCTAGATCGATTGCGAGAACTCGGGATAGGTTTCCAGCGCGTTTTCGAGGGAGTCTGTTCGTTCAACTGGTGGTTGCCGCCGGTCGGAATGATTTTGCCTCCCTCATGGAGTTTCGCAAAGAGTGTCCGACTTGTCGAATCCTCATAGAAAGCTGGCCAGATGCAACCCACACATCGGCGTGAAATATCTGGATGGCTTCTTAGGTGCCGTCCGCCTGCATCCTTGCCTCGACTTCGTCGTAGACCTTGCTGGCTGATCCGTGTCTCCGTTCTAATTAAATATCACAGCGGAGAGGATTTCGCATTGCCACTTTGAACCTTCGAGTCGTGAATCGATCGCCCAGCTTCAGTTCAGGATCCTCAGTGCTGAATTGGACATCGTGCCCCGGTGGAGTCGAATTCGCGCCGTCTTCTATGGCGAGTTGACATCCATCCCCGATTGCCCAGCTTCAATTGAACATCTGCAGACACCCATGACTCTTCAAGCCTCGATCAAACGTCCAAGAGGCCACCGTTAGCGCCGATAGAAAGATCCATCTTCTGTCTGTCCGCGAAGAATGGCCGCAGAGGTGGTCTTTGTCGGTCTGCCGCTTTCCACGTATGGTCCCCTTCCAACTGGCTGTTTTGATTCGATTCGGAGAGCTCATCGAAAGCTTCGAGTTCGTCTGCGAGTTCGTCTGCGAAGTGTTTGTCGAATCGATCACCTTGGAGCTCCGCGGAGGCGCGCCCGGGTTTGACTGTTCGACTTCCTGCAATCGTCACCGCCGCCATTGCCTTTCGCAGACCACCATATTCATCTTCGAGGCTCCTGGGAGTATCAGCAGTCGTCAAAGTCTGCGATGAACTCAATTGACTCTCCAAAGTCGTCCAGCTTGCGCCTCTGCCCGTACTCAACGAAGATGAATGCGCAGAAGTTCAAGGAAAACGATACCAACGGCGTATATTTCCGCGATGGGAATGGAATTATTTCCGACCATAAAATATCGATCCTGTCGTCGTGTCGTTGTCGCCGCCGTGGTGTTGCTGATTCCTCCCCGCAAAGTGAGGCTGACGCTAAAATATTTTAGCGCGGCCACCCCTAACCCCCGCAAAAACATTCGCATTTACGAAGTAAATGTTTTAGCGCGCGCTAAAAGTTTTTCTTCCCATATGAATTGGCGATGCTAAACCTTCTCCACTTGGTGCAAAGCTGGAGATGACAACTTCGACGCGCGGCATCACAATACACACAACTCTGTTCTAGAAACTGAGTTGTTTATTTGTTTCTTTCATTCATCAATTGCTTACATCAAAATTTCATGACCTTCGGATCGCTTTTCGTAGAGCTGTGGCGCCTTCGGAAAGAATTCGAGCTTTCCGGCGCCGCAGCCAACCACGCGGGAGTCTGTAAGGAAAACCGAGTTGTCTGTTTCGTGTCATAGGCTCTCTTGATAGCTGAACCAAAGTTTTGTTGTGTTCTGATCGCTTTTCGTGCAGTTGTGGCGATGTTTTGGAATGAGGCAAGCAGGCCAGCGCCGCCGCCAGACGTAAAAGGGCCGGGGATGGAATCTGAATTGTACGTTTCTTTCTATTCATCTCCTAGATTACTGAGCCAGAATATTCCGATTGTGCGATGTTTTATCGTGGAGTTGTGGCGGCTTCGGGGGGAGGTCAAGCTGGCCGCAGAGCGTACACAAGGCCAAGGCCGAGGAGAAAATTCAATTGTCCAAATAATTGCTTCTACACGTCTGGACCTCTTGTCAAAATTCTGTATTTTTTCAATAGCGTTTCGTGGAGATAGGATGGCTGCAAGAAATTCCTGGGTAAGTACCTTGGTGACGAAGAGGATGAGGAATTTCCGACTGAGTTCCACGCAACGGGCTGGGATTCCTATCTTCCGTCTGAAACATTCGTGGATTCAATTATTGCAAGTTGAATGTCACACTCGTCGTGGAACATTCGAAATCAGGATGTCCAGCATGGCTGCCTGAGATCTCCAGCTCACCCTCTTGTCTTCGCGATCGCTGATTGCTTCCTCGACGAATTTTGAACATCGAATTCATGGAACTATCTGAACCGCCCCTTGTCAGCGTCTTTGTTCATCTTTGCGGCTTGGATCTGAAATTCCATTCAAAAGAAATGTTGTCTTGTCCCTGGATAACTGTTGGAGCGCCGGCTCGATATGGGAGAGTTTCTCGCGGTCCTCGTAGTCGGTGAGGCTGCTGAGATAATTCCAAAGCCGTGGTATCCTCCTGCAGATCGTTGTTGCTTGATGACCATTTGCTCACCCCCGAGATACCTTCTCGATGTCGTGGCGGCGCTGTCTAAGTAGCTTCATAGCCGTGGCCTGCTCGCGCAGGTCTTTTTTCCTGCACACTGGTTCATGGCAAATGTACTCGCCACGAGAGATCTTCTCAAGATCATGGCGGGGTGGCCCAAAACCACCGCCCTTGCACATCATTTTTCCTAGCCGTCCATTCCCGACAGGCCAGCCCAATATTCTTCGCGGCCTAACAAATTATCGCGCATCAGCAGGCTCTGCCCTTTCTCGTTGAAGGATTTCGCCGGGCTCTTGTCTCCCCTGGCTTTTCTCTCATGCACCTTTGAAGTTCTTTTTCAAGTTTTGAACTCATAGTTACTGTACCTCTCTTGCTTACACGCGTGGTGTTGTCGTAGTTCAAACGAACGACGACTCTAATCTTCTAAGCACGTTAAGTCGGGCCTTTTGGGAAAGCTCCCCGCACGGAGTCAGAGTCCAAGCTATCCATCGATTCGATCATGTCCATTTTCTTTCACCCGGCATCGAAAGTCGAGGAATCAATGACTGCCTGTCTGCCAAGGTTGCACGCCACGCTTCTACTTAGAGCACGCCACGTCTTGGAAGAGGCGACATAATTCCATCATCAGGCGTTAAGTTTAGCAAATTTATCGGCCGTGGTGTGTGGCAATTCATTTTGATCCAAGCTGGAGTGGCATTCGGTGTCAGTAAAGTGGATCCAGTGATGGTATCCTGCGAGGCTGAAGTCAGCACGCAGATTGAAAATTCCAAATAAGCCGTCCCCACTATCGTCAACCAAAAGGCAATTTCTATCCAAAATCTCATGTGAAGTCGACCAGCGGCAAGTTCCTACCGTCCTCACTAAAGAGCTTCCGCCCAATTTTAGACACTACCGAGGGGAAGAGACAGGCTTTAGCATCGTGCTACCAAGAATATTCGACACACTCCAGACGATAACCGAGGAGATGTACTGAGTAATCAAACCGGTCTATTTCGTTGAGACCTCATGGGCGCGATACTTCGTGCCACTTGCAACTAAGACATCCTAGAAAGTTTTATTTCAGGAATAATTCTGCTAGATTACGTTTTGGTCTATCCCAGGCCTCAACCCAGCAAAACGGGTCGTGCTGGAACTTTGCAAGTCTATTCAAGTTTTTTTTGCATGTTCTCAATCACTGCCATGAAGCCTTTCCTTCATATTCCCAAGTTCAAACCTTTCAAGTCTGTTTCCGCCACATCAATCACGCCACATCATCTGAATTCAACCCTGGTCGTTGGCGGATCCGAATGGATCTTTCAGAGGCGCCGTTAGAGGCGCCGTCAGGGCGGAAAGGACTTCCCATCCTTCGATCCTCGAAGCAACTGAAATCCCCGCATTCATCAATAAAGCTTGCATTACAGTAGCGGTATTATTTAGATGGCGACGGCTGTCAACTTCCTCACGCAGTCATTGCAAAATTCAGGTAAAGATCGACGTCATTAACTTAGTGTTCACACTTGATCATCTCTTCTGTAGTATTTCCACGCCTTATCCGCAGCTTTACTAGATCTTCTAGCACGCTCCGGTATTGCAGCTGCGCCACAAACATGTCTGCGGTCATGTCGAATAACATGAGATGACCCCGCATTGTTTTAGCACTGGTCCCTGGGCAGGCCTGCAGAGTGGCAAGTAGATCATAGGGTCTTCTACAGGAAGAACGCAGCCCAGAATTGCTATCTAACTGCTAGTTAGAGCTTGGCTGTTCAAATAAGCTTTTAGCTTCGGGTGCTGCCAGCACTACTTCCATCAAGTACCGCAGATCAGCTCTGTATACAGCCGTTGTTACTTCACGGTCCGTTCCCGGTCCGCTTACCATTTGTTCATTCAGCGGCCCCGCAAACTAGACCGGAGACGTTTAAGCTTTTCTGGCGCGCCACGGTTTGTAAAATGAACAACCAGATTGGTCTACGAAAATATCAAGTTTAAGTATACCCCGCCCCCGCTTTTCACTAAGTTAACCTCCAGATGCCACCACCAGACCATCGTGCAGCCACTGGAGATCATTGTCGTGTGCTGTCGAGTTCTCCCGATCTTGCACCACCAGCAACCGAATTTTCCTGCAAGTCCGTGGATGGTTACGTGCTGATGGCAAAATCTGAAAGACCTGCAGGAAAAATAGGCAGTTCGTCCATGGGAATAAAAGAAGTGCATAATGTAACCCGGACCGCGATGAACAACCAATAGATACATGATGATTGGACCATGAATGACATTAACGGCTCAACTAAGACATTCGCATCCGCAACTATGGAATTCAGTTTTTGAGGATATAAGGGTTGCTTTCCCATCACGAAGCTCCTTCCTTCTGCAGCCCCTCTCATCTATCTTGTTCATTGACTTACAACTACTAGATCAAAATGTTGTCTATTACTCTCTTATCACTGCTGGGCGGTGCAGCTGCATTTCCCCAGGTGCTCGATGTCCTACAGGGACGTGAAGTCAACTTCAATTTGAACGCCCGTGATGTAGCCCAACCAGGTTGCACAACTTCGGCAGCCTGCGAGAACGGCGCGACATACCCAGTCAGTGACGAGGATGCTGGTACTACAACACGTGGCCAAATTAAGTCGGACAACTGCGGCTCCGTAGGTGTCTGCGACACATTCAACGCTGCGGAACAGTTCGTTTCAACGACCGGCGACCATGCATTCCAGGCCCCTGGTAAAACCGATGTAAGTGTCAATGTCTGGAGGATATGAAGGACGTTGTTGACGAGTGGCTTTAGATTCGTGGTCCTTGCCCAGGTCTCAATGCGGCTGCCAATCACGGCTACTTGCCACGCAACGGTATCGCAACCATTGACACTACCACAAATGGTCTCTTCGATGCCTTCGGCTTGGCTAAAGACTTCAATGCAATCCTCGCTGTCTTCTCCATCATCAATGCAGGAAGTTTGGAGACGATGACATGGTCCATTGGAGGCCCGCAGCCCAACCCTCTTCTTGGTCCCGTTCTGGGTCAGGCTCAGGGTATCAGCTACACCCACAACTTTTACGAGGGTGATACCTCCATCACCAGATGTGACGCATACACCAACGGTGGAGATGCTCACTCCTCCAGCTTGAACAGGTTTGTGGATTGAATTCAAAGTTCTTCAAAGGCTGACCCGCGTGTGCAGGTTCCGCAATGCTTGGGAGTCAAAGGACGACAACGGCCATTACACCATGGACACCATGGGCGTGCTGTACACCAAGAACGCCATTCGATCAGTCATGACCAATCCATACTATTTTGCAGCACCAGTATCAACAACTGTTGTGGCACCAGCAGCTTATAACTTCGTCATCGCTCTCATGTCCAACCACAGTGCAGAGTATCCAGGTGGATACTTGAACTCAGATATGCTCCAAACATTCTTTGCCTGGGAAGGCGAATACCCGAACTTCACATGGAACAAGGGACACGAGCGCATTCCTGACGTAGGTTACGCCTGAGAGTGATGTCTTGCGGCTATACTGACCAAATGTTATACAGAACTGGTACCGACGCCCAAATCAGAACCCATATTTCGCTACCAGCCTGGCTGCCGATGTGGTCGTAGAGAACCTCGCCTACCCCAAGAGTTTCCGCTTGGGTGGCAACACCAACGGAGTTAACACCTACACTGGCGTCGATCTTACAGACTTGACCGGCGGTGTCTACAATGCCGACACCCTTCTCGAGGGCAACAACCTTGGGTGCTTCTTCTTCCAATCTTTGCAACAGGCAGTCCCCACACAGCTCCAGGGTGCTGTTGATCAAATCGCCAAGGCCAATGCATTGATCACTCAGTACATGCCCGCCGATGTTGCGGGCTTGAACTGCCCGCAGCTCGGCAAGTACGATTCGAGTGTATTCCAACCATACACGGGTAAGGGTTCACCCACCGCGCCTCCATCCAATGGAGGAGTCACCTACTGTTAGATGTTGGACGAGATGAACAAGGAGGATTATGGAACTGACTATGTCGTCCAAATAATTATCATTAATCTTCATAGGGGATTGTGTGGAGGGCGATTCAACATTACTTGACATAATAGTAGTGAGATAGCAACATTAATAACTACTATTGCAATCAAGTCTAAACATCTCGATCTGGTTTCCTGATTGTATTTCTCTATTTTCTGGCTTTTGTTCTGCGTTCTCCTTGAGGTGAGAGTCGAACTATATTTGTTTCTTTGTTCGCCTTGAGGGGATGCAGTGGGTCATTACTCCTGGTTTTGCGCTCGTCTCAGGTGACGGGCAACCCACCCATTGCTTTTTGTTCTGCGTTTCTCTTGGGACCTTAATCAAGAAAGCGGCCGAAAGGTATAATTGAAGATGTGGATTATTCCCTCACTCTTGTTTTTGGGTTTTGCTTAGAGGGTCGACATTGAGACGATGATTATAGTTATAAACAGAGGGTGGTGCGAAAACCTTTCAAGATCATGGAACAATCTTTCTGCCAGTAATATAATCTATCTATGTAAAAGATGGCGCTTCATCTGAAATAGTACGCTTTGAATGTCAGATTCTGTTGTGTAGGCTAGTGCTGTACCCCTAAAGCAGGCTTCGTGAGTATAGGTGGCTGGGTCTTCAGTGTCCATTCCTATCATCATTACCGTAAGATGTAAGGGGAAGTTACTGTATTTATAGATGACGTCCTCATTCCTCTTGGTCACCCGCTTCTCACAAGGCATGTCTGGAAGATCCAATGCCGTACTTACGAGGTCATGGGGGCTCCTCATAGGGTGAAGACAGACCTGCCTTTTATGATCTCGAACCCCACGGAAACAATTCATGCTGTTGCGGAATGGTAAATTCGAATACTTAATGACATTCCTTCTGGTCTGGAACTTGAATGCTTCTGAGGAAGATAAAAGGGACTTGAGCGAGAGAAGGTGCCGTAAACATGCTTCACAAACAAGTCAAGAGTGCAGTTCGGCGTTGGAGGTAAGTATCCTTACCAATGCTTTGCTAGGAAACTATTTCTTTGTGAATAGATGGTACATGTTTGTGGGCTGCTAATTGAACATTTTGGCGAACCCCAACCGGGAAGGATAAAGTTCCCCGTCCCAATGCAAGTCGTTTCAATATATGTATAATGTATATTTTCGAGGATAGCTTCTTTCCATCGCGACGACAATAGACTTTGTTACACCATTAAAATACCCCTCAATGTCCGATTGGCTATTTTTAGCGCACTAATGCATGCCTCGACACGCACGCGGCTCAGCCTCAGCCTCAGCCTTAGCTTCACCACCTCAATAAAATCACCACACGCGACTTGGTTCTCCGTGTCAAAGGGAAGAAATGATCCAGCTCTCACCATGAGCGTGGCTCCACAAGTCGACGTCTCAGGAGCCGCCATCAGCGGTCTTGGCTTCTTGAAGGGGGGAATCGAGCTCCTGTCCACTGATGATATTCATCCCCACGCGGTCGATGCAGCCATTCGGCTTGGAGACTCACTCTTCGTTTCTAAACGCCAAATTAGCAATGCGGTCGATGCACTAGGCGGTGATCAGAGCTATCGATCCCAGCGGTTAAAATGGTCGGTGGGATTAGCTCGGGGACAGGCCCTTGCCAAACTGAGGGGGTCGCGAGGTGGAATCGCAACGGTGCAGCTCCTCGCTGCTCTAGAACCGTATATGAAGGGAGAGGAGCTCAATCAATTCATCAGCGAGCTTATGGTCCAAACCACCGTCCTGGACCACTCGCCTGTCTCCAGTGAGCAGTTTGGCCAGCTCATTGAACAGCTCGAGAACAGGAAGCACCAAGGGGTTCCTCTGTTTCAATATCTCAGGGAAAACACAAAGACTCGGCCGGAGATTCAGCATGACTTCTTGGGGACATTCGTGGACGAATTAAGCGCGCTGCAACGGATTCAGCCCTCGAACGCCCTTGCCTCTCCAATTAATTTTACTCAGCCATGGCATGTCATGTCTCATGGCCAAAGCTCGAGAATCTACCTCAAAGTCTTTGAAGCTTTACGTTCTGAGGAAGTGAAGAGCATCCGAGTGACCGGTTGGAGCAATGGGGCATATCTTGCTCAGGCACTACACCACTTGTGCCCCGATCTCATTGCGATCACTCTCAAGGGGAAATTGATTTGCGGTTCATCGAATGCGAAACTCATTGTTTCGCTCGACCCAAGTAGTGAGACTGACTGGTTCATTCAAATAATCAAAAACACTGGCTATACACAATCGTGGAGAATGGACAAAGAGGAGCAAACCATCCAGGAAGCCCCATTGTGTCTGGAACTGCGGCCTACACATCTTAGATTGGAGGATCACCACCCACAGAACTTGCTTGTAGCTCCTGCCTCACCATCTCATCCATGGCAAGCTCAGGACCCTGTGAGCCAATCTCTACCGGCTGAAATTATCATCTCAGAAACAGAACCTTTGCTAGGTGTGGCCATGAGCGGATCTGAGTTGCCCACAGCTGCAAATCCATTTATTAATTCTCAAGCCCCGTCAGGGACTGAGCTGAGCCGATCCGGGACAATAGCCCACGGTGAACTTGCCAATACTATGTTGAAGGCCGCTCTGTCTGCAGATGTACATCCAAGTGCTATCTTAGCTGCCGAGAGAATTGGACAGCTTGTTTGGATCAATAAAGACATCTACTCAAAGGCTTGGGCCTTGCTTAGATCAGACAGCACGATTCAGCCTGGTGATTTGGGATTTGAGATTAGGCTATCACCATGGTCCAATTTAATCAATCTCGTAAGGGACTCAAAGAATCTCTGCGCGGCGTTCGTCTTCATAACCCATCTCCGTCTTCACATGGACGTGATTGACATAGCCGAGCTGTTGGAAGAAATGATTATCTTGGACGACTCGGGCAGCCCCCTCCCAGCATCAGCCATTCAGCTACGGCAATTCGTCGCGTCGACCGTCTCTCAGCCCACTCGGAAACTTTCCTAGCCACTCATAACACACATGAAGTTGCTCTGACGTTCTCGAAAGCCATTGCTGATGCTACTCCAAGTAACACCGAAAGCTCTATGTTCAAACCGCTGCAATCAACACACGGGGCAGCCGTGTTCTTGCGACTATTTCGTTTCATGCGAGAGTTCTCGCAAAATATAACCATTAGGGGTGGAGAAGGGGGCTTGTGGATATCCAGCTTGGTTTCGTCACTGAGCGGCCAGGACAATGCCAACACGACAGGAGTTAGTATTGGAGAACAAGTAATAAGGGATTCGGGGTCTGGAAATATCTGCATCAAGTTGGAACAGGGCATCCAAAATTGGTCATTCTACAAAGACGAAGTTCAGCTTGAAACTGTCACAGTCGAGGCACATGACATCTTAGACCCCTTTCCGCGACCTGTACTCATCCCCTATCAAATGCTATATGACTGGGCGCGCGCCGTCATAGGTCTCGATCTTGATCATCTTCAGATCGTGGGGGAGCTCACATGTGCTCTGGTTCTCCAGGCGAACGATCTTCTTGTCTTGGATAAAGGACATGGCATTCGGTCGGAAAGAACAGGAACTCATCTTAGAGATCTCTTTTCCGTGTCCGAAGAAAAAGGGCAGCTAGTCTTCAGCCAGCCAGTGACCTCGGCTGGATGGCCATCAATTGGGAAAGGTAGCCCTGAGACCTCAAGGGTTCTGGATATTGTAGCGTACATTGAAGAAAGCGAAGAGCCCTGTTCACATGCTAGCTTCAGACACGCCAAAGACAGAAGTGACAGGGGTGAACGCTTCAGATTACGCTTGATTGATCATTTTCCATGTCATTTACGCACCCGACGTCACCTTCAACGACTCGTCAGGGTCGATTGTCTGGGCCATTGCGTATCGTCTAGCAACCCTCTACCTCGAGACCAAGCCACATATATACCAAGGAATCGTTCCACGGACTCGAACTGACATAAGAGGTCTTCACGACAGGGCCTGGCTTCTGGATGCTTTGTCGAGTCCGAATGAAGGAGTCGACATTACTGAATATCTACATTGCTCATATGTAGCAGCTGGTCTGCTCGCTGGGGGAGAGGACGAACCTTCAGCAGAAGAAGTGGTCTCGTCACGAAGCGGCATCGCCATATTTCCCCCTTGTCTAAATAGTCACTCAACGGCAAAATCGGAGATAGTGGCTCTCATTGTAGTTCCTGGATATTTGGTCTTCGGCGGTCAGCAATATGATAAATTGCTAGAGTATCGGATCTCCTCTGCCTTTGACCGCACAAATCATGATCTTGACCCACTGCCTATTGAGGCATTTGCCCGATCGACGACGGCGCTACCTGTCCCAGCATCAACCTCTATACATCGATTATTTCGGGATCAACTTCTTCCTTCCTTCGACGAGGACTGTCGGTTGCATGGGAAAGTATCTAAACGCGGATCTGCACTTTCAATCCAATATAGCTTGACTTCGGAACGTAGCTCTGTCGCTGTCTCTTTCCAAGTTGCAAGGAGAACACTGGCCTTGGCGTGCCACATGCATTCTGAAGCTCCAGATATTCCCACGTGGGGGGATCTATCTCTGAACGACATACCTCAAAATCTCTGGGAGGAATCAGCGGTCGTGAGGTTGACGAGGTTGAACTCGAACGCCCGCCGGATGGCAGCTTCTGCGGGCCTACAGAATAGCCCGTTGTATGGGACAAGGGGGCTAGATGGTCGTGGGAAGCGAATTGTGACCACGGTGCAGGATCGCACAATAAGTTTCTTCCGGCTTGGGAGGCCAGCTCTTGAAAGGCTGCCTATTCTTATCCAAAATGAAGAACCGATCATGCTTTGTATCTTAAAAGCCGAGAGAGCGTTTGGGGAGAGTTGGAGGATATTGTGTGCTAGATAAAGTTATGAGCACTCCTATAGTCAAGGAGAACTCCCTTACAGGTTACGATCCTAGAAGACAAGCCAAGAACGATTGCCAATCGTGAGTATGTATGAGGTGAAGCGCTTTTGAGACTAGCTCAGAGCCATCGTGGTATCTCCATATGCGCCATAATTCATCTTTTTAATTTCATGTTACAGATGATGTAGTTTGTTATCGCACAATTCTGGAATAGAGATTCGACAAGCTCAAAGTTTTCCAGAAATCACCAGTCTGGAGGCCTTTACCGTCCTCAAATCCAACAATCAAGCGTGATCTCTACCTATTATAGGACTAGGCCTACCCTGTAGAGGTTCAGACGCACAACAACTTGACATAGGAATAGAGTTATTTTCGTCGGCTGTCTGTTAATGATAAATTAAACATCCTCACGGAAGCGATGGTGACATCTTTAGAGAAATTCTACCAAAGACTGGCGTCAAAGTAAGGCAAATTAGAGCAGCTGCAGTGGTAAAGAGTACCCAGAGATGAATATCGCCGGTCCCGAACTGTTTCATGTTCATTCCGAAGAACGACGTAACAAAATTCAACGGAATGAGAATGAAAGCTAGTCTATCTGGCCACACTGATTGCCGTCTGTGTTGACTTTTTGGCTTCTCGCAACTGTGAATTGGACAGAGGGTCTCGTCTACTTCGATCGTAATGTGCAACGGAATCCCGAGTCTCTTCCAGAGCTTTGTCAAGATCTGAAACTGCCTGCACAAGCGGCGATGTCGTGGTCTGTTGCATAGACGAGTCCCCTAGAGAAATTCTTGGGAATATACTATCATCTTGTGCAAAGCATTCCGCATTCCTTTCAGAGCCTCGATTCGCCTCGGAACAGTATCGACTTTCTCTTGAATCTCTTTCTCGGACTCTGTGTATTCGAGATGTCCTTTTGAGTCCTATTGATTTCGAAAACGGTTAAGATGGCACTCGAGAAAGATATTGGCTAAAAGTGCACCATATGCGGCTAGGCCATCATTTACCAAAGTCACCATCTTGGCGGGCCACTGCAGGAGATTAGCTTTGTATCTTGTACCCATACGATTCAATCTCTCTGAGGGTCCTCTAGGAGGGTGAGAGAACCGCGGATATATACCAATGACACCTGGAAAACCTTCATCCCACCCGCTCAACCGGGTCCATTTGATGACTTTGGTGAAGGTTAACGTATACTCTACGAGCAAATTGGAGTACTTGCGACTTGTCTGTTGCGTCCACAACACAGTAATCATCCAGGTTCCCTCCACGAAGTATGGCGCATACGGAAGTGAAAGATTCTAACTTGAGGTGAAGGTTGTATCCAACACTGGTGCGAGACTGGGATGCCAGGTGTGTAATGCAGCGGTCAGGTAAAGATCGACGATGTGCATTTGTATACCCATTATCACAGTCCAATACTTCGTGGTAGAAATACTCTGATAAATCCAAGGGATCGATGTCGTAATTTCTTCCTGTTATATCAACCACATTTCGATCCAGTGTAAGGCTTTCCTTATGGTAGACAAGGATAATGCGAGTCTTTATATCAGTACCCCGAGTTTGAAGTATATTCTGCAAATTGTTCGGATCGGTGACCGGTATACTCTCATAATGTAGCGATCCAAGTTACATTCTTTATGTAAATATTAATTCAATTGGTTTTATTATTTTCAATCTGAATACACATTTCACCTACCCGCCGCTAGACCCGTATCCAATTAACCTCCTGTTTGTGACAACACAAGAAAATAGGCATCAGGGGAGAAGCATAATGTCGATTTGTAACTTAGAATGCAAAGCTAAGGAGAGAAGGTTGATATTGAGAGGCGGGAAGTGGTTTTATACCAACTTCGCTCGAGTATCACGTGCACACTCACGTGGCCTGTCTGTAACATGGTTACATCTCTCCAGAGCTGTAATAATAAAGGTATTTCAGAAAGATGGTAAAGGTATAAGGGTATCTCAGATATTTGTCATTAAAACAAACTAACACGCGCCAGAGCTAATACCAATATAAGGAACCACGTGAAGGATAGGCCTGGCCCACATCCCGCTATGCTGACGACCGGCGTCCCTGGATTTGTCTCTGTGTCAATGCTGCACACAACCTTGCAGCCCCCCGTCGAATCTGTGCGCGATTCTAGAAGACTCTGATCATCACTATCTTCAAACGCTTCAGCCGAGGAACGAGGAAAGCTCTCAAAAGCTCCAAACTTATCACTTATCTTCATCCCATCACGTTTCAATGTCGACCTTATAACAGGAGCTGAAGTATTATACGCAATCTCAATCCACTGAATATGCAAATATGCTGCATCGCCCACAGTCATATTCCCCGTCCAACCGCCGCCATTACCCCACATATTCAAGATCAATCCTGCTGGATGTTTCGGCGCATGAAAACTGATATTTGCCACGCTCTCTCCATTTACATACCAGGAACTCAAGCCTGGTAACCAATCATACCGATATTCATTCCATTCGTTCCAATTAACCGCATCTGGAAGTGTGGCATTCCGTGTAGCTTCGGGAAAGGTATAGCCGGATGTAGACTCGGAAGGTTGGTTGGTGAGCTGAATTTGGTTGACGGGGCCGGAGGTTAGAATCTCGATATCGGCTTCTTCGACGTCTGGGGAGGAGGCCGCGCGGCAGAGATCGGGACAGTACCAGGTGAAGATCCCGGCGCAGGCTCCTGGAGAGCCGATTATGCGGGCCATGAAGCGCGCAGAGAGATATTGGTAGTTAAGGGCTGTGGAGTCGATTTCGGCGGCGGATTGGAAGGATTCAGTGCGTGTTGTGCGCATTGTGAGGTAGGTTTTGTAGGTTGGTGATGAATCGGTGCTGGATTCTGTGAGAAGTAAAGGTCTTGGTAAGTTTTCTTGGCCGAGGATTTGGGTGAGGGGATTTACCTATGTACACGTTGTTTTTGGAGTAGATCATAAGTACAGATGCGTCGGAACTGGAATCGTTGAGAACATCGCTATTGTCCCAAGTCTGCGTATCCCAGTCGTTTGTCCATGATGTATCGGAGAAGAAAGCGCTTGAGGCAATGTCATTCTTTGGGTCTGACACTTGTGTTATGACAGCAGGTTGTGATGTGAGTGCTGAAGGAACGTTGCGGTAATCAAAGAAGCGGTGGTAACTGAAGTACGCTTCTGTGGAGCCATTCGTCTTGAAGCAATCGCACTGATTGCCATTGTCTTTCTGAGCTTTTCCAACTGCACATAGCAAGAAAATGGCGAGGTGTGGTAAAGCTAGGCGAGCCATATCAGAAGTGTGCTCGTTTTTCTAGGTGACAGAAACCGACGCGGCGACACAGGGAGTATATGGCATTTGGATTCTGATTGAGCCTCATTCCACGTATAGATTACTCAGCAAAGGGCATTCTCTGCAACTTCGAGATCATGACGATTCGCACCGGTACTATTCACTGGTGTAATGGATGAGGCAGTGCTGAGGCGCAGGCAGAATCTTTTACACGGAGACTTCACGTGCCTACCTACCCGGCTGAAGGATCTAAAGAACAGAGCGACAGAGAGTCAGAATAAGCCGAGCAAGAAGCTCCAGTACTGCGATTCTACCTTTGCCAGGGGGGTGGTGGCCTGATTGGAGACAGAAAAACAAATGAAGGAAGACTTAAGCGACACGTGAGTAAAGCTGTTCCCGCCAACATTCCCGAAGGACATAAGTGGTCCTCTTAATTTAATACTATATGTGTGCCTAGCCTAGGTACTACACCGCACCGTAGTCCAAGAGGCCCAGGCTCTCGTTCAGCCGTGTGTAAAGGCCTCAAACTAACTGGGCGGGAAAAACCTGATCCCGTGGGGCTGGGCTAGGTTGTGATGCTTTTATGCAAGGCGGGACAAAGTGGTGAAAATCGTTAGCCAGGTCGGCATGCAACGCAGTGCATCGTCATTGGCGGACCGAAAGAACCAGGAACTAGGACTCGGCAAACCCCTTCCCGCTAAACACGCCACGTCCCGCGGCAACCGGGAACTAGGGAGCGGCAAACCCCTCCCCGCTAGACACGACACGTCCCACGGCACATATAGGGGCCCAAAAAGTCTCCTAAGACCTTTGTACTAGCTCCATAACTGTACACGGAATCATCTCCTCAATATGACATATGTATCTTCCTACTTAATACTAAATCCTCACCTGCAGCCTTTCTTCAAACCACTTGACGTCGAATCTCGCATTCGATAGTGCCTACTTGGCACGCCTTGGGCACAGTTGCCTCGTATCATCCTATCGTAAAGACCTGCATCATGCAGCCCCTCTCAAAGTCGACGACGATGAAAAGCCTCACTTTCCTCATTCGGATTAAATTGCCTTGGGTTTCGCTTGGTTGTCTGATTCCCCTTTTCTCCTTGGTAGAGTCTCAGAGTCGGCCAAATTGGACGCAAGGAACATCAGCCGAAAATTGTTCTGATTGGGGTTTACATATGCTTTGTACATACACGAGGTCTACGTGGGATTTCGTGGTCAGTTCTTGAGGGCATGAAGCTGTGCATCTCGGATTGGGCATCTGTTGGGCTCTTCTTACTTTCCACATTAACTGTACGCCCCAGGATTATTCATGCCATCAGTTAAGTTACATCAGTTCACGTTTCATGTTGATAACACTCGTCGAAGCGTACGCAAATCAACAGTTGTAGCTATGTTGTCAACAGTCTTTCTCTGGTTGCCGCTGGCTTCTGTGATCATCGCCCACATCGAGGCTGGCAATGGCTTCCCTAAAGTCGTAGGTGGAAGCCATTTCGCTGCTAAGCTGCGGTCCCGCAATATCTTTGCTGAGGCGCAAGTGCTCGAGGACAGAGATGTGATAGGGTCAACGAACCCAAGTTCCCATATCAAAAGACAAAATTGTGGACCGGGAGTGGGAAGCTGTGCTGCGGGATACTGTTGCTCTTCTGGCGGGTAAGTCGGCAGGAAAGTCAAAAGAGTTGGTTTTAATAAAGAATGCAAGAACTTGTGGTCAAGGACCGAACTACTGCTCTGGCCCCGATTGCCAGTTTCTATACGGCCCAGCATGTGATGCCAATACCGTCCCTGCTGGAGCCTCAACTTCTAGTATTTCCAGATCCCATGTTGGCAGTGTTTCTTATGGCACCAGAATCAATGATTGCACCCAGCCTGGCGTCATTGCTTTGACGTTCGACGATGGCCCATATCTCTACACTCAGGCAATACTGGATCTGCTCGACCAGTATAATGCTAAAGCTACGTTCTTTATCAGTAAGCCATGATGTAGATTCTGTAACGGTCCTAACTAACCTTCTCTTAGCTGGTAACAACCTGGGAAAAGGAGAAATCGACGACTGTATTACCGGCTATCCCAGCATAATCAAGGTTGGCGCCTCCCAGTCTCCCAGACCTGCGCCTATCTAACTCCATCCTCAGCGTATGTACAACTCTGGCCATCAGATCGCCAGCCATACGTGGACGCATCAAAACCTCAACACCCTTTCTTCCACCAACTTCAACAACCAAATAATCTACAACGAAATGGCTATCCGCAACATCCTCGGCGTGATCCCCACCTACTTTCGCCCACCCTACGTAGACTGCAATTCTGCTTGCTTCACCAAACTCGGAGATCTCGGTTACCACGTCGTCTACTACGACCTTGACACGTTTGACTATGCCAACGATGCTCCAAGTATGATACAGAACTCGAAGAACTTTTTCTCGAATTACGTTAATCCGCACCCGGGCAATGGTCTTGTGCTTAGCCATGACACGCATTATCAAACCGTGTACAATCTGACGAAATTCATGCTTGACACTATGGCTGCGGATGGGTACGGCACTTCTGTTACCGTGGGCACTTGTCTTGGTGACCCAGCGACGAATTGGTATCGGTCAGCTGGATCCCCCACGACCTGTGGTACACCCCCACCGCTACTCATTAGCACAGAGGGGAACTGTACAGGCGGAATCACCTGTCAAGGCTCCGTGTTTGGAAATTGTTGCTCGCAGTACAATTGGTGTGGCTCAACAGATACGTACTGTGGTGTTGGATGCCAGGAAGCGTTTGGTAGTTGTGTGGTGTAAGTCTTTCTGCTGAATCGTTTGAGCGAGCTGATTTTGACATTTATGCAAAGAGGATCTTCTACTGCTACTCCGTCTGCAACTGCAACTGCTAGCTTTTCGACGCAGCCAAGCAGTATGCCGCCTACGACAACAACGTCTCCGCCCTCGACGATTTCTTCATCAGCCACCCCGACAACGAGTCTGACGATCAGTGCAAATGGACGCTGCGGTTCCGGCGTAACTTGTTTGGGGTCTTCCTACGGTAACTGTTGTTCTCGCTACGGTTTTTGCGGCAGCACAGTAGATCACTGCGGTTCATACTGTCAACCCAGCTTTGGCACATGCAGCCCGTGAGTTTAAGATTCCCCCACCATCCGTCCCTCACTTCAAGCCCACCCTCTCATATTCCTACGTTTGAGGTACTGATCAACTGCTCATCCCATCAGGCTGAATCCGTCAGGGACACCCAGAGTCAGCACCGATGGCTCTTGTGGCAATGGCATTACGTGCTTGGGCTCTACATTCGGTAATTGCTGCTCACGATACGGATTCTGTGGGAGTACAACTACGTATTGCGGCACAGGGTGTCAAACTAATTTCGGTACTTGTACGTGAGTTGTACCTACACTTTGGGAGCTCTTATAGCTGGAGGAAGTAGATGACTACAAACTCGAAGCCGTTTTAAAAGTAATTAAGTATTTAAATATCATTCCCTTTTACGACTAATAGTAGACTCCCGCTGCTGTGAGATCGAATGATAGAATACCCAACGTCCCATCAACCGTGTCATTATCGTCGCAACCGAACTTTGGTACTTGCACATTGTGTGCCCATACTCTTCCCAGCAACTTCTAGGGCTTCTAGCAGTACGTGACTCCCGGTAATAAGTGATTAAGATTAAGATCACATTCTCATTCCTCATCGATACAAACCCCTCGCGGCTGCAACCCCAAAAGCCAAAATCCCCAACGTGCCATCCACCCCTACCCCCACCCCAGTAGCCCTAGCAAAACTCGAAGACACACTACTACTCGGCCCACTACTCGGAATCGCCGTCGGGGTAATATCCGCCTGTCTCTTCATTAGCACTTCTTCCCAAAAACTCCCTCGTCCGCGATGAACTTACCAACGTATGAGATACCGCCGCATCTTTCGGCGCGCCACTCGCATTCCTATACCAATTCTCGGGAGGATCATTCAAACATTCCCCAACCGTGATGGAAGTTCCGAAACCAAGGGCTAGCATTCGATCAAGTGTCCATTTTGTGAGATTATGTGCTGTTTGCTCATGGATATCATGTGTGATTTCGATAAAATTTGCTGGGTAGCCGGCGGATACATTGACGGTAGCGAACTGGGTGTTGATTTCGTCTTTGCAATTTTGGATTAATTCCGGGGTATCGTTGGTATAATCTTGCAACTTCCGTTAGAGATGAGTATAAGGAGTGAGACAGGGGAGGGGCTGGAATACCATTACTGTTGATGTTGTAGTATATGATATGGTAGCCCAGCTCAAATAGCATCTTTTGCGTCGTGTTATTAGCTTCCGAATAGGGTGGTCGCATATACGTAGGAAAGAAACCCAACACATTCCGGAACGCCATCTCATTGAAATATATCTGATTCTCGCGCTGTTCTTGCGTCAATGCACTAAGATTTTGGTGCGTCCATGTATGAGATGCGATTTGATGGCCTTCGCGATGCATACGTTGGATAATTTGTGGATAGCCCGTGGATTCGTTGTCCATGGCCCCTTTGCCCATGTTATTCCCAGTGATGAAGAAAGTGGCTTTCGCGTTGTATTGGGCGAGGATGTCGAGTACGTGAGAGGTGTAGATGTACGGTCCGTCGTCGAAGGTGAGCGCGACGTGGTTTTTGTTGCTGCAGGTGTAGATGCCCACCCCGCCGTAGCTGACATTTCCGATGTGTGGGCGGGCGACATCTTTGGTGGGAGTTCCGAGAGGGGAGACATTGCCGTCGCAGCTGTCGCTGTAGCTGAGCTGACAGGCTGGCCCGGAGCAGTAGTGGAAATCTTTCCCACTGGGTGAAAATTCAACGTCTGGAACTGTTAAGCTCTAGAGAGCAAACTTTGCTTACCAGAAACCTCCAATTGAGCAGCTACAATTTAGTTAGCATTGTTTTCCCCAAAATGGGTTTCTAACAAGAAAGAAATCTCCACGAACCAGTATCCAGCTGGACAAGATCCATTTACAGATCCACATGTCATTTTCTCAGCACGCTCAATCAGAAGAGGTCCGGTGAAAACATCCTCCATTTCAAACCGCTTGCTGTACTCCCTACGATGAGCATGTTGCGGAGGAACTCTTGGTAGTAAAGCATTGAGAGCTTCAGGGCCGCCGAAGATCCCAGGGCCGCCGCCATGGGCAAATGCAGTTTGAGCGAGACAAAGAACCGAAAGCAGCCAAATCTGTATGTACATGATGGCAATGATGAAGATAAACCGAGTTGGGTATTGTCAGTATGAACTGCCTCAAATTGACTCATTGTCCCGACGACGATGGGGAAAACCCTCTCTCAAGCTGTGAGAGCTCCCAAGACCGCCTTGACGCCAAGAATGAATAAATAAATAGAACACTTCAAGAAGTCCACTAAGACACGTGTACAGCTATGGTAGCTTGCCATACCTGTACGATGAAGTTCCGCCGCACCTCCCGGTACGAGACACCCAGACCTCCGGCACGAGCCGAATCGGCTGATGCTAGTAGGCGCTGGGAAGCTGAGCTGTGCATCACCTGCAGGGTGACTTATTGATACGGGTGGCTTTTGGTAGTTCCGGCGCTGCCATCCCTGTGATGCCAGCTTTCATGGCGTTTTCCGGAATTTCCCCTGAATTTCCCCCGCACGCCAAGAGTTGTAGTGCCCTTTGACCAGACGTCTTGACGCATTTCTTTTTTGGAAGATTTTTTCGTTTTGCATTTCAGAAAGGAGAATGGAGTTGGTGGCGGTCTTGGCAAAAACAAGGATAATTGTCCTTGTCAGTCAGGGTAAAACGAATGCCTCTAGGGATGAACTAATATTAGAAGTCAAAATTAAGATTGGCAGCGCAGAGATGGAATCTCAAATATATCAGATGTTAACAATAGAGATCGACAGTGCATCTCTTCGCATCTCATTAAGACTGTCTATTGATAATTACGAGTTATTCTGAGCTTCCACACTAGAATTCATTCTTGAGGATTGAGATCCAGGCCGAGTCTTAGAGAGTTTCCGAGGCGCCGTTTCCGTGACCATTGTTTCCCCTTTTCCAGTGTCACCCACTGCTTCCACCACTTTTCTTGTCTTACCCCAGGCAAAGTTATCCATGCTCCGTAGCGCATAGAGAAGCACAATGACATTCAGGAACGGTCCGATGAAGAAATACATTGCGAGTCCGAGGAGGTACTGCACGCGCTCCTTTACGCCCCGCGGATGCCAGACGACTATGAGGAAGTAGTACATCAGTGGCAGGAGCATTACTGAGACGAAGGCGAGAATTAAGGAGTAGTGCACAACTAGAGAGAAGGTTGTTAGCGCTCCAGCAATGAGAGATTGTGGAATCGGTCGAGGGAAATACTTACACGTACACGCCTTGATGAAGCTGGCAATACATGCGATGATGAACAGATTCAAAACCCACGTAATAGCATTGGAAATCGCGAGGATACGTTCAAACAAGAGGATACCGGGCGCAAATATGAGAAAGAGATCATTGCTCGTCGCGCCGAGAGACCAGCGCCTTCGCTGGGAAAGGAAAACCGACCACGAGTGCGGAACATCAGTGTAAGCCCTAGCTTTTAGCGCTTGACGAGTACGCGCCTTAGGGAACGTGGATAGCATTAGGCATACGTGATTACGGTCCTCACTTGCGGTGGCACGAATCTGCTTGAGCAGGTGGTCCGTCGCATTCGGATGGTAGCCGAAAAGCTCCAGCAGGATGCGGTCACCGCATGTGGTTTCGCAGACTTTGAGGAGCTGACAACATCCGGGAAGGCAGGACACTTTATGTGTTGCGATGGACTGGTGGAGGCGGCGCAGGCATTGCGAAATCGTGTACTCGGCATTTTGATAGAGCCGCCATGGTGACCAGGCCGAAGCTTGAAAGTCTACGGCAACGTAGCCGCAGACTCCGACGGTGTTTTTGTAGTGTGACTGTTTGATGAGTTCTGAGATGCAGGATGGTTCGAAAAAGGTATCTGCGTCCATGCCGATCAGAATGTCGACTTTGGAGAAACCGGCTTCGCGAAGAAATGAGACCATGACCCCGAAAAAGTACGCTGAAAGAATGACAGCAGGTCGGGTTTCTCGGATGTTGAAGTTGTATAGAAAAGATCGGATGAGGATGAGGCCATCTCTCTTACCCCGGTTTTCTTGTTTGATGATGCAAGTGTAAGGGATTCCTCCATAGCTTCCTTTTTGAACTACAACATCCATTTCCGTATGATCCCACGAAGTATATGCAGCCTGAATATGCTCTCTTGAGGTGAGACCGGTCAGGATATCTTCCAAGAGATAGTCGGCAGTAGTTTTCTCCATTCCTGGACCGCGTACCTTACCATCGCAAATAATGATGATGGCTTTATTGTTCTCCTCAATTCCTATCTGGTCAACGAGTGAATCGAGGGACTTGAGGAGTTCCTCTCGTGTTTCGTTGTAGCATGGCAAAAGCAGCACCATACTTTCCGGTTCTTCTGGAATATCCTCCTTCTCTGGAATCAATCTGCGAAACAGGAGATGAAGTATTATGGAGAAGACCATGATGCAGTTGAGAGCGACAGTAATGGTGATCAAGGGCAGGAAGATATAGTAATACTTTGGCCACCACCAGGTTGCGAATATAAAGAGTGTGCTGCGGGGAAAGATTAGTCACGAGCTACACTGTCATGCTATGTGAAATCTGAACTTACTTGGCAGAAACTAGAACGCATATAAAAGTCCATTTAGTTACTAAAATCCATCTTCTCCCAGCTTTGATCTTCTCCGGCCTGCGATCCAATGGGTCAGGAATAGGTCGTCTTGTAGAGAGTCCTGACGAGGTAGACTCGTCGCCGAGGGATGCCGTCTTCTCATTCCATGGTTTCTGAAAAGGTACACCCTGAGCCGGTTGACCTATCGGGGGTACTGGTAGAATCTCATCATTGCCATATCGACTGCGTGGTGGTACATGGCGGGATTGTTGCTGACGACGAACGCTCGAAGACGATGAATCCCGAGTATGAACAGGAATTGGGGCCCGTGGTGGAGGGATGCCACCCATCCCACCATGCTCAACGGAGTTTGACAAAGGTATTGAGACTTCGATAGGAATTGGGGCTCGTGTTTCATGGATATCTCCCCGTTGAGAGGAGTTTGACGAAGGTCCTGAGATACTGGTCCTTCTAGACACATTGGGATCTCTGAATGGGTCCTGGACAATTGACGAGGCTGTCGACCGATGTTTGGTAGAGTTCTCCATCGTTTTTTTCTTGGATATGAAATGAAAGACTGAAAGGACTGACTTGTTTCTGTCGAAGTGCTGGACGAAATGAGCGGTATCAATGAACAAAATTCTGGAAGTAGCGCTCGCTACCCAGCTTTACAAGTCGTCACCCAGCAGCTGCTAGAGGACCTGCAAGCTGATCTGACCCACAAGTCGTTCACGGTCGGACCCAATATTGAAAAACCACTGGGTGTGTAAGGTCCAGGGTTCTCGGAGGTGATTGAAGTCTGGAGAAGATCCAGAAGCTCGCGTGGGCCTGGACCAAATTCTGAAGCTGAGGCGTAAAATTTCCAGGCGTGGATTTCTGAGGACAAGCATCCCGACAGACAAGGTACTTGGCGTGGGCTGGGTGGAAAATCTCGAAGTCAAAACAAGACATACCTGTGAGGTGGCAGAGACATTCTACCGCTGGCTCCAATTTGGACGGTTCTGAGGATCTTTCGAGGTAAGACAGCCAAATGAAACGGACCGTGGTGGCCCGAAGTCGGGACAATCGAGGCGCAGGAATAGAAGCAATATTGCCAGCGCAACAGGGAGAAGAATCCGAGGACATGCCATGGAGAGCAGGTCTCCGGTGGCTACTTGCCAAGATCTAGTACCTGACCCACGCATGAAGGAGACAAGGATGCGCAACACTGCACAGTCGATCAACTTTAGCATCGTGGATCCTATTTTGGCATAGTTAGTGCCAAGCGTTCCCAAGAGTTGCCAAGCTATCAATAGTGTTATGTTTTTCTTTCCTCTGCTGGAGATCTTTGCCGAAGAAGCTAATGCGTGATGACCAAGTGAAACAATGGGACGAGATGTGTTCTACGTACAGGATGAAATAAAGTTTGAATGTGAAGTGGTTTACGCTAGTGAAACAGTTGAGAATAGCCAATGGAAAACAGGTGGCTTCTGGCTGCTTTTAACGTCGATTTTGTACTGCGGATCTTCCAAATCACCAGAACTAAGCCATTGATTTTTTAATTAAAGTCATGGATTCAAACTATCACGTACCTGTACCTAAAACCCCGACGCATACGACTACCAGACAGTGGTGTCATCACAACAGTTCGAATACAGAGGGTCCCTGCTTTCAACGCTGCGACAAAACCCACCTAATCTCCCTGTATCGTCGTTCGCAAATAGGAGACCTCGATTGAGCGGAGACTTCTGTTTGTGGTCCAGCCGTTGGTGGCTTGGTTATTCGTAATGTAGAATTCAGAAGTGCCTCCGCATACTGCTGTACTGCTCGAATGTACCTGCAGCCCACTCCCATACGGCGGGGGCGGGGGGCGGGGCGATTGCCGCAAGGAAAGACCTCGAAAATTATAAACAGGTTTGCGGTCTGCCTATAACAGGCTTCGATATCGAAAACTCTGCAAGAAGGGTATGCGCTTGCTAAATTTGCCAGCGCACATCTTGCACTTATTGGCATATACAAGCCTAGACTCTACTGGTCCGATGTAACAAGCGAGATGTAACCTAAGTATTTGTGGTGCCTTGCGGATGCGTGAAATCGCCTAACGAGCCGCGTCAAAGAAGTCTGTGTTGCACAGGGGTATTTTCGCTAACAAATACGCATAAACTCAGCTTGAGTAGATGCCAAGGAGCCGTGCACCTAGCGCGTATATTCCGGTTTGGCTGCGAAGTTTTCGTCCCGGAAAGTGTTGAAATTTACAATCACCCTATTTGTCTCTGATAGAACCTCCTTCCGCCCTGAAATACGTAGTAAATAATATCCCAGAACAAAGATAGTATATTATTTCAGATCTAGCTATGATGTAATCCTTTAACGTAACATCTGAGTGAAAGAGTCTTTTCACAATGAGGCGAACAGCTGCTGCACAAATGCTAGAGTCTGGACCCTTAAATTAATACTTCCAGTTCTTAAACAACGAATTACCTTAGGGTGAGAAAGATTCTCGTTCCGCACAGTTGCTCGAAATTTTCATGCATTCAGCTGGATCGATCCAGCCTTGCGATTCAGACGAGCTCATCATTTTCACAACTGTTGCTCCCCTTGCTGTACGACCTCAGCTGAAGTCAAGCTTCCCTTGGCTGGTACCGTTTAAGGACTTGGTCTTGGTTAAGCATCTTGATCTTCGTCCTGAGCGGAGCGTCCGTGTCCTGAAGCCGCAATGGTGGAGTGAAGGGGGCAGCCTCGTGCTGCCGATCCACGGGTAACATACAGATTGATCTCAGCTTGGCTCGAAATAGCGAGAGCCACGAGCGCATGTTCGGGTTCGCAAGGAAGAAAATTCATATGTCCATTAACAGCCCATGCGGTCCTTGCTTTCGGCTGCGTTGAGTACCTGTTGTTTCAGCATGTGTTTTTCACTTGGCATGAGCGGGTAGTTCCAGCTCAAGCCAGAGCAACCTTACCTCGCAGCACAGCAGAGTTGTAGTGTTGGCTTTGTTTTAGTAAGATGCACTCTACGTTTCTTCTTCTATAATGTAGCCCAGCCGAGCTGTTTTCCTGGTTCATCCTTTATCCTTTTACTGTACTTCTAAAGCTTCGATCTCTAGTTTTCTCTTATCATAGTTAAGGTACTCTATATGGATCTGTCACTGCCACCTCCGACCACCTGGGACCAGTCACGGAAATTTGAGTCGCCACTGGAAGACTCAGTTTCCCTTTCTTGGTCTTCTTCAGATACCTCGAGTACGCACTCAGATGTAGATTCGGCGGAATCCAATTCGATTTACCAAGAATCTCCCACCCCCGAAACCCCGCTCGAAACCCCACTTGGAAGCACTGAAGGCTACTTCTCCCATGTTAAAGACAACGAGCTACCTGTGGTTGCGGTTCTCGGAGTTGGATACGTTGGATTTCATCTGGTCACTGCATTCTCAAGTCATTATAAGGTCATCGCCTTCGACGTGAGTGAGAAGCGACTAGCAACTGTGGCCGGTCAACTCTCAAACACCTCAAACGTCTCACTGACATCCGACTCTTCTCACCTTGCCACTGCCACTCACTTCTTGGTGGCAGTCCCTACGCCGCTCATTCCACATACCTCAAAAACTGATACTTCCATCATTCAAAATGCTCTCGAAACAATATGTGACCAGGCCCGTCCCGGTTCCACCATAGTCATTGAGAGCTCCGTTTCTGTCGGCATGACCAGAAGTCTTCTGAGCGAGGTGGTGCAGACATACAACCTACACGCTGGCATGAGCCCAGAGGTAAGACCCTATCATCAAGCTTGAAACATTTGTCGCTTAAATCCATCAGCGTGTTGACCCTGGCCGAGTGGATCCACCATATGAGAGCATCCCCAAGATCATCTCTGGGCTCGACGACATCGCTCCAGGCTCCTTAGAGTCTATCCGAAAGCTCTACTCCCCAGTCTTTCAAAACCTCGTTCCTGTTTCCTCTCCCGAGGTAGCCGAAATGACCAAGCTGTACGAGAACTGCCAACGCATGGTTTGCATCGCATACGCCAACGAAATGGCAGATGCTTGCCGCGCCCTTTCCAATCCAATCGATCCATTTGAAGTCTCTCGCGCCGCTGCAACAAAACCATTCGGATATCTTCCCTTCACCCCGTCTGCTGGCGTGGGGGGGGATTGTATTCCCGTGAACCCGAATTACTTATTCAGCACTAGTGACTTTCCTCTACTGCAACACGCGACGGAAAAAATGAGCAAAAGACCAGCCATGCTGGCTGACCGCGCGATGAAAGAACTGCTCGCAAAGGACAGAGATCCAACGCCAAAAGCTGGAAGCCGCAAACACAAAGTGCTGGTAGTGGGTGTCGCTTTCAAAGCAGGGCAGCAACTCACAACAAACTCACCAGCTGTTGGAATCATCGACCATTTGCTGGAGTCATGGGACGTCCATGTGGCTTTTGCGGACCCGCTCGTCAGCGAGCAGGCGTTGCCGTATGTGCCAAGGCTGGATGACAGTCGAGAGTGGAATAAGGAGCACCTTAGCCAGTTCGACGCCATAATTGTCGTGATGAAGCAGAGAGGGTTGGACTTTGATGTGTTGAAAGAATTGGACGGGGTTGTAATCAAGCATTGTCAATAATCGTTACGGGCTTTTCTTCTCTACTACAGAATAAGATAACGGAATATTTCGGGGCGTCGACGTGAAGGGTTGAATACAGTGTGCCCAGTAGTGCGGCTAGCTTCGATGAGGAGCTTCAAAGAGGCCCCAAACATAAAATATGAAACATCCCCTTACCGAACGCCATATTAGTTACAAAAAAAAAAAAAAATCACCACAGAAGGG